>Ga0207860_1000016_pt1 | contig 29161 bp, 22 predicted proteins | sample LuqExpMetageno28_FD_187786 | JGI IMG/M metagenome (GOLD analysis project Ga0207860, IMG submission 187786) | Tropical forest soil microbial communities from Luquillo Experimental Forest, Puerto Rico - Sample 28 (SPAdes) | ecosystem: Environmental > Terrestrial > Soil > Tropical forest ... | reverse complement strand
CTGGAAGCGGGGCGCGCTGTGGCCAATGGTTTTGTCACGCGTGAGCGCACCCGTCTGATCGGGTCGCTCAGCCGCTTCTATGCCATGGACGAGAAAATCGCCATGGGCGACGGCCGCTTCGACCAGGATAAACTCATCAAGTCCATCGACGGCAATGCGCGTGAGGCACTGCTCATCGATATGGACGCGCTCGCCAAGCAGAGCGGCTCGATTGTCAACTCGGTAATGCTTGGCGCCATCGCCGGAACCGGGACGCTGCCGCTGACGGTCGAGCAACTCGAAGCCGCGATCCGCGCTGACGGCAAGTCGGTCGACAGCAACCTGCGCGGCTTCCGCGCCGGGCTCGAAGCGGCGCTCGCAAAAGCGCAGCTGGCGAAGACTCCCGACAAGAAACGCAGCGCGCTCGCCACGCCCGACTTACTCGAGCGCGAAGTCACACACTCCTTGCCGGCGCTCGCGCAGCCGGTCGCCATCGAAGGCATCCGCCGGCTGATTGCCTATCAGGGTGTGCCCTATGCGCGGCTCTATCTCGACCGCCTGCGCGCCCTAGTCGACACTGACAATGCCGGCGGCACACCGGGTCGGCTGCTCAAGGAAGTCGCGCGCCAGCTCGCAGTGCGCATGTCATATGAAGACGTGGTGCGGGTGGCGCAAGCCAAGATCGCGCCCGCCCGCATGCGACGCATCGCGCGCGAGGAACTGCGCGTTCAGAACGAGCCGTTCTCGGTGCATGATTTTATCAAGCCCGGCATCGAAGAGATGAGCCAGTTGCTGCCGGCGCTCCTGGCACGACCGCTACTGGGCTATGCGGAGCGCAAAGGCTCGCTCGGCCGCGTCCATTTCGGTATGCAGATCAATTCGACCTCGATTAGCGGCTATCTATGCTTCCTGCTGCTTTCCAAGTTGCGCTGGCTTCGCCCCCGCGGCCATCGCTTCAAGCAGGAACAAGTGCAGATCGAATCCTGGCTCTCGCTCATCGCAGAGGCGGCGCGGCGTTCGCCTGAATTCGCCCTCGAAGTCGTGGAATGCGCGCGGCTGATCAAGGGATACGGCGACACGTATGCGCGCGGCATCGGCAGCTACCGCAGCATTGAAGCGCGCGTGATCCGCCCGGCGCTAGCCGGCCAAATCCCGCCGCAGCGCGCGGCCGACGCCGTCGCCAGTGCACGCACCGCCGCGCTAGTGGATCCCGAGGGCGAGAGTCTCACCAAATGCCTGGCCGAGATTGACGGGCAAGACGGTTTCCGCATCGCGGCGGAGTAGCGCGAGCGCAGGGCATAGCTGTGTTTCGCCGTCCTCCGTTGTCAGCCCTACCCTGCGTCGAGTAAGACTCCGCGCAACAAAAAGTCTTATAATTGGAGCGAAACCGCATGGCGATATCAACGACCGGACAACGGCCGACTATCGCCGCCGAAGCGTTCTTGCGCGCGCTCGCCGATCACGGCATCGATTATTTCTTTTGCAATCCGGGCACCGATTTCGCGCCGATCGTCGAAGCATTCTGCCGTGCCAAGAAGACCAATGCTAAAGTTCCCAAGCCAGTTCTAATCCCGCACGAGAACCTGGCAGTCGGCATGGCGCACGGCGCCTACCTGATGACCGGCAAGCCGCAGGCGGTGATGGTGCACACAACGGTCGGCACTGGTAACGCCATCAACAACTTAATCAACCTGTCGCGCGACCGCGTGCCGCTAATTCTCGCGGCAGGTCGGAATCCAATAACCGAGAAAGGCTCTTTCGGCACGCGAAACCGGCCGATCCACTGGGCGCAGGAAATGTTCGACCAGGCCGGCATGGTGCGCGAGATGGTGAAATGGGATTACGAGCTGCGCATGCCGAACCAAACCGGAGACGCGGTCGCGCGCGCGGTGGAAGTTGCGATGGCGCATCCCCGCGGACCAGTCTATCTGATCCTGCCGCGCGAGCCGCTGGCGGCTTCGCTGGCCGAGCCGATAGCGCCGATGAAGCCGCGCGCCCAGGCGGCGCTTGCCCATCCCGATCCGAAAGCGATCGCAACGCTAGCTGACTGGATCGCCGCCGCCGAGCGGCCACTGATTCTGGCGAGCGCCTTGCCGGACCGCGCCGTCTCGGCACTCGCGCATCTGGCCGAACGCTGTGCCATCCCGGTGGTCACGCACAATCCGCACAACGTCTGCCTGCCCTCGAGTCATTCGATGCACTTCGGCTCCGAGCCGGGCGCATTCCTCGCCGACGCCGACCTGGTGATCGTGCTGGAATGTGACGTCCCGTGGATCCCGAGCCTGCAGCATCCGCCGGCGGGTTGTCGTGTCGTGCATGCGGGTGAGGATCCATTCTACGTTCGCTACCCGATGCGTTCATTCCCCAGCGACCTCGCCGTGCAGGCCAATGCGGCTCACGTGCTCGAGAAGCTAACCGCCGCGGTCGAGCACCACTTGCAGATGGCGGACCGCATTGCCGCGCGGCGCGGCCGCCTGGCCGAGCGCATGCGCACGCGGCGCGTGCAACTGGCCAAGGATTCGACGGCCGGCGAGTGCATTTCGCCGGAATATCTTTCGCGTGTGATCGGCGAGACGCTTGGTCCTGATGCAATTATCGTCAACGACTACTCGCTGCGGCCCGATCATTGCGCGCGCGAAAAGCCCGGCACCTTCTTTTCACTCGGGCCGGCTGGCGGGCTTGGCTGGGGATTCGGCGCCGCGCTCGGAGCCAAGCTCGCCTCGTCGGATTCCTTCGTAGTCTCGACCCAAGGCGACGGCTCCTACATGTTCGCCAACCCCACTGTCGGCCATTGGGTCGCGGCCAAGCACGGCCTACCGATCCTCACCATCGTGTTCAACAACAGCTGCTATGGCGCGGTGCGCCGCGCCACGCTGTCGATGTTCAAGGACGACGCTGCCGGCGAGAACGACGGCCGTACGTTCGCGGATCTTGATCCTTCGCCAGCCTTTGATGAAATCGCGCGCGCGCAAGGCGCCTATGCCGAACGTGTGGAGAAGCCGGCTGACCTATCAGATGCGCTGACGCGCGCGCGCGACGCCGTAGTCAGCGGGAAGCGCCAAGCACTGCTCAACGTCATCACGCCTTACTGATTTTGCGCAAACTGAAAATCTACCGGGGAGTTAAGCCATGCGTGTCGACGCCTATACCCATTTCATCCCAGCCAATGTCTTCAATAAGATCGTCGACAGCGGCCATACCGATATCGGCAAGCGCGTCCGTGAAATCCCGTCGATCCATGACCTCGATGTGCGACGCAAGGTGGTCGAAAGCTTCAGCGATTATGCGCAGATTCTCTCCTATCCGATGCCGCCTCCGGAAGTGTTGATGAAAGGCAACGAGGTAGAGGAATATTGTAAACTGATCGACGACGGCTTCGCCAAGATCTGCACCGAGTATCCGAAACATTTTCCCGGCTGGGTCGGACAGGCAGCGCTAGCCGCCCCCGATGCCGGCGTGCGCGAGGCCGAGCGAGCGCTGAAAAGCGGCGCACTTGGTATACAGATGAACACCAACGTCGCGGGGCGGCCGCTCGACAATCCAGAGTTCGAGCCGTTCTTCGAATTCATGAGCAAGTCGGGCAAGCCGATCTGGATGCATCCAGCGCGCGGCGCTAACTTCCCCGACTATCTGTCCGAGAAGATCTCCAAATACGAAATCTGGTGGACTTTCGGCTGGTCTTACGAGACAGCGGCTGCGATGGCGCGACTGGTGTTCTCGCGCATCATGGACAGGTATCCTGGCCTCAAGATCATCACCCATCACTTCGGCGGCATCGTGCCGATGCTGGAAGGCCGCATCGGCCCCGGCTGGGATCAGCTCGGCGCGCGCACCTCAAATGTGGACTTGAGCCTGGTGCGCAAGACGCTGAAGAAGCGGCCGCTCGACTATTTCAAGCACGACTTCTACACGGATACTGCGGTGTTCGGTGGCGTGCCGGCAACGCACGCGGGGCTTGCCTTCTACGATCTCGACAAGATTGTGTTCGCCTCCGACTGCCCGTTCGATCCTGAGAAGGGCACAATGTACACTCGCGAGACGCTGCGCATTCTGGAAGGCATCGACATGCCGAAGGTCGACAAAGAGAGGATTTGGCACGGCAATCTAGAGCGGATCACCCAAGTGAAACTTTCGGCCTGATCGCCAGATTCCCACCGACGTGGGAATGAACGGGTGTGGGTTGTTCGCGCTTTGCCTATAAGCGCTTCCGAACTTCTGCTAGCTTTTAACCTATGGCTGTAACCCAACCCATCGGCATGTCCGAGCCTGAACCGCCGCAAGGCGACGCAGGGCGCGTGACTCCGATGATGGAGCAGTACATCGAGATCAAGGCGGCCAATCCGGATTGCATCTTGTTCTACCGGATGGGCGACTTCTACGAAATGTTCTTTAACGACGCCGAAACCGGTTCTCGCGCGCTCGGCATCGTGCTCACCAAGCGCGGCAAGCATCTCGGCCAGGACATCCCGATGTGCGGCGTGCCAGTTGAGCGTGCCGATGAGTACCTGCACCGACTGATCGCGCTCGGCCATCGCGTCGCAGTGTGCGAGCAGCTCGAGGACCCGGCAGAAGCGAAGAAGCGCAGCTCGAAAGGAGTAGTGCGGCGCGACGTGATCCGCCTGGTGACGCCCGGCACGCTCACCGAAGACACCCTCCTCGACGCCAAGCGCAACAATTATCTGATGGCGGTCGCCCGCGCGCGGCTGTCATCAGCCGGTGAGGACGCCCGATTCGCACTCGCCTGGATCGACATCTCGACCGGCGAGTTTCGTATCACCGAATGCGACCGGCTCTCGCTTCCGGCCGAGATCGTGCGGCTCGAACCGGCCGAGGTCATCGTGTCCGACGCGCTCTATAGCGACGCAGAGCTCGCGCCCTATTGGCGGACGCTGCCGGCGGTGACGCCGCTGACCCGCGACGTGTTTGACAGCGCCACCGCCGAGCGGCGGCTGACGAATTTCTTTTCGGTGGCGGCCAGCGAGGCCTTCGGCAGACTGTCACGGCTGGAACTGACCGCCGCCGCAGCCTGCGTCACTTATGTCGAGCGCACGCAGATCAGTAAGCGGCCGCCGCTGTCACCGCCCTTGCGCGAAAGCGCCGACGCGACGATGGCGATCGACCAGGCGACGCGCAGCAATCTCGAACTGATGCGCAACCTGTCCGGTGACCGGCGCGGCTCGCTGCTCGATGCCGTCGACCGCACGGTGACATCGGCCGGCTCGCGGCTTTTAGCACAACGATTGTCGGCACCGCTTACCGATCCGGCGCAAATCACACGCCGGCTTGATGCGGTGGCAAGCTTCGTCGAGGACGCCGGGGCGCGCGCCGATATGCGTTCGCGCCTCGCCGCGGCACCTGATCTCGCCCGCGCGCTGGCGCGGTTGGCGCTCGGCCGCGGCGGTCCGCGCGATCTCGCCGCCATCCGCGACGGTATCCTCGCCGCCGCCGATCTGGCGCGCGCCTTTGCCGCGCTGAAGGACACGCCGGCGGAAATCGCGGACGCGCTGCAATCCTGCCGCAAGCCGGATGGTATGCTCTCAGCTGAGCTGTCCGCCGCACTCGCCGCTGAATTGCCCGCCTTTAAGCGCGACGGCGGTTTCGTGCGTGAAGGCTACGACGCGAGCATCGATAAGACACGCGCGCTGCGCGACGAATCGCGCCGCGTCGTCGCCGCCTTGCAGACGCGTTACGCCGAAGAGACCGGTATCCGCGCGCTTAAGATCCGCTACAACAACGTGCTCGGCTATTACGTCGAGGTCACCATCCAGCACGGCGATAAGCTTTTGGCTGCGCCGCTCAACACCACCTTCATTCATCGGCAGACCCTCGCCGGCCAGGTGCGCTTCACAACCACCGAATTGGGAGAACTGGAAGCAAAGATCGCCAGCGCGGCCGACCGCGCGCTTGGTCTCGAACTCGACATCTTCGACAGCCTCACTGCCGCGGTGATCGCGCAAAGGGACTCCATCAAGCAATGCGCTGAGGCGCTCGCGCGACTAGACGTGGCAAGCGCGCTCGCACATCTCGCCAGCGAGCGCGACTATGCACGGCCGCAGGTGGACGATGGCCACGACTTCGTCATAGAGGCTGGCCGTCACGCAGTGGTCGAGCAGGCACTGGGGCGGGACGGCACGCCGTTCGTCGCCAATAACTGTGACTTGTCGCCGCCGAAGGACGCGGAAAGCGGTCGCATCTGGCTCATCACGGGTCCAAACATGGCAGGCAAGTCCACGTTCTTACGACAGAATGCGCTGATCACGATCCTGGCGCAGATGGGCTCCTTCGTGCCAGCAAGGCGCGCGCATATCGGAGTGGTCGACCGGCTGTTCTCGCGCGTCGGCGCCGCCGACGATCTGGCGCGCGGCCGCTCGACCTTCATGGTCGAGATGGTGGAGACCGCCGCGATCCTCAATCAGGCGGGCGCACGCTCGCTCGTGATCCTCGACGAGATCGGCCGCGGCACCGCTACTTTCGACGGCCTGTCAATCGCCTGGGCAACGGTCGAGCACCTCCACGACGTCAATCAGTGCCGCGCGCTATTCGCCACGCATTTCCATGAACTGACGGCGCTCGCAGCACGACTTGACCGCCTGCACAACGCCACCGTGCGGGTGAAGGAATGGCAGGGCGACGTGGTGTTCCTGCACGAAGTCGTCGCCGGCGCCGCCGACCGCTCCTACGGCATCCAGGTAGCGAAGCTCGCAGGCCTGCCCGCGAACGTGATCGAGCGCGCTAAGCTGGTGCTCGCAAAGCTCGAGCAGCAGGACCGCGCCGCGCCGAAAGGCTTCGAGGATTTGCCGCTATTCGCCGTGCCGCACAATGCCACGGTGCATGAAAAGGAAGCGCCCTACCAGCGGCTGATCGCGGCGCTCGCCGCACTCGATCCGGATGAAATGTCGCCGCGCGAGGCGCTGGAAACGCTGTACGGGCTGAAGGCAAAGCTCGGTTCGGACAAGGACTAGTCGGCGAGCATCGTGGAGCCAGATCGTGCCTGATTATGTTGGCGTAGCCGAAGACGATCCGCACAACGCCGGCCCGTCACCTTTTTCAGACCGAATTTTTCAGACCGAAGGGTCACAGCGGACAGCGCGCGCGCATCGCTGCGCCAGGTGCTGACGCGCGCCTCTACCGAAGACATCGAAGGCCACGTGCAGAAACTAATGCAGAAAGATCGCCATCGGTCCGATCAAACCGCCTCCGCCGCTCAGCCAGTCGCTCGCGGACCCGGTTACGGGCTCTCGGCAGCCATCCAGACATCATCCTGGTGTTCTGGGGGCGGGCCGGCGCTGGTGCATCCGCAAAACGGGCGTTGTGTTCGCAGCCGGCGTCGGCACGACAGGCTACGTCATACGGCTGCCGCCGCAAACCGCACCTACTCGCCCTATCTGGCGTCCCAGATCAAGGCGCTGGAAGAAGGCCTGTTGTGCTAGACTCGAACGCCGCGCCGTCGCGCGGTGAGGATTGTGAGACTCCAGCCGAGCGAGGTAACTAGCGCCAGCGAGAGCGCGACCGGCAAGGCGAGCAGCGCGGCGGTAAAATGCAACACCATGCAGGCAAAGGCGAAGCCGACCAGTCCGAGCGGCGCGTTGGCAAGCACAGCGGCGGCCGGCTTGCCGCCGACGCGGCTGTGCAGGATGAGCATTACATTGATCAGCACCACTGGGAATACGGCGAACACGCCACTGCCGGTGGCGCCGATGCGGAAACTCATGCCCACCGTGAGGCCAACCAGCGTCGCTACCATCAGCGCGCGTAGCGCGAGATCGTACCAGCGCGTGCGCACAGGAGGCATGGTAACATGGCGCAAGGGACGCACTAGCGCCAGACAGGACGCGAGCACCACCACGTTCATGAAGAAGGCCGACAACAAGGTCCACGACATCTCGTAAACGCTGAGCGCCAGGATCGTCCACACCAGCAGGCCACCCGGCAGGGCGACGGCGAGCGAACGCCTCTGCGCAAGCAGTGCGTAGACGGTGGCGAAGACGGCGTTTACCGCGTTGATCGCCAGGCTGGCGACCGCGCTGCTGGCAATGAATTGCGCATCGTGCTCGAGCGCCAGGAATACATAAACCGGCCCGGCGCCGATCGGCAGCGTCGACACCAGCCCGCCGACAAGTGGACCGACGCGCTCGGCGGTCACGGTTGCCGCCAGCACAAAGCCGGCGGTGATAGCCATTTTGGTGCCGAGGGTCAGCGCGAAATAGAGGCCGGGGGACATTGCCTCCCCTGTTTCCTAGACTCGCGCGGACGTCACATCAACCGTTCGACCGTGACACAGTTCAACCGTTCGGCCGCAGCACAGTGCGCCCGATCACCTTGCCGACCTTCAGGTCGGCGATCACCTGCTGCGCACCTTCCAGCGTGGTGGTCTTGGTCGGAACTAGCGGCAGCGGACGGTTGCGCATAAGCTTCACAAGCTCGGTGAGCTCCTTCAGGTTGCCGGTGTAGGAACCCTGGATCGTAAGGGCACGGATCGGCAGCAGCGGTAGCGATACCGGAATCTCGCCGCCGAACAGGCCGACGACGATCAGCTTACCGCCCTTCACCAGGCTGTCGGCGCCGAGTTGCGCAGTCTGCGCATTACCGACGAAATCGATCACCACCCACACCAGGCCGCCAGCGGCTGCCTTCAACTGCGCGACTGCGTCGAGAGCGTTCGGATCGATAGCGGCAATGGCGCCCTGCTTCAGCGCCACCTCGCGTTTAACCGGATCGATGTCGACAGCGATCGCGCCCTTCCCCTTCATTGCCTTGATGATGGCGATGCACATGAGACCGAGCCCGCCGGCGCCTATCACCACCACTGGTTCCGTCTTCACCAGCTTGCCCAGCTTCTTCAACGCGCCATAAGCGGTGACGCCCGAACAGGCAAGCGGCGCCGCGTCCTCCGGCTTCATGCGGCGGCCGTAGTCCAACAGATAGCGCGGGTGGGGCACTAGAATGTGCGAGGCGTAGCCGCCATCGCGAAGGACGCCTAGGAAGCGCGGCGAGGTGCAGAGCTGCTCGTTGGCGCTCTTACAAACCGGACAGATGCCGCAGCCGATCCATGGATAGACCAGACGCTTCTGGCCGACCTTGATGCCGCGCGCCTTAGGGCCGAGCGCGACCACTTCGCCGACGTTCTCGTGACCCATGGTCAGCGGCAGGGTGACGCCGCGGTCCTGCACCATCAGCCGCTTGTTGCCACCGAGATCATAGAAGCCTTCCCAGATGTGCAGGTCGCTGTGGCAGACGCCGGCCGCCACTACCTTGAGGAGCACCTCGGTGCCACTGGGCTTCGGATCGACGCGCTCGGCAAACTGAAGTGGCTCGCCGCAGCGGCAAAGCTGAAAGCTACGCATGACAATTACCCCCTGGGCTCAAGGACTCTGCTCAGCCTGACCGCGACCGGGGGCCCGCTCTTGATGGTTTGATAGACCACGCAATAGCGTTCGGTGAGCTTGAGCAGCTGGTCGAGCTTCTCTTGCGGCGCGTTCGTCTCGACATCGAAGCGCAGACGGATTTGCGCGAAGCCAACCGGTGCGTCCTTGGCGACGCCGAGCGTACCGCGGAAGTCGAGGTCGCCTTCTGCCGACACCTTGCCCGACTTCAAAGAAATTTCGAGTGCAGTTGACACCGCCTTCAACGTGACGCCGGCGCAGGCGACCAACGCTTCCAACAGCATGTCGCCGGAGCAAAGTTCCATTCCGGAGCCGCCGGTCGCCGGGTGCAGGCCGGCCACGGCCAATGCTCGTCCGGTCTCGACCTTGCAGGCGATATTGGTATCGTCAAACGTCCCACTGGCTGTCAGCGTAATAAGGGCGGCTTTCGGATCGCCTTTGTAGCGTTCCTTGATCGGAGCCTGCAGCGCGCGCAATTCGCCCGCATCCATGTCCGGGTCTCCTTGAATTGTCGGCTGTGGAAACTACAGGCAAGGCGCGCTCGCGCACAAGTCTCACCACCACATCGCCGCGCCCTCGCCCGGACTCGCATCGGCGTCGACCTTGCGCTCGCGCTTCAGCGAGCCGTCGAGCGCCGACAGCACGCGGCGCTTGATCGCGTCGAAGGCAGCTGACTGCCGATCGCGGGGACGCGGAAGGTCCGCTTTGACCTCCTCGAAGATGTGGCCGGGACGCGGCCCCATCACCAGGATGCGGTCGGCGAGTACGATCGCTTCGTCGACGTCGTGGGTGACCATGACCAGCGTCGGTCGCAGGTCAGTCCACAGATCAAGCAGATGATCCTGCAAATCGATGCGAGTGAAGGCGTCAAGCGCGGAGAAGGGCTCATCGAGCAGCAACACCTCCGGCCGCGGCACCAAGGCGCGCGCTATGGCGACGCGCTGCGCCTGGCCGCCCGATAGTTCGCGCGGCCAGACATTCGCCTTGTCGCTCAGCCCGACGCGACGAAGCGCGCCGGCGACACGGCTCGCGCGCTCTGCGCGCGTTTCTTCCGCCAGACCAAAACCGACATTGTCGGCGACCGAAAGCCACGGCAGCAGGCGCGGTTCCTGGAAGATGATGCCGATCTTTTCATGTGGCACGGTAACGAGATCGCCGTCGACGAGCACGCGGCCGTGGCTCGGCGCGTCGAGCCCACTTGCCGCGCGCAGCAAGGTGGACTTGCCACAGCCGGAGGCACCAACGATAGCGATGATCTCACCGGGCCCGACCGCGAGGCTCACGCCGTCGAGCGCGCGCACGCCGTTAGGATAGGTCTTGCCGACATTTTCGAGCGTCAGCATCGCTCAAGCATCGCCCGCGCGCGCGAAACGGTCTTCCCAGCGCAGAAACGGCGCTGTCACTCCGACGATCAGCCAATCGGTCGCCTTGCCGAGCAGCGCGAAGGCAACGATGGCGGCGACGATCTCGGCCGGCTTGCCGAGCTGCTGCCCGTCGATCAGCAGATAGCCGAGCCCTTCGGAAGCGCCCATGAACTCGGCGGCGACGACGAACATCCAGCCGAGGCCGAGCCCCGCACGTAACGCAATCACATAAGCCGGCAGGACCGCCGGTAAAAGAATGCGCCAGACCATCTGCACGCCGGAGAGACGGAACACGCGGCCGACCTCGACGATCTTGCGGTCAACCGACATCACTGCCCCCATGACGCCGAGATAAACCGGGAAGAACACGCCGGCCGCGATCAGCGCCACCTTCGAAGTCTCGAAGATGCCGAGCCAGAGGATGAACAGGGGAATCCAGGCAATCGAAGGAACCGCGCGCAAAGCTTGCAGACTGGGATCTATCAACCGGCGCATCAGCGTCGAATAACCCGAGATCGCTCCGAGCACGGTGCCAAGGCCGGTGCCGACGCCAAATCCGGCGGCCACGCGCAAGAGCGTCGCAGTGACGTGGCGCAGCAGTTCGCCCGAGCGCGCGAGCTCGTCAAATTGCGCGTAGATACGCGAGGGCGGCGGCACCAGCCGGCCGTTGGATAGGCCAGCGCGCACCGCCACTTCCCAGCCAACCGCCAGCACCACAGGTACGAGCAGGCCCAGCAGCGGCCGCGCGAAACGCGCAAGACCGTTGCTGCGCGCAGCCGGCGGCGCCGTGACCAGTTCGATGCCCGCGTCCATGGATACAACAGTCATCAAGCCCTCACGAAAAGGCAAGGCGACGTTCAGTTCGTCGACACCGGGACGTATTGGTCGTCGACCAAGTCGTCGAGCGCCTTTTTCACATCGACATTGGCCGGTATGACGCCCGCCTGCTGCAAGGCGATGCCAGCGGCCAGGATCGAGTCGCGCTGCTGCGCGCCGATCTTGTTGTAGGTGAGCCCCGTGCGCTCCTTGAGCTGCTTGTCGACGACCGTGTCTGACAGCTTGGTGACGGCGATGAAGGCGGCCTTCAGTTCGTCGTAGTGGGCGAGCGAATATTTGCGCGCCTGCTCGTAAACGGCCAGCACGCGCTTGACCAGATCAGGATGATCCTTGGCGAACTGCTCGCGCACATTGAGGATGCCCCAGGTGTTGGCGGCAGCGTTGCGATAGAACAGCTTGGCGCCGTCTTCTATCTCTGCCTGCGCCATCATCGGGTCAAGACCGGCCCAGGCGTCGACATCGCCGCGGATTAACGCGGTCTTGCCGTCGGGATGCTGCAATAGTACCGGTTGGATGTCCTTCTCGCTCAGGCCGGCAGAGAGCAGTGCACGCACCAGGAAGATGTGCGGATCGGTGCCGCGGGTGACCGCCACGCGCTTGCCCTTGAGGTCGGCGATCTTGCTGATCGCGCTGTCCTTACGTGTCACCAGCGCCGTCCATTCGGGACGCGAATAGACGTAGATCGCCTTGATCGGATTGCCGTTGATCTTGGAGACCAGAGCGGCGGAGCCGGCGGTCGAGCCGAAATCGATTGAGCCGGCGTTTAGAAACTCGAGCGCTTTGTTGGAGCCGAGCGTCTGTACCCAGCGGACCTTGATGCCGTCCTTCTCGAATTCCTTTTCGAGCCAGCCCTTGTCCTTGAGTATCATCGAAACTGGGTTGTACGTCGCCCAATCGATATTGATGGTGCTTGGCTTATCGGCAGCGAACAGCGCGCCGGTCGGCAGTAATCCGACCATCAGGACGGATGCAAACAGCGAACGGCGGGACCACAGGAACATGAGAACCTCCACAAAAACTGACCACGATCAGCCCGGCGAGGCCCGCCCCGCGCGTTAGCTGCATTTGTTGAGCGCCCGCAAGCGGCGTTGCTCAAATCGGCGCTACATTCGTTCTATAAAATCCATGGAAATTCCGGTCAAACGAATGTTTTCCTTGTTCTTATGCGTAAATAAAAATATTATTCTCACTACCTAAGCCGTGGAGGGCGTCGCTTTTCTTTGGTGAATGCGGTGACTTAACGCCGCTGCTCGTCTATCCCGGTGCCCCCATGGCCTCTCTCGCCGTCGAACGCGAAACGCACGATGCGCCCGACACCCCTTCGCGGGCTCCCGGCGACGTCCTCGATTTCCGCGCGGTCGCGGCCGACCTAGAAAATTTGGCCAAGAGCCATTTCGGCGGCGGGCGCGAACTGCGCTCGGCGCTGGCGCAGCGCCTCAAGGTCGCACTCAACGCAGGCCGCGCCAAGACCGAGCAGTTGCTGTTCAAGGACAGGCACGGCCGCCGCTGCGCCGAGCGACTGTGCCGGCTGGAAGACGAGATCATAAGCCTGCTATTCGAATTTGCGCGGAAGCATCTTTATCAGTCGCAGAATCCGTCCGAAGCCGAGCGCATGGCGGTAATCGCCACCGGCGGCTACGGCCGCGGCCTGCAGGCGCCCGGCTCGGACATCGATCTGTTGTTCCTGCTGCCGTATAAGCAGACCGCCTGGGGCGAGTCGATTGCGGAAGCGATCCTATATTGCCTATGGGACACAGGGCTCAAGGTCGGCCACGCCACGCGCTCGGTCGACGAATGCATCCGCCAGTCCAAGGCGGACATGACCATCCGCACCGCCATCCTGGAAGCGCGCTTCCTGCTCGGCGACCGCGAGCTCTACGATGAGCTGATAACGCGCTTCGACAAGGAGGTGGTGCGCAACACGGTTCCCGAATTTGTCGCCGCCAAGCTCGCCGAGCGCGAGGACCGCGTGCGCCGCTCCGGCCAGTCGCGCTACCTGGTCGAGCCCAACGTCAAGGACGGCAAAGGCGGCTTGCGCGATCTCCATACCTTGTTCTGGATCGCCAAATACGTCTACCGCGTGCGCGAACCGGACGAGCTGATCAAGCAGGGCGTATTCGACAAGCAAGAATACTTGCTGTTCCGTCGCTGCGAGGATTTCCTCTGGTCGGTGCGCTGCCACATGCATTTCCTCACCGGCCGCGCCGAAGAACGTCTGTCGTTCGACATCCAGCGCGAGATCGCGGTGCGGCTCGGCTACACCGAGCATCCGGGCCAGCAGGACGTTGAGCGCTTCATGAAGCACTATTTCCTGATCGCCAAAGACGTCGGCGATCTCACCGCGATCCTGTGCGCGGATCTGGAAGATAGCCACGCCAAGAGCGTGCCGGTTTTGAGCCGACTGATGGCGAGGCTGCGACCGGTCAGGCAGCGCAAGCTCGCCGAGAGCGACGACTTCATCGTCGACAAGAACCGCATTACCATCGCCACTGCCAATGTATTCAAGCGCGATCCGCTCAACCTGATCCGCATCTTCCATCTGGCGCAGAAGCACAATCTTGCCTTCCACCCCGACGCGATGCGGTCGATCACGCGCTCGCTCAAGCTGATCGACGCCAAGCTGCGTGACAACGAGGAAGCCGGGCAACTCTTCCTGGAGATCCTCACCTCCAAGAACGATCCGGAGACGGTGTTGCGGCGGATGAACGAGGCCGGTGTGCTCGGCCATTTCGTGCCGGCCTTCGGCAAGATCGTCTCGATGATGCAGTTCAACATGTACCACCACTACACGGTCGACGAGCATCTGCTGCGCTGCATCGGCGCGCTGGCGGAGATAGAACGCGGCACTAATCCGGAGACGCAGCTCGCCAACGAGCTCGTTCACAAGTTGCAGCTAGGCAACCGCGCCGTCCTCTACATGGCGCTGTTCTTGCATGACATTGCCAAGGGCCGGCTCGAGGATCACTCGATAGCTGGAGCACGGGTGGCGCGGCGGCTCTGCCCGCGCATGGGATTCTCCGGAGCCGACACCGAATTGACTGCCTGGCTGGTGGAGCAGCACCTGGTGATGTCGAGAGTGGCGCAGTCGCGCGACCTGTCCGACCGCAAGACGATTGAGAACTTTGCCGCGGTGGTGCAGTCGGCCGAACGGCTGAAGCTCTTGGCGATTCTCACCGCCGCCGACATCCGCGCCGTCGGCCCCGGCGTGTGGAACGGCTGGAAGGCGCAGCTCATTCGTACGCTTTATTACGAGACCGAGCCGGTCCTGACCGGCGGTTTCTCTGAGGTGAACCGCTCAAAGCGTGTCGCCATCGCGCAGGACGAATTCCGCGAGGCGATGCAGGATTGGCCGCCCGAGCAGCTAGAAAGCTATATCGCTAAGCATTATCCGGCCTACTGGCTCAAGGTCGACCTCAAGCACAAGGTCGACCATGCCAAGTTCGTGCGTGCAGCTGAGGAGGCCGGCAAGACACTGTCGACCACCGTCGGTTTCGACCCCGAACGCTCGGTGACCGAACTCACGGTTCTCGCGCCTGACCATCCCTGGCTGTTGTCGATCGTCGCCGGCGCCTGCGCCATGGCCGGCGCCAACATCGTGGACGCGCAGATCTACACCACCACCGACGGCCGCGCGCTCGATACCATCTCACTGTCGCGCGAATTCGAGCGCGACGAGGATGAGGAGCGGCGCGCCAACCGCGTCGCCGATTCGATCGAGAAGGCGCTGCGCGGCGAATTGCGCCTGCCTGATGTGGTAACCAGGCGCGCTTCGGCCAAGGGCCGCATCCGCGCCTTCGCGGTGGAGCCGACGGTTACGATCAACAACCAGTGGTCCCACCGCTACACGATGCTGGAGGTCACCGGCCTCGACCGCACCGGCCTGCTGTACGAACTGACCACCACGCTGTCGAAACTCAACCTCAACATCGCCTCCGCCCACGTCGCCACTTTCGGCGAGCGCGCGGTGGACGTGTTCTACGTCACCGACCTGCTCGGTGCGCAGATCACCTCGCCGACCCGGCAGGCTGCGATCAAGCGCGCGCTTATCGCGCTGTTCACTTCCGTCGAGGCTGCGGCGAAATCGGACAAGGACGACTAGCTACTCCGGCGTCGTCTCGGCGCGCATACGGCCAAGCCTTTCACGACGAGATTGCATTCGCGCCTGCAGCTCCTTCGGCGTTGTCGAGATCGATGAGCATCACCACGCCGATTTCGGCGGCGACGCCAGCGAGTGCCATGAAGCCAACGGCGACCGCGACCGACACGTTGAAGCCGAACGCCCGAGCCCTGAATTTGCCGGCAATTTAGTGCTTAACGGCCTCTTAAACCGGTCCCCGTAGCGTGCCTCACTGGGGACCGGTGCAACGCCGGCTTTGTCGAGTTCGGGTCGCGTATGGGGTCGGGCAAGGATCAAGCGGGCGCGCGCCGGGAGCCGGTGTTCGACTCAAGTCCGGAAGTGCGCGTCGAGGCTGGCGACCGTGCCACACCAGCAAACAAATTTCCGTCAAAGCTAAAACGACGCCGCAAGCGCAAGGCGCGCGCCCGCAAGCCGAAGCGCTCGCTCATCGGCCGCACGATCTACTGGGGCCTGGTGCTGGCGCTGTGGCTCATCATCGGCGGTGTCGCCACCGTCGCCTGGACGGGCGCGCACCTGCCGCCAATCCAGTCGCTGGAAATTCCGAAACGCCCGCCTTCGATCCAGATCGTCGACGTCGAGGGCCGCCCTCTCGCCACACGCGGCGACATGGGCGGCGCCGTGCTGCCCCTGAAGGAAATGCCGAAATACGTTCCTCAGGCCTTCATCGCAATCGAGGATCGGCGGTTCTATGAACATTACGGCGTCGATCTCTGGGGCATCGCGCGTGCCGTTGTTGCCAACATCCTCCATGGCGGAGTGTCGCAAGGCGCCTCCACCATTACCCAGCAATTGGCGAAAAACCTCTTCTTGACGCAAGAGCGCACGGTGCATCGTAAACTGCAGGAGATGCTGCTGGCGTTGTGGCTGGAGCGCAAATTCACCAAGACCCAGATTCTCGAGCTGTATCTCAACCGCGTCTATTTCGGCTCCGGCGCCTACGGCATTGAGCACGCGGCGGAGCGTTATTTCGGCAAGCCAGCCAAAGAGTTGAGCCTGCCGGAAGCGGCGCTGCTTGCCGGATTGGTGAAGTCGCCCTCGCGTCTGGCGCCGATGCGCAACTTCGACGGCGCGGAAAAGCGCGCACAAACCGTGCTCGCGACTATGCTCGATCTCGGCTTCATCAACGCCGAGACCGCGCGCGCAGTGATGTCACATCCGCCACGCGTGGTGGCACAGGCGGGCTCGAGCTCGGCCAACTATGTCGCCGACTGGGTGATGGATGCGATCAACGACGTGCTCGGCCATGTCGAAGAAGACATCGTGGTGCAGACCACGATCGACGGTACCCTACAGGCCAGCGCCGAGAAGGCGATCAGCGAGGAATTGGCGCAGAAGGGCGACAAGAACGGCGTCGGTCAGGGCGCGCTGGTAGCGATGACTCCGGACGGCGCGGTGCGCGCCATGGTCGGCGGTCGCAACTACGCGGAGAGCCAGTTCAACCGCGCGGTCGCCGCCAAGCGGCAGCCCGGCTCGGCTTTCAAGGCCTTCGTCTATCTTACCGCGCTCGAACATGGCCTCACGCCCGACAGTCTGCGCCAGGACGCGCCGATCAAGATCAAAGGCTGGCAGCCGGAAAACTACGGCCATCAATATTACGGACCGGTGACGCTCACCCAGGCGCTGGCGATGTCGCTCAACACCGTGTCGGTGCGCCTGACCATGGAGTTCACGCCCGCCGCGGTGATTCGCACCGCCTACCGGCTCGGTATCGCCTCAAAGCTTGAGCCGAACGCCTCGATCGCCCTCGGCACCTCGGAAGTCTCGATGCTCGAACTGGTCGGCGCTTATGCGCCTTTCGCCAACGGCGGCTTGGCGGTGATCCCGCATGTGGTCGAGCGCATCACTGCGACGAACAGCAAGGTGCTCTACCAGCGTGACCAGCGGATGCTCGGCCGCATCATCGACGCGCGCTACGTGGCGATGATGAACGAGATGATGGCGCAGACTTTGACCATTGGCACCGCGCAGAAGGTGGCACTGCCAGGCTGGCCGGCGGCTGGCAAAACGGGCACCTCGCAGGATTTCCGCGACGCGTGGTTCATCGGCTACACTGCGCATTTGGTCACCGGTGTCTGGCTCGGTAATGATGACGGCACACCGACCAAGAAGGTCACGGGTGGCGGACTGCCAGTAGAGATCTGGAGCCGCTTCATGCGCGCGGCGCATCAGGGCGTGCCGGTTGCCGTACTGCCCAGCGCACCGAGGGGCGGCCTGATGTTTGGACTGTTCGGCAACGGCGCGCCGGCGCCGGCGGAAACGGACAGCAGCGGGTCGGTGCCGCCCGCGCCAATCCCGTCCGCTGGCAACACCACGAGCGGAGGCGGCGGTCTCGACGGCTGGCTGCTCCACAACCTGTTCAGCCGCCGCTGACGCCCGAGCGTAACGCGCGCGTGACGATCCAAACGCCCAACGTTGTGCAGCCGGTCAGCGCCACCGCGGCCGCGAGCGGCCACGCGCTTCGCCCGAGCAGCACGCCGACCACGGCGCCGCAGAGCGCCGAACCTGTCTGCTGAATGAATCCGAGCAACGCGGAAGCAGCGCCCGCCCGTTCCGGAAACGGCGTCATAGCGCCAGCGATCGCCTGCGGCAGCACCATGCCGAGCCCGGCCATGTAAAGCGCCATCGGCAGCACCAGCGACGCGGCTTCCGTCAGGCCGAGCGCCACCACCACTACCATCCCGAGACCGCCGGCCGCCATCGCCGTAGCGCCAATGCCGAGCATACGGTCGATGCCGTACCGCATGACCCGCCGCGCGGCCCATGTGGTGCCGATCATGTAGCCGACCGAGCCGACCGCAAACGCGACGCCAAACTGGAACGGCGACAACCCATAAAGATATTGCAGGACGAAGGACGATCCGGAGATCCAGGCGAAGAGACCGGCGAAGCTGGTCGTCGCCAGCGCGAGATAGCCGAGATAAGCAGGATTGCGGGCGACGACCCTATAGGAGCGCAGCATGGCGGCCGGGGACACCGATTCGTTCGCTCGCGACAAAAGCGTTTCCGGCAGCAGCGGCCCTACTATCGCGGCGCCTGTGAGACCGCAAGCGACCAGCGTGAAAAAAACCGCGCGCCAGCCGAAGCCAGTTTGCAGCACACCGCCAACAAGCGGCGCCAGTACAGGCGCCAGCGCCATCACCGAGCCGATCACGGACAATTCGCGCCCGGCGCGCGCGCCGGAATAGAGGTCGCGCACGATTGCGCGAGCAAGCACGATGCCGCCGGAGCCGCCGAGAGCCTGCAACGCACGCGCCGCGATCAGCATCTCGATTGACGTGGAGAGCGCGCAGAGTAGGCTCGCGAGGCAATACAGCGCCATGGCCCCAAGCAGAACCGGCTTGCGGCCATGCCGGTCAGCGACCGGTCCGTACAAGATCTGCCCAACGGCGAAGCCAAACAGATAGGCAGACACTGTCAGCTGCGCCTGCGATGTCGAGGCGTGGAGCTGCGCGGCGATGTCCGGCAAGGAGGGCAGGTACATGTCAGTGGTGAGCGGGCCGATCGCACTCAACGCCGCCAGCAGTGCCGTTAGCGCAAAGGTGCCGGGACGGAGCATGGCGTGGCAGTACAACAAGTTTTGCGGCCGAGCCAGCGTGCGGCCGCATGGCCGTCAGTCTTTTGCCGCGCCGTAACGGTGTAGGCCGCCGCCGTGCGTGTCGAGCCAAGTCTTGGCGCGCGGATAATCCGGGCAGACTCTTTCCACGAGCCGCCAGAAGCGGCGCGAATGGTTCATTTCGACGAGATGAGCAACCTCGTGCACGGCAAGATATTCGAGCACGAAATCCGGCGCGAAGATCAGCCGCCAGGAATAGGACAGCACGCCGGTCGACGAGCACGAACCCCAGCGGCTCGACGGATCGCGGACCGACACGCGCTTGACGGTGACGCCGAGCGCAACTGCCGCGCGACGGCTGGCGACTTCTAGATCGCCTTTCGCCTCGCGTTTGAGAAAATCGGAGACCCGGCGCGCGACATGCGGCGCCTCGCCGGCGACGCAGAGCAGGCGTTCGCCCTCGCCCTCTTCGATCCACACCGTGCCACGGCCACGGCGATGCGCGATGCGGTGATCGACGCCGCGCACCGGGATCACGGTGCCCTCCGCGAATGGCGCGGGCTCTGGCAAATGGTCGAGCCGCGCCGCGATCCAAGCGCCGTGTTTCTCGGCGAATTCCCGCGCTTGCTTAAGGCTGCCGCGCGGCGGCATGGTGAGCACGACGTCACGCGTGACCGAATTGATGCGCAGCGTGTAGCGCCGTGCCTGCCGGTGGCGACGCACCCGCACCAGGTAGACCTCACGATCGAATACGATGCTGATCGCTGATGGCTCGCTCGGCCGGCGGTAGAGCAAGGCGCGCAGGGGCAGCAGCATGCTGCAATAGTGCCCGATTCGGCGTCGCCCGCCACGCACTTTCGCGCGGGCGGGCCTATCTGATTTCGTTAGAGGCGGGCTTCGCGGCGGACAGACGGGCGCGGCGGTGTCCGTTATGCGAAAGCACAAAATCACCGATGCGCGGCGCGATCTCGGCGCGGAAGCGCGAGCCGTTGAACACGCCGTAATGGCCGACGTCCGGCTGCTCCCAATGCACCTTGTTCTCGGCCGGGATGTTCACGCACAGGTCGTGCGCGGCCCTGGTCTGGCCGACCGCCGAGATATCATCGTGCTCACCCTCAACCGTCATTAGCGCGAGGCGCCTGATCTTCGCCGGATCGATATGGCGGCGGCGATGCCGCATCTCGCCCTTCGGCAGCGCGTGGCGGATGAACACGGTGTCGACGGTCTGGAGGTAGAACTCGGCGGCGAGATCCATGACCGCCAGATATTCGTCGTAGAACTCACGATGCTTCTGTGCCGAGTCGCCATCGCCCTTGACCAGATGCAGGAACAGATTGTGGTGTGCCTCGATGTGGCGATCGAGATTCATGGTCATGAAGCCGTGCAACTGCAGGAAGCCTGGATAGACGTCGCGCATGAAGCCGGGATGGGGGAACGGCACCTTGGTGATGACGTGACGGCGGAACCAATCGATGCCGCGCGTTTCCGCGAGCTTGTTGACCGCGTTAGAGTTGATGCGAGTGTCGATCGGGCCGCCCATCAGAACCATGGAGTGCGGCACGTAGTCGTCCTGGTCGGCTTCCATCAGCGAGATCGCGGCGAGCGCCGGCACTGAAGGCTGGCAGACCGCGATCAAATGCGCGTCGCCGCCCAGCGTGTGCAGCATCGAGATCAGGTAATCGATGTAGTCGTCGAGATCGAAATGACCTTCGCTCAGCGGCACCATGCGCGCGTCAGCCCACTCGGTAATGTAGACGTCGTGATTGGGGAGGAAGGTCTCGACCGTGCCGCGCAGCAGCGTCGGATAGTGCCCCGACATCGGCGCCACGATCAACAGCCGCGGCTGCGGCCGGCGCGGCATGCGCGTGAACGCGCGTTCGAAGTGCAGTAGCCGGCAGAACGGACGCTCCCACACCGAAGAGATATGCACCGGCACGCGCTCGCCGCTGATGGTGGTGTAATTGATGCCCCAATCGGGGCGGCGGTAACGGCGCGTCGAGCGCTCGAACAATTCGGCCGCCGCGGCGACCGATTTGCCATAGGTGGTGTGCGCGAGTGGATTCGCCGGATTCTTGAAGAACAGTCGCGTCGCATCGGCGAAGGCGCGCGACGGATTGAGCGCGGCGTGAACCATCTCGTAGAGCCAATAGATTGGCGTCGACAGCAAAATGCCGTTGTTGCCGGGCAGCGATGCTGCCCCGTCGAATTCGCCAATCGGCATGGACTCCCCCTCGCCTTGCGGCAGTGCGGCAGGGTGGCGCTTCTCGCTCATGCGGTCAACATATATAGACGAGTTCTTCGCATCCGGTTTACAGCCTTATAACTGCCTATAACCGCTTATATAAGAAGACTTTTTTCTCTTATTCGCCTTCCTGGAGCAGCGACCCATGCACCCTGGCGCTCTGCAAGAGCTTCAGGAAAGCCAATGACGCAGCTGCGAAAAGCACAATATTGAATACGAAAGCCTCGAGCATCAGGTTGGCGCGGAAGACATGATCGATGAGCAGCGTGCGCATGCCTTCGAACACGTAGGTCGGCGGCAGCGACCAGGCGACATACTGCAGGAAGTCGGGCAGCACGGTTACCGGGTAGTACACGCAGGTAAGCGGCAAGAACAGAAACATGATGGTCCAGGCGAGGCTCTCGGCGCCCATGCCGTTGCGCAACAAGAGGCCGGCGACGAAGATTCCAACCGACCAACTGGTCAACATCAGATTGAGGAAGAAAGCGGCGAGCGCCAAGCCAAGCGACCACAGATTGAAGCCAAAGAACAGAATCGCGAGCAACGTCACCGGGATCATGCCGATCGACAGGCGCACAATGCTCATGATCATCAGCGCGGCAATGAATTCGACCGGTCGCAATGGCGACATCATCAAGTTGCCGAGATTGTGCGCGTACATCTCTTCCAGAAAGCAAATGGAAAAGCCGAGCTGGCCGCGGAAGAGGATATCCCACAACAGCACCGCGCCGATGAACACGCCGCTGGCGCGCGCGAACAGACCGCCGTTCTGCATCACGTAAAGCTGCAGGAAGCCCCACATTAGCATCTGCACGGTCGGCCAATAGATTAGGTCGAGAATGCGCGGCCAGGACGAGCGCAGCAGGTACCAATAGCGCCGTACCATCGCGCTGACGCGGTTGAGCGAGAAGTTCACACCGACGTCGCTGCTGTTCATTGCGCGACCTCACGATGGGTCCCCCGCCCGCGCGCCACGTCGAGAAACACCTCTTCCAGCGTCTCGCGTCCGTAGCGCTCGAGCAGGCGCTGTGGCGTGTCGTCATCTTCGATGCGGCCTTTGTTCATAATAATGACGCGCTCACACAGCCGTTCAACCTCGGTCATGTTGTGCGAGGCGAGCAGCACGGTCGCGCCATGCCGGTGGCGATAGTGTTCGAGCCGTTCGCGCACCCAGTCGGCCGTGTCGGGGTCGAGCGAGGCGGTCGGCTCGTCGAGCAGCAACACTTCCGGATCGTTGAGCAGCGCCTTGGCGAGCGAGACTCGGGTCTTCTGCCCGGCCGAGAGCTTGCCGGTCGGGCGGTCGAGAAATTCGGTGAGGTCGAGATCGGCGGCAAGCTTCGCGACGCGTTCGCGGGTTTCGACTACGCCGTAAAGCTGCGCGAACACCGAGAGATTTTGCCGCGCCGTGAGCCGCATCGGCAGCCCTACATAGGGGCTTTCGAAGTTCATCCGGTGCAGCACCCGGTAGCGCTCCTTCGGCATCTGCGCGCCGAGCACACTGACCGTCCCGAGAGTCGGCGTCACCAGCCCCATGATCATGGCAATGGTCGTGGTCTTGCCGGCGCCATTGCCGCCGAGCAGACCGGTGATCGATCCGCGCGAGAGCCGAAAGGTGATGCCGTCAACCGCCGCCACGCTCTTGTAAAACTTGACCACTCGCTCAAGGGCGATGGCGGGAGGGGTGCTGGCGTCCATTCACGCAGGTCCGATTGGCGGGTCAGATGTGACGTCGGGGCGCGCCAAGCGCAAGCCCCACCTCGCATTTGACCTAGGTCACAACCCTGTCCGGCGCACAACCTAAGGATATTTCGTCATGCCCTTGCCTATCGATGCGCAGAACCATTCGCGTCGTCACGTCCGGCTCGAGACACTGGTGCGCCTGCGCTGGCTCGCCGTCATCGGCCAGACCACTGCGGTGCTGGTGGTCTATTACGGGCTTGAGTTCAAGCTGCCGCTCGTGCCTTGCCTCGCTGTGATCGCGGCGGCGGCACTGCTCAACGCTGTCCTGCGCCTGAGCTTTCCCAGCATGCAGCGGCTCGCGCCCGACCGCGCGGCCTGGTTGCTCGCCTTCGACATCGCCGAACTCGCGGTATTGTTGTTCCTCACCGGCGGGCTGGAGAATCCCTTCGCCTTCCTTTTTCTCGGGCCGGTGCTGCTCTCGGCGACCGCGCTGCCAGCGCGCTTCACGCTCCTGCTCGGCGCTTTCGCGATCTCCTGCGCCACCGTGCTGGTGGTCACACACTATCCGTTGCCGTGGAAAGCCGAGGATCCGCTGGAGCTACCGCCCATCTACATGATGGGCATCTGGTTCTCGATCCTGCTCGCGATCGGCTTCATCGGCGTCTACGCTTGGCAGATCACCGAGGAGTCGCGCCAGCTCTCCGACGCGCTCGCCGCGACCGAACTAGTTCTGGCGCGCGAGCAGCACTTCTCACAGCTCGACGGCCTCGCCGCAGCCGCCGCGCATGAGCTTGGCACGCCGCTCTCCACCATCGCGGTGATCGCCAAGGAGCTGGAGAACGCGATTCCCGCCGAGGCGACGCATGGCGACGACGTGCGGCTGTTGCGCGAGCAAGCATCGCGATGCCGCGACATCCTGGGTAAGCTCACCGAGTTGTCGTCGAGCGGCGGACCGTTCGATAGTACGCCGCTCACCTCGCTGATCGAAGAGGTAGTGGCGCCACACCGCGATTTCGGCCTGGCAATCGAGGTAAACATACGGCCCGAGCATGGTGTCGAGCCGCAGGGCGCGCGCAATCCCGCGATCCTCTACGGCCTCGGCAACCTGGTGGAAAACGCCGTCGATTTTGCGAACGAGCGCGTGGTGATCGAGGCGCTGTGGACGGCCGAGACGATCGAGTTGATCATCAGCGATGACGGTCCGGGCTTCTCCCCGCAAGTCATGGACAGGCTTGGCGAGCCCTACGTAACCAGCCGTCGCCACATTGCAAATACCTCCGAAGAGAGCTCCGGCTTGGGGCTTGGGTTCTTCATCGCAAAGAACCTGCTCGAGCGCTCGGGCGCCACGCTTAGCTTCGAAAACCGGGCATTTCCCGCACACGGCGCCGTCATTAGTGTGCGCTGGCCGCGCGCCGATTTCGAACAACGGCCAAGTTTCGCCACGCTTTGAGGTACGTCAAATTCAATTATTCCTGTGTGGCTATGTTGTGTGCATCGGACGACGCTAATTCGACACGGGTGCAAACGTGGAAATTGCCAAAACCGACACCACCGCCGCTGAGGTACAAGAAAAATTCCCCGGCGAACGGACCCTATTGATCGTCGAAGACGATCGCCCCTTCCTGGAGCGATTGGCGAAGGCGCTGGAACAGCGCGGATTTGCGGTGAGCATAGCTGAAACGGTGGCCGATGGAATGCGACAAGTGGAACAGGCAGCGCCCGCTTTCGCCGTGGTCGACATGCGGCTTAGCGACGGCAACGGACTCGACGTGATTTCGGCGCTGAAGAAGCGGCGGCCGGATGCGCGTGCGATTATCCTTACCGGCTACGGCAACATCACCACGGCGGTGAATGCAGTGAAGCTAGGTGCCATCGATTATTTGGCGAAGCCCGCAGACGCCGACGACGTGGTGGCCGCGTTGCTGGCGCAGGAAAACAAAATCGATCCGCCGGAAAAACCGATGTCGGCCGACCGCGTGCGCTGGGAGCACATCCAGCGCATCTACGAATTGTGCGACCGCAACATCTCGGAAACCGCGCGGCGGCTCTCCATGCATCGCCGCACGCTGCAGCGGATATTGGCGAAACGCGCGCCGCGCTGATTCAGTTGGAATCCCCGTAGGGCCCAGCTGGGTCAATCAGCGACTGCAACCGCAGCGCGGCGGCACGCGCAAAAACGAGCATCATCGACTTGCGCGTCGCCGTGGGCAATTTGTGCTCGGGCGCGTCGCGCACCATCTGCGCGCCGAATGCATCCGCAACGATCAGCCCCGTATCTTTGGGGAAGATTTCGCAGGGCACTCCCATTGAGGTGGAGAAGAACAGGCGGTCGCAGTGCAAGCGGTAGTCCTGCCACTTCTCGTCGGCACGAAAATCAGCGACCGAGGATTTGATCTCCACGATCCAGATTTCGCCGCTCGTATCGAGTGCCACCAGATCGGCGCGGCGGCCGGACGGCAATGGCAATTCGCTCACCACCGAAAAGCTATGTGCATGCAAGAGCCGCGCGGTGCCGCGCGCAACCGCCAACGCGGTTTCCGATTGGCGGCCGTCGACCGGCATTTTTAAGGGTTGTTGGGCGACAAGCTTCATGAGGCGGAGGGGATGCTGGCTGGCGATTCTGGTCGAACCTCGGCACGCTCGGGGAAAGCAGCGGCGAGCGCGGCGCGGTTTGCTTTAAGCACTCCGCGCTCGGTGATGAGGCCGGTGACGAGACGCGCCGGCGTTACGTCGAAGCCGTAATTGGCGACCGGCGAGCCGTCCGGGATGATCTGCACCGTCTCGATGCAACCGTCCTTGGTCTTGCCGATCATTGTGATCACTTCCTCGGCGCTGCGCTCCTCGATCGGGATCTCGGCGATACCATCGGTGACCGAGAAGTCGATGGTCGGCGACGGCAGCGCCACATAGAACGGTACATTATTGTCGCGCGCGGCGAGCGCCTTGAGATAGGTACCGATCTTGTTGCAGACGTCGCCCTGCGCGGTGACGCGGTCGGCGCCGACGATCACCAGATCGATGAGCCCGTGCTGCATCAGGTGGCCGCCGGTATTGTCCGGGATCACGGTGTGCGGCACGCCGTGCTGGCCAAGCTCCCAGGCGGTGAGTGCGGCGCCCTGGTTGCGCGGCCTCGTCTCGTCGGCGAAGACGTGCACGCGGACGCCCTTGTCATGCGCCATGTAGACCGGCGCCGTCGCCGTGCCCCAATCGACCGTCGCCAGCCATCCGGCGTTGCAATGCGTGAGCACGTTGACCGCCGCGTCTTGTTTGCGCATCGCGACGTCTTCGATAAGCTTGAGGCCATGTCGGCCGATTTGCTGGTTGATGGCGACGTCGTCGGCGGCGATCTCGCCGGCGCGGCGTAGCGCAGCCTCGACGCGCTCGCCGCGGGGACGATTGCGCACCGCCGCCATCATCTGGTCGAGCGCCCATTGCAGATTGACCGCGGTCGGCCGCGTCTCCAGCAGATGGGCGTAGGCGCGCTCCAGATTGTCGTCGGAGGCGTCCGCGCGCAAAGCGAGCCAGACGCCAAAGGCCGCCGCCGCGCCAATCAGCGGCGCGCCGCGTACCTGCATGGTCTTGATGGCGCGCACGGCGTCTTCAAGCGTGGTCAGCCGCGCGGTGGCGAAGCGGTGCGGCAGCAGCGTCTGGTCGATGATGCCGACCGCGGCGCCGTCACGCTCCAGCCAGATCGTGCGCATGTCTTTGCCATCGACCTTCATGCGTCCCTCATATCGCGCTTCTCCACCGCCGCCAAATTGTGGCGACCGAGTCGATCACAGACAAATCCCGCCATAATCGCGCCGACGGCCCGACCCCAATTCGGACCCGTGGCCGCCGCGTTGGTTCCCGATGATTCCCTGTCTGCTCATCACAGGAGGAACCTCATGCTCGCTTTTTTTCGCGCCGCTTAGCCAAGCGCGGCCAGTACGATCGGGACGCTATTATCGAAGTCGCCTTCGCGCTCAACGCCACCGGTTCAATCGGACCGTTGATCGAAGCCGCTAAGCGCAAGATCTCGTCGATCGCGGCCGCGATCGATGGCGCGGCAGGTCGCGGCGATGCCGCTCTAGAAAAACGCCTGAATGCCGGTCTGGGCGCGGCCGAGGATGAGGGCGTGGATGTCGTGCGTGCCCTCGTAGGTGTTCACGGTCTCGAGGTTGGCGAGCACGCGCATCACGTGGAACTCCTCGGAGATGCCGTTGCCGCCGTGCATGTCGCGGGCGAGCCGCGCGATGTCGAGCGCTTTGCCGCAGTTGTTGCGCTTCATGAGCGAGATCGAGGGCGGCGCGGCTTTCCCCTGCTCCAGCAGGCGGCCGAGACGCAGCGCGCCCTGTAGTCCCAGGGCGATCTCGGTCTGCATGTCGGCAAGCTTCTTCTGGATGAGCTGATTGGCGGCCAAGGGCCGGCCAAACTGTTTGCGATCGAGGGTATATTGGCGCGCCCGGTGCCAGCAGAACTCGGCCGCCCCCATGGCGCCCCAGGCGATGCCATAGCGGGCGTTGTTGAGACAGCCAAAGGGACCGGCAAGGCCCTTGATGTTGGGTAACAGGTTCTCTTCCGGGATGACGCAGTCAGATAGGACCACCTCGCCGGTGATGGAGGCCCTTAGACTAAGCTTGCCCTCGATCTTCGGGGTGGAGAATCCCTTGGTGCCGCGCTCCACCACGAAGCCGCGGATCTTGCCATCGAGCTTCGCCCACACCACCGCGATGTCGGCAACCGGCGCATTGGAGATCCAGGTCTTGGCGCCGTTGAGCTTGTAGCCGCCGGCAACCTTCTCAGCCTTGGTGACCATGGAGCCGGGGTCGGAGCCATGGTCCGGCTCAGTGAGGCCGAAGCACCCGATCAGCTCCGCCTTGGCCAACTTGGGCAGGTATTTCCGCCGCTGCGCCTCGGTGCCGTAGGCATAGATCGGGTACATCACCAGCGACGACTGCACCGACATGGCCGAGCGGTAGCCGGAATCGACCCGCTCCAACTCGCGTGCGATCAGCCCGTAAGCCACATAACCTAATCCCGCCCCGCCGTACTCTTCCGCAACCGTCGGACCGAGCAATCCGAGCTTGCCCATCTCGGGCAGCATGTCGGGGTCGTATTTCTCCTCGCGGTAGGCCTCGATCACCCGCGGCATCAGATAGTCCTGCGCGAAGCCCTTGGCGGTCTCGCGCACCATCCGCTCCTCTTCGGACAGTTCCCCTTCCAGCCCGAGCGGGTCCTCCCACTGAAAGTCCTTGTCCTTGAGCATCGCGGGCTTGCCCGTACGGCTCTCCGCCGCCTGCGACATCAACGCCTCCCCGAGATTTTCTCGTTGGGCATTATAACGCGCGGCGCGGGTCTCGTTAATGGATTGCCGGGACAAGCCCGGCCATGACAAGGAGAAGAGTCTTGCCATAAAAACAAAAACCCCGCTCGGCGTCCCGGCGGGGCTTTTGGCGCCATCTTGTGACGGCGCTCAAACCGCCATCTTCAAGCCTTTGGTGGCGCGGAACGCGACTTTCCTGCTGGCCTTTATCTGGATCGGCTCGCCAGTCGCCGGGTTGCGTCCAATGCGGGCCGCGCGCTTGCGGACTTGCAGAATGCCGAGGCCGGCGATCTTCACCCGCTCGCCCTTCTTCAGGTGCTTGGTGATCAGACCGACCAGGTCGTCGAGCATTTCCCGGCCCTGGCGTTTCGTTAGTTCGTGCTGCTCCGCCAAGGTGTACGCCAAATCTTTCGTCGTGATCGGCTTGGCCTTCGCTGTTTCTGCCATGACGTCTGCTCCTCGTGCGCTCCATGCGCCTTGGGAATCAGCCCTATGAGATTCGCGGCCTTTCGAAAAGGGCCGAATTGCTTGAAACACAGAAAGTCAGGCCTTTTTGCACTGCGGTGGCCCGTTGCCGCTGCTGGTCAATTTGTCTATCTACACGGATAGGCGCCCGTAGCTCAGCTGGATAGAGCGTTGCCCTCCGAAGGCAAAGGTCGGACGTTCGAATCGTCTCGGGC
>Ga0207860_1000015_pt1 | contig 29820 bp, 30 predicted proteins | sample LuqExpMetageno28_FD_187786 | JGI IMG/M metagenome (GOLD analysis project Ga0207860, IMG submission 187786) | Tropical forest soil microbial communities from Luquillo Experimental Forest, Puerto Rico - Sample 28 (SPAdes) | ecosystem: Environmental > Terrestrial > Soil > Tropical forest ... | reverse complement strand
TCTCCTGATGGGCTTTCCGACCTTGCGGCTGCGCGGCCCCTATTTCGCACTCGCCATGCTCTCTGCATCCGCGGTGATGCAGAACCTAACCATCATTTTCTCAAGCTACACCGGTGGCCAAGACGGTCTCAATGGCTTATTTCCGATCCTCGATTCGACACTTGCCTATTATTATTTGACGCTCGGCATTCTGCTGGCGAGTGCCGCCCTGCTCAAATTCATTGCGGATTCCCCCTGGGGTCTCATCTTACGCGCCATCCGCGGTGACGAGGCAACCTGCCAGGCTGCCGGCATAAACGTGACGTTTTACAAAATCGTTTCGCTAATGATCAGTGCTGCGATCGCTGGGCTCGGCGGCGCACTCTACGCACATTACCAGCTGCAAGTCGGACCGGATCTCTTTACCGTAGTGTTGTCGATCAACATAATTATTATGGTCTACGTCGGCGGCATGGGATCAATCTATGGCCCAATTTGCGGCGCGCTCTTGCTCAATGTTCTCACGGAGACATTGCGGGGCCTGAGCGAATACAGGTTGTGGGTCTATACCGTCGTACTCATGATCACACTGTTCTTCTTACCGCAGGGAGCGATCGCTCCGCTGTGGCGACGCATCCGGGTTGCCTTCAGATGAAGGCATTGCTGCAGGTGACGGAACTGAACAAGCGCTTTGGCGGTCTCCATGCCGTCAAGGACGTGTCATTCGATTTACAGCCTGGATCGATCACCGGAGTTCTCGGACCAAATGGCGCCGGCAAGACGACAATGTTCAACCTCTTGACTGGGTTCATTCGCCCGGACGCTGGGACAGTCTTATTCGATGGCCAATCGCTAGCAGGTCTTGTACCGCATCAAATCGTCAATCGTGGGCTCGCGCGCACCTTTCAGCTTGCACGACCACTCGCTGGCTTGAGTGTGGTTGAGAATGTCGAGCTAGCTTGCCTTGCGCCGAGAGTACGCTCCTCCGACAAGCCGCGTGAGCGCGCGTATGCGTTACTCGATCAAGTGAACCTTGGTGGGCAAGCGGAATTCGAGGTCGACGTTTTACCGTACGGCGATCTCCGTCGTTTGGAAATCGCGCGCGCCTTGGCAACGAAGCCAAAACTACTGCTACTCGACGAGCCGTTCGCGGGTCTCGGCGCCGCCGAAGTTGGACCGCTGGCCGATCTGATCCGGACGCTGCACAAGAGCCAAGGACTGACCATTCTCCTCATCGAGCACAAGTTGCGCGAATTTATGCAACTTGTGCATCAGGTCATCGCGATGGATTTCGGCGAGATCGTTGCGGTAGGCACTCCCGCCGAGATAGTTAGGCATCCGCGCGTGATCGAGGCCTATCTCGGTACTGAACAAATTGGCGCTAAGTTGGACCTGAATGAAGGTGTCGGCCCTGCTTGAAATCGAGAATCTCGTCGTCCGTTACGGCAAGGCGTTGGCGCTCGACCGGTTGTCGCTGCGTGTCGACCGGCACGAGCTGGTGGCGGTGCTAGGATCGAATGGTGCAGGCAAGACGACACTACTTAAGGCGATCGCGCGCACTGTCCCGCTCGCATCGGGGCACGTTAGGTTCAACGGAAGCATTCTCGATCGCCTACCGGCGCATCAGGTGGTTGCTCTCGGAATTTGTCATTGTCCTGAAGGTCGCCGTTTATTTCCCGAGCTCAGCGTATCGAAAAATCTGATGTTAGGCGCATACCTGCGCAGCAACAAAGATGACATTGCGCGCGATCTTGACAGAGTCTACGGATTATTCCCTGTTCTCAAGGCTCGCAGCCGGCAGCAGGCAAGCACCCTATCGGGCGGCGAACAGCAGATGCTGGCCGTCGGTCGTGCGCTCATGGGCAACCCGATGCTGCTCCTTCTCGATGAGCCCTCGGTCGGCATCGCTCACCGGCTAAAGATTGACATCTTTCGCGCCATCCGGGCCATTCAGGAGGCTGGTACGGCGGTGCTGTTGGTCGAACAGGATGCCCGATCGGCTCTCTCCATCGCGGAACGTGCTTATGTGCTGGAGCATGGATGTATTGCGCGCGAGGGCACAGCGCGCGAACTTGCCAACGATGACGACATCAGGAGAGTCTATCTCGGCCTGTAAGCCGGCGATGACAGTAGGCGGCATAAGGCAGTAAATTGGGGCATCGTTTCCACATCCGAAATCAGGAGAATGCGAAATGATGCTGATTCGTTACATCCTGTTGATGAGCGGTTTGCTGCTCACAGCCTGTACTGGAGCGGCTTTAGCGCAATCAGGCGCGCAAAGCACGAAGCCCATGGTGACGCTCCAAATGCCCGCGCTCCCGGACCCTGTCCCGGTTACCGTTAAAGCCGCGACCACAGCACTGCTGGTCTTCGATATCGTCGATCCAATTTGCACGACCCAGCCGAAATGTATCGCAACGATGGTCCCGGCCATCACTTCGCTTCTGGCAAAGGCGAGAAGCGCTGGTATGCTCGTACTGTACGGCACGCGGGGATCGACACTTTCAAAGTGGCTCACGCAAGTCGCTCCGGCCCCAGGTGACCAGGTAATCCAGTCTTATGCCCAGGACCGCTTCTACAACACGGACTTGGACAAGATCCTGAAGGACAAGGGCATCACGACGCTGATTCTCACGGGCTGGAAAGTCAGCGGGTCGGTTGTCTATACTTCAGTGGGGGCCACAGCGCGGGGTTACACCGTCGTCGTGCCCGTAGATGCCAGCTTGGCCACCACGGACTACGAAACGACCATCGGTCTCTTCCAAATTCTGACTCAGTTTGATGCGAACATCACAAATGAGCCGTTGAAGGCGAAAGCCTCGACCTTAAGCCGCACTGATATGATCACAATTCAATGACTCGCCGCGGCGAGAACACCGGCGAATTTGTCAGCTTCGAAGTCAACATCCTGCAGCGAAGTCGGAGAACGTGGAGCAGCAACCGCAGCTTCCCGTCCTCCTGCTCTCTTTACTGCTCGAGATAGCGAGCCGGCGGATAGTCGCGCGAATACACCGGATTTTTCAAAAACTCCTTCGGATCATAAGTCCAGAATTGGCTTACATTCGGGTAGGTCTTGATAATTGAATTGACCAAACGTCCATCTACCCTTGTCACCTTGCGAATGTAGACGTTACCAACCACGTTTCCGTATTCGTCGAAGGACACGGGCCCCCTGCAAGTGTCAGCCTTGATGTTGCGCAGCGCCTTCATCAAGACGTTTTTGTCATCGATCTTTCCATTGAGGGATTTCACCGCTGTTTCGAGCACCGCACCGTTCGTGTAAGTTGCCGCGGCATAGAAGCCAGGATCGTACGAATATTTCTTTCTAAAGGCAGGAGCGAATGCCCTATTAATTGGATTGTCGAGCTCGGCCGAATACCAGCAGGTCGTAATCGTGCCCAGAGCCTCATCTCCCATGTTTCGTAGCACGGCCTCGTCCAGATGCGTCATGCCTCCCACGATCGGAAGTTTGTCCTTGAGGCCGTATTCGACGAACTGTCGCGTAAAGCGGAAGCCGTTCGTTCCTTCAAATGCAGAAAAAATCGCGTCCGCATTGGTTTTCAGCTGAGCGATGAATGTCGAGTAATCCGGCGCGACCAAAGTGGGCCAGAGCTTCTGAATTATCTTGCCGCCATTGTCCTCGAATACGCGCTGGAAACCAGCGCACATTTCCTGTCCATACGCCGTGTCGCTGGCAATTGTGATCATTCGCTTATAGCCAAGTTCCTTGGCGCAATAGTCGGCCAATGGCTGCGCGCATTGCGAAGAGGTCGAGGTCGCACGAACGAACCACGGGATGGCCTGCCGCTGCGTCATGTCCTCGGCGGCAGCAACTGACAATGTCGGGATCTCTTTCTCCTTAATATAATCCTGAATGGCTAGCGCTTCGAAGGCAGCAAGGGGGCCGATATAACAATGCACGCGGTCCTTCTCGACCAACTCCAGTGCTTTCGAGCGTGTAGTAGTTGGGTTGGAAGCGCAGTCCACCGATATTAAGTTTACCTTCCTCCCGGCCATGGTGTAGTTGCGTTCTTCAAAAAACATCATCATGCCGCGCTCCATGTCGATGCCACCGGAGGCGACTGGCCCAGTTTTGTCGGCAAGTAATCCGACGCGGATTTCCTCACTGCTTTGCGCCTTAACATAGGGAGAGCTTAACGCGGCGACACCAAAGCCAGCCGCTCCTTGCACAAAACGCCGTCGTGAAACATGCATAGCTTCCTCCGTTCTTTGCTTATTTGTGTTGAGTGTGATGATCTCTTTAGTTGTTACGCGTTTTGAAAAACCCCGAGATGTTGAATGATCATGTTTGGGTTGTTGCGCACATCCTCGACTGAGCCGTCGAAGACGCACCGTCCAATGTTAAGAATGACGACATGATCCGATACATCGAGCGCTAGGTTGCTATTCTGCTCTACCAGGATAATAGACTGCCCCCAGTCCTTTAACTTCCTAATGGTGCGTCCAACCTCAGCAACGATCAAGGGAGCCAGGCCTTCCGAGGGCTCATCAAGTAGAAGTACGCGCGGATTGCTTACCAGAGCACGAGCGATCGCCAGCATCTGCTGCTCGCCTCCGGAAAGCGAGCCTGCGACCTGCCGCTGACGTTCTCCAAGCGCGGGAAATAGCTCAAAAATTCGGTTCAGCGTCCAAGGGGTGTCGGTGGATTTTTCACGCTGTCGCGCAATGATGAGATTCTCACGCACGCTGAGAGAGGCAAATATTCGCCGGCCTTGCGGTACAAGCCCTATGCCCAACTGAGAAATTGACTCCGGTGGTAACCCGCTGATCTCAGTTCCGAAGAGTTCAATTCTGCCACGCCGCACCGGCAAGAATCCGATAATGCTCGAGATACAAGTGGTCTTCCCAGCGCCATTGCGGCCGAGAAGCGCGAGTACTCGGCCCTCCTCAAGTGCAAAGGTGACGTCATGTAGGACATGGCTGTCGCCATAATAGGTATTTATGTTTGAGACCTTTAGCGCTTCAGTGGCCAAGATAGACCTCCCTCGCGCGTTGGTCTGAAATCACCTCCTGACGAGTCCCTTCGACGATGATTTTTCCGTAATGAAGAAGTGTAATGCTCTCCGCGAGATCGAGCGCGGTATCCATATCATGCTCAATCATCAGAATGGTGGTTTCTCGCGGAATGCTCGCGACCAGCGACTTAATACTTTTTCTCTCTGCTGAGGAAAGTCCAGCCAACGGCTCGTCCAACAGCAATAATTTTGGTTTCTGCGCTAGCGCCATTGCAATCTCAACGCGGCGCTTTTCTCCGTAGGCAATTTCCGCGATTGGACGATCGGCAAGATGCTCCAGACCGACAAGACTTAGCACTCGGCGCGCTTCGTCGTGAATGTCCTTCGAGGTCGGTCGGAAAATGTTCCACCGCGAGCTGCGCAACGCGAGTAAGCCAAGCGTTACGTTGTGTTCAAGTGTATCATGCGGAAAAAGTGTAATGATCTGATAAGTCCTCGACATCCCGCGATGCGCGCGCTGATGCGTAGGTAGATTCGTAACGTCTTCTCCGAACAACCTTATCCGTCCGGAATCCGGTGGTCGATCGCCCGTTATCAAATTGAAAATAGTTGTCTTGCCAGCACCGTTGGGGCCGAGCAGAAGACGACGCTCGCCGGGGCGCACCTTAATTGAGACATCCTGAGTCGCCGGAAGACCGCCAAACTGTTTACAGAGACCAATCGTTTCGAGCGCATAAACATTTGAAGCGTTCATTTCCGCGCTCTCCACATCGCTTGCAACCTGTGGAGTCCTGGAACGATGCCATCGGGCATTACAACGACTATAATCAGGAAGACAAAGCCAAGCAGCATATTCCAGCGTTCGAGATAGGAAGAAACGTAATTCTTCAGAAATGTGACCAAGGCGGCACCGATGATAGGACCAACGAGTGTGCCTGAGCCGCCGGCGATTACACCTAAGATTCCTTCTGCCGATGTCGTGATCGACAGTGATGTCGGGTGGATGTATTTATTGTAGTAGACGTACAGCAGCCCAGCGATGCCGCCCCAGAAGCCGGCATAAATAAAGGTGATCCAGCGGATCATCCACACATTGTAACCGAGCGCCGACATTCGTCGGCTCTGGTCGCGCGTACCAGTTACGGAATCGCCGAAAGCTGAACGCACAAAAATCGCGATTAAGATAAATGAAACAAGGGTAACAATTAGAGCGAACCAGTAGAACGACGCTGCACTATCGATGGAAATCCCGAGGGGTTGTGGCCGACTTAATCGAGTCATGCCGTTGTCCCCATTGGTAACTGAAACCCACCGATAAGCTAATCCCCAGAGCACCTGCGACAGCGCGAGCGTGATCATCAGGAAGCCAAGTCCGGATGCGCGCAGGGCAATCAGCCCGAAACCCGCGGCAACGAGGATCGTACCTAAAATTGACAGCAAGGCCGCTGACCCGTGTCCGAGGCCGGCACGCGTTGTGAGCCAGGCGGACAGATAGGCAGCAAGACCAAGAAAAGCCGCCTGTCCCAGCGATGTCAGACCGGCATAACCGACCAAAAGATTGAAGCTGAGCGCAAATACCGCCGCGATCATGATCTGACTGCCGAGGTTAATGTAGAAATCGCCCGCAAAAACCGGCAGCAGCGCGAAAAGACCAGCTACGAGAACGGACAGGAAAGCGATCCGTTTCATGCAGGACGTCTCCCAAACAATCCCTGCGGTCTGAAAGCGATGACAATAATCATCGGGAGGAACAGGATGACGTAAGCGAGATCCGGGAACAGCGCGGATCCGAAGGTGTAAATGAACCCGATCAGAAAACTGCCAATAAAAGCGCCAACCAAGCTCCCTACGCCGCCCAAGATGACCACAATGAGCGCGAGTGGAAGCATGTCTGCGTCAAGGCCGGGATAGGCGGAGAGAATAGGTCCGCCAAGCACCCCGCCCATTCCTGCAATACCGGCTCCGAGACAAAAAACTGCCGTGAATAACCGTGAAATCCTGATGCCAACCGCACGCGTCATCTGCATGTCGTCAACACCGGCGCGAATCATGGCGCCAAGCCGGGTCCAATCCAGCAGCGCGTAAAGTGCAACAGCTGCGACCACAGCAAGCCCTATCAGCACTAGGCGATAGGTTGGAAATGCAAAGCCAAACAAAAATGTCGGCGCACGCATGAGCGCGGGCGTGGACACGGGGATTGGATCACCTCCCCAAACCACGAGACACGCGTCCGAGATGATGAACGAAATGCCCAGCGTTACCAGAACTTGGCCGAGAGGCTTCTCGCTGAGGCGGCGCAGAACAAGACGCTCCAACACGCCCCCGATTGCCGCGACGGCTAGACCACTGCCAATCGCGGCGATCCAAAAATTTAGCCAGGGATATGACCGGAGCGCGCTAGCGCCAAAATAAGCGCCAAGCATAAAAAACGCGCCATGTGTCAAATTGGCGATCCGCATCAAGCCGAAGATCAGCGAAAAACCTGAGGCCAATAGAAACAAAAGGCCGCCCAACGCCAGGCTATTAAGACTCTGGATGATCCAGAACTGCATTGTTCAATTCTCATCCGGACAAAGGATGAAGAAACCGTCGAGACGACAAATGAATTTGCTCTGGGATACTGGCGCTAGTGTCGTCTGTGCTCGGTGCGTTCCGCCGAGTGTCCATACCGCAACCAGACGAGTTATTGGCAAGCCCCCTCCCCGCACCCCAAGAAGCTTCAAAGGTTGACTTTGTGCATGGCGAACCGTCACAGACCACACCTTATTGGATTCTTAGCCGATCTTGCGCGCGCCAGCCCACTCAATTTTGCAGCTGAGAAGAACGATCCTGTCAGTTGATCACAGACAGAAAGCTCGAATAGGCTCAATTAGCGTAAGGGTTGGTGGTAATTCAGCACACCTCCTTTGATCTCCAAAACCGAAGAGGCATTCATGCGAGCCGCCGTTGGTTTTAGCCTATCAGCACATGGCGCAACGATGCCGGTCATCGGCTTTGGCACGATGGAATTGCCAGAACGGCCCGCCGAGTTGGTGGCTGCCGCCATCAACGTGGGCTATCGACATATCGACACGGCTCGCAAGTACGGTACCGAAGCCTATGTAGGCGAAGGCATAAGAACTTCTGGAATCGCACGAGGGGAGCTGTTTGTTACCACGAAAGTGACCGAGCTTGACGCGCGTGAAGCCGATTTGATGCGCTCAGTCGAAACAAGTCTCTCCACACTGCAGCTCGACTATGTAGACCTTTTACTCGTCCACTGGCCGCAACCGAAGGTTCCTTTTTCAGTAACACTAGGTGCCTTAGCGAAAACCAAGCGGCTCGGCCTAACCCGCCATATTGGCGTCTCGAACTTCACTCTCGCAATGCTTGATGAGGCGGTCGCCGTCTGTCCAGAGCCGTTGATTACCAATCAAGTCGAATATCATGCCTATCTGCCGCAGGATCGCATGCTCGCAGCGCTGAAAAAATATGGAATGATTCTGACCGCCTATTGCCCGCTCGCGCGTGGAAAGCTGCTCCAGGATCCAGTTCTGCGTGAAATCGGAGAGGCTCACGGCAAAACCATTGCGCAAATTGCGCTGCGCTGGCTCGTGCAACAGCCAATGGTGTCAGCAGTACCGCGTGCACTTACCGAAGGCTCCATCGAAGAAAATCTGAACGTTTTTGATTTCGCGCTGTCAGACCAAGAAATGCAAAGAATTTCTCTCCTCCGGAAGAACCGGATGCGCATTGCCGATCCGCCGGAACGCGCCCCGAAATGGGACTTCGAACCTGTCTAGGGTCAATTACACCGGAGCAAAGGTTCGACATGGCCTCGATCAAACTCAGCGCACCGGCTGCGTTCTCCTTCGACCCGGCATGCCTGTATCTCTTGGGTCCGGACGATAAGTGCATTGGCGCAAACCCATAGGATGCCTTCCAGACCAATCAGACCAATTTCCGCTATCCGTTCAAATCAGAAACACGTCGAGGAACCCATGGATTACAGAGAAAAAAGCGAAATCCGCGATGGCATGCGGATCGACTGGGACATGCCGATCAAAATGGATGACGGCATCGTGCTCCGCTGCGACATCTACCGGCCAGTCGCCGAGGGCAAGTACCCGGTGATCATGACCTACGGGCCGTACGGCAAATGGCTGCACTTCGCCGACCTGTACACTGATCAGTGGCGGCGCATGTGCGCCGATCAGCCGGACGTACCGACCAACTCGACCAACAAGTATCAATGTTGGGAAGTGGTCGACCCCGAGAAATGGGTGCCGGATGGCTACGTCTGCATCCGGGTCGACAGCCGCGGCGCCGGCCGCTCGCCGGGTGTCATCGACATTTGGTCGCTGCACGAGGCACAAGACCTGGCGCGATGTGTCGATTGGGCCGGTGTACAGCCCTGGTCGAATGGCAAGGTCGGTTTGAACGGCATCTCCTATTACGCAGAAAACCAATGGCAGACTGCGGCGCTGCAGCCCAAACATCTCGCGGCGATCTGCACCTGGGAAGGCGCGGCCGATTTCTACCGCGACATGGCGCACCACGGGGGCATCTTCTGCCGCGGCTTCGTGCAGGACTGGTCGAAGGCGCAGGTCTACACCGTGCAGAACGGACGTGGCACGCGCGGCTTCAAGAGCCGCATGACCGGCGATTGGGTATCCGGCCCCGAGACCTTGTCGGAGGAGCAGCTCGGCAAGAACCGCCGCGACTTCTACGAAGATTGCATCTCGCGCAAGCTTGACACCGACGAATATTGGCAGTCGCGCATGCCGGATTGGAGCAAGGTCAAGACGCCGCTGCTCTCATCCGCAAATTGGGGCGGCCAAGGCCTGCATCCACGCGGCAATTTCGAAGGCTTCGTGCGTTCGGCCTCGGAGCACAAGTGGCTCGAATGCCACGGCATCGAGCACTGGACCCATTTCTACACCAACTACGGTTTGGGGCTGCAGAAGAAGTTCTTCGGCTATTTCCTTAAGGACGAGAATACCGGCTGGAGAAAGCAACCCAAAGTGCTGCTGCAGGTACGCCACCCCGGCGAGAAATTCGTCGAGCGGCATGAGAACGAATGGCCGCTCGCGCGCACGGAATGGACCAAGTTCTACGTTCACCCTGACGACTTGACGATGTCGAACACGCCGCAGAAGGCGGCGAGTTCGGTCACCTATGCCGGCTTTGGCGATGGCGTCACATTCCTCACTGAGCCGCTCGAACGAGAGGTGGAAATCACCGGTCCCATCGCCGCGAAGCTTTGGGTTTCATCGGCTACCGAAGACGCCGACCTGTTCCTGGTCGTGCGCGCCTTCACGCCCGACCTCAAGGAAGTGACCTTCCAGGGCGCGCTCGATCCGCACACGCCTATAGCCCAGGGCTGGCTGCGCTGCTCGCACCGCAAGCTCGATCCCAAGCTCACGCTGCCCTACCGGCCGTATCATACCCACGACGAGGAGCAGAAGCTTAAGCCGGGCCAAGTGTACGAGGTCGATGTCGAGGTTTGGCCAACCTGCATCGTGCTGCCCAAGGGCTACCGTCTTGCTCTCTCGGTGCGCGGACGCGATTACGTCTACCCCGGCGAGCCGGGCGAAGGCCTGGAGACCCTGGGCAAGGTGTGGACCGGCTGCGCCGTGTTCACGCACGATGATCCGCGCGACCGTCCGCCCGCAGTCTTCGGCGGCGACGTCACTCTGCACGCAGGTCCGAACCGGCAAGCGCACGTGCTACTGCCCGTCATCCCTAAGAAATAGTCAAAAACGAGGTTTTTTTGGAGTGAGCAATCATGAGCTATCGCGAGGTCAGTGAAGTGCGTGACGGCATGCGCATCGATTGGGACATGCCGATCACTATGGATGACGGGCTGGTGCTGCGCTGCGACGTGTTCCGGCCGATCGCGAAAGGCCGCTATCCCGTGATCTTGAGCCACGGCCCTTACGGCAAGTGGCTGCACTTCGAGGACGGTTATAAGACCGCATGGAAGCGCATGGAGCAGAAGCACCCCGATGTCATGGCGGGCTCGAGCAATAAGTATCAAAGCTGGGAAGTCTGCGACCCCGAGAAGTGGGTACCCGACGGCTACGTCTGCGTGCGCGTAGACTCGCGCGGCTGCGGCCGTTCACCGGGCTATGTCGAACATTGGTCGCCGCGCGAAACACAGGATTTCTACAATTGCATCGAATGGGCCGGCGTGCAGCCGTGGTCGAACGGCAAAGTCGGCTTAAGTGGCATCTCCTACTACGCCATCAATCAATGGCAGGTGGCGAGCATGCAGCCGAAGCATCTTGCCGCGATTTGTGTGTGGGAAGGTTTTGCTGACTTCTACCGCGAGCTCAGCCACAACGGCGGTATCTACAATACATTTGCGCAGAACTGGTACGACATGCAGGTCAAGACCGTGCAGCACGGGGTCGGCACGCGCGGGCACCGCAGCCGCATGAACGGCGACTGGGTGTCGGGACCCGAAACGCTCACCGATGAAGAGATGGGCGCTAACCGGTATGACCTCGGAAAGACCTATTTCGCGCATCCGCTCGACGACGACTTCTACAAGGCGATGCTGCCGGACTGGTCGAAAGTAAAAGTGCCGCTGCTCTCGGCGGCCAACTGGGGGGGCCAGCCGCTGCATCCGCGCGGCAACTTTGAAGGCTTCTTCCGATCGGCTTCCAAACAGAAATGGCTCGAAGTGCACGGCATCGAGCATTGGACGCATTACTACACAGATTATGGCGTCAATCTGCAGAAGAAGTTCTTTGGTTATTTCCTCAAACGAGAAAGGAACGGCTGGGACAAGCAGCCGCGGGTCCAACTCAACATTCGCCATCCGGGCGAAAAGTTCGTCATCCGCCATGAGAGCGATTGGCCACTGCCGCAGACGCAATGGACGAAGTTTCATCTGGCAACAGAGGCGCAGAAGCTAACGACCGCGACGCCGAACGGCTCGGCCACCGTGATATTCGACGCGATGGGTGACGGAGTGACGTTCCTGACCGATCCGATGCGAGAGGCGACGGAGATCACCGGGCCGGTCGCCGCCAAGCTGCACGTGTCATCGAGCACTGCGGACGCAGATATTTTCTTGGTGCTGCGGGTGTTCGCCCCCGATATGAAGGAAGTCGTATTCCAAGGTGCGCTCGATCCGCACACGTCGATTGGGCAAGGCTGGCTGCGCGCATCGCATCGCAAGCTCGATCGGAAACTCACCTTGCCCTTCCGGCCTTATCACAGTCACGACGAGAAGCAGCCACTCAAGCCCGGACAGGTCTACGAACTCGATATCGAAATCATTCCGACCTGCATCGTCGTACCGAAAGGCTACCGTGTCGGATTGAGCATACGCGGTCGCGACTACGTCTATCCGGGCGGTTCCGGCGGCAGGCTTTCCAACATGAAGAACGAATTCACCGGCAATGGGCCCTTCCTACACGATGACCCGCGCGACCGCCCCCCTGATATTTACGGCGGCCGCACGACGCTTCATCTCGGCGGGGAGCGTGAAAATTTCTTGCTGCTCCCGATTATCCCGGCCGGGCCGGCGGCAAAATCAAGGTCGGCGTCAAAGCGCATAAGTAAAGCAAAGAAGCCCCGCTGAACGTCAGCCGCGGTCCAAGTAGCGCTTGTCCAGCATCACGTGGATGCCCTTGTTGCCGTTGACGACCTGCGTAACACGCAGGTCGGCAACAAGGCTGAGCAACGCATAGGCCTGATAGCGGTCGAGTCCCGTCCTCGCGCAAACCAGGTCGATCATTTGCCGCAAGGCAATGACCACACAATCGTCGAGATCGGGGTCGAAGGCCATGGTGATCATGTGGGTGGGCGTTTCGGCAAGCGGCCATTCGAGGCGCATGTCGTCGCGCACCGTAAGCCGGAATGTGCCCACCAGGCCCGTCTCGATCGCAGTGACGCAAACTTCGCCGTCGCCTTGCGCTCCGTGCCCGTCACCGACGGAGAACAGCGCACCATCGGCGAAGATCGGCAGATACAAGCTCGTGCCGGCAACCAGCTCCTTGTTGTCGAGATTGCCGCCATTTCGGCGGGGCGGCGGGGTCGGTATTCGGCCCCACTCGGCCGGAGGCGCCACCGCCATCACCCCGAAGAACGGCCTTAAGGGAATCTCCTGGCCCCAAGGCAGCCGCCCCGTCATCGCGGCACGATCGAGTGAAATATAGATCGGCCGGTAGTCCGGAAAATCATCCGGCAATGCACCGGCAAGCGGCCGGATGACATTGTAACCCCAGTCGTAATGCAGATCGATGGTTTCGATATCGACTTGCAGCGTGTGCCCCGCCTTTGCACCGCGCACCGCAACCGGGCCGGTGCACATGTGGCCGAAGAAGCGCTGCGGCCCGTTGGCCGCGTGAATGGCGGGCAATGCCGGCGGGATCTCGAACGGCGGCGGCGGCAGCAGTTCGGGACTGCCTGAGACCGACGAAATCGTTACGCGCTCGCCGCTGTCGATGGTGAGAACCGCAGGCAGTTTGGCATCGAAGAATCCCCAGTGCACGGTCGAGGGGCCGGCGTCAACGCGGGGAATATTGTGCGACTTATGCAATCGATATAACTCCAAGATGATGCGGCGGTGAGATCAGCAACACTAGCGAAGTTTCATGACAACGTCAGCCGACGACTCGCCTAGAATGGATATGCAGCTCTGGCGTACCGGCTACGACACCAGCAACGGGTTTCGCCAGTTTTACCGCGAGTGGCTGCCACGCGCCTCGCCCTATCTGCCAGTTCTCGCGTTGCACGGCTCGCTCACGCAGAGCGGCATGTGGATTGTGCCCGCGGAAATGGCAGGCTCGATTCACCTGCTGTGCCCGGACCAACGTGGCTTTGGCCGAAGCGAAGATCCGGACGGTGATTCCTGTGCAGAGTTTGCCGCGGACGCAGTAGCGGTGGCGCACACTTTGTTGCCGGACCGCTACGTGGTCATGGGCCACTCGTTCGCCTGCTCGATTGCGCTGGAGGTGGCACAGCTCTCTCCCTCTCAGATAGCCTCGGTCGTCTTGGTGGATCCTGTCATCCCTATGGGAACTCGGCCGAGCGCGCCGTCCCTTCTGGTGCCCGACAGCTTTGGCTCGCTCAGCGAGGCCGAGCATCATTTCCGTGAAACGGAAGAAGGAAAATGGGAGGACGCCGCGCTGATGCGTTTCGTCAAAGACATCATGATCGAAGATGGGCAGCGTTGGTGCTTTCCCTATTCCACCGCACGTCTGCGGCGCTTGCGGGCTTTTACCGCCTCGGGCGCGAGCGACTATGATCTATTCGCCAAAGCCAAAGCGGTCCGGTGCCCGATACTCATTTTTCGCGGCGGCATGAGCAAGAGGTTTCCCGCCGCGGCTGAACGGAAATTTCTTGGGGCATTTACTTCGAAAACCAAGCTAGTGGTGTGCCCCGAAAGTGGTCATTTCCCGACAGCGACCGAACCAAAACTTATTGTTGACGAACTGCGGCGTTTCCTCAGGCCTGATCGACCGCTCTGCATACCTTGATTACAGCCACTGCTTGAAGCGGCGGATGTATACGGTCTTTATGAGTTGGGTGAGCAGGCAATAACTCATCAGAATGCCAGCCAACCACCCGAAATAAGACAACGGCAGTGGCACCATGCCGAGATGCGCACCGATCGGCGAGAACGGCAGATAAATGCCGATCGCCATGATGCTGGCGGTCAACAGGATAACTGGTGTAGCTGCGCGGCTCTCAATGAAGGGAACGTGCTGCGTACGGATCATGTGCACGATCAGCGTCTGCGTTAACAGGCCCTCGATGAACCAGCCAGACTGGAATAGTGACTGGTGTTCAACCGAGTTGGCGAGGAACACGTGCCACATCACAAGGAAAGTCACGATATCGAAAATCGAGCTGATCGGGCCGATAAAGATCATGAAGCGCGCAATTCCGGCGGCGTCCCACTTGCGCGGCAGCTTGAGATAGTCGCGGTCCACGTCATCCCAAGGGATGGAGACCTGAGAGATGTCGTAGAGCAAATTCTGGACCAGCAGTTGAATCGGCAGCATCGGCAGAAATGGCAGAAAGATGCTTGCGATGAGCACGCTGAATACGTTGCCGAAGTTCGAGCTTGCCGTCATCTTGATGTATTTGATGATATTGGCAAAGGTTTTGCGCCCCTCCACGACCGCTTCTTCGAGAACAAGCAGACTTTTCTCCAGCAAGATGATATCCGCGGACTCCTTGGCAATATCAACGGCGGTATCAACTGAAATCCCGACATCCGCGTCCTTTAGGGCTGCGGCATCGTTGATGCCGTCACCGAGATAGCCAACGGTATGACCCTTTTTTTGCAACGCCCGGATCACGCGCGATTTCTGTATGGGTGACATTTTGGCAAAGATAGTGGTTTCTTCTGCCATTTCTTCGAGTTTGGCGTCCGCTAGTTTCTCTACATCTTTGCCCAGCATGGCGTGCTCGATCGGCAGCCCGACTTCCTTGCAGATCTTGCGGGTAACCACCTCGTTGTCGCCAGTGATGATCTTGACCGCAACGCCATGCTCGCGCAGGACCGCGATGGCCTCACGCGCGGTTTCTTTCGGCGGATCAAGGAATGCAACGTATCCGGACAGAGTCAGGCCTTTTTCATCTTCAACGGTATAAGTCCGCTCTTCGGCCGGTAGCCACTTAAACGCCACAGCGAGCGCGCGAAGGCCTTCCTGGTTCAGCTTGCGGGTGACCCGGCGCACTTCCTTACGCATCTCGGTCGTGAAGGGCACGACCCCTCCCTCCGCATTTCGATCCGCAGCGGATATGCAGAGTGGGAGCACCTCCTCGATGGCGCCTTTGCAGACTAAAAGATTTTGATTGTCGCCGTTACGCACGATGACTGACATCCGCCGACGCACAAAATCAAAGGGGATCTCATCGACTTTTCGAAAATGCTGCAGTTTCCAAGTCAACTCGTGTTGTTGCGCAAATTCCAGCACTGCAACGTCGAGCAGGTTCTTCAAGCCGGTCTGATGGTTGCTGTTCAGCCAAGCATATTCGAGCACCTGCAAGTCCTCGTGGCCATGCACATCGAGATGCCGTTCGAGGATGATCTTGTTTTGGGTCAGCGTGCCGGTCTTGTCGGTGCACAGGATGTCCATAGCACCGAAGTTCTGGATCGAGTTGAGCCGCTTAACGATGGTCTTGCGCCGTGCCATCATCACGGCGCCCTTGGCGAGGTTGGTGGTGACGATCATCGGCAGCATTTCCGGCGTTAGCCCCACCGCTACCGAAACCGCAAACAGAAGAGCCTCCAACCAATCGCCTTTGCTGATCCCGTTGATCAGAAGCACCAAAGGCGTCATGACCATCAGAAAACGGACGAGCATCCAGCTGACTTTGCTGATGCCCTTATCGAAGCTGGTAAGCGGTCGTGCGCCGACAATGTCCTTCGCCATCGCGCCGAATTGGGTAGCGTCGCCGGTCGCCGCGACCACCGCGATGGCCGTGCCACTCACGACGTTGGTACCCATGAAGCATGCTGTCTCGCGTTCCAGAACACCTTGCGACGTCTGTTGAGCCTTTGTCGTCTTGGTCGGTGGTACAGCGTGCTTTTCGAGCGGAAGGGATTCGCCCGTCAACATGGCCTGGCTGACGAACAGATCTTTTGCTGACAGCAGGCGAACATCAGCCGGCACCATGTCCCCGGCCGACAGATAGACGATGTCGCCCGGAACGAGCATGGCGATGGGCATTTCCTGCGGCCGCTCCATTCCCGCGCGCAGCACGGCGGTGGTCGATGTGACCATCGCCTTGAGTTCTTCGGCCGCCTTGTTGGATCGAAATTCCTGCCAAAATCGCAGCAGCGTGCTGAGCAGAATCATAGTGATTAAGACTATGATCGTTCGGAACGAGCGATCTTCCGGCGCCGCAAAAATGACGTCAGAAAACAGCGAGACCAGGCTGACCGCAAACAGCACGCCATTAAATGGCGTTAGGAAGGCATGAAAAAGCTGCGCGTACCAGGTTGGTGGCTTTTCATGCGTGACTTCGTTGGGGCCATATCGCTCGAGCCGTGCCTCGACCTGTTCTTCCGTAAGCCCGCTCTTGTTGGCTTCGAGCCGCGCAAGTGCCTCTTCTGGCGCGCAAGCGCATAGCTCGGGGAGCACGGACGGCTGGCGCTTGCCATTGCTGGGGCCCGACGGAAGCGGCGTAGTGGTGAGTTCTTTATTCATAGCGGAACCTCTCGTATCAGAGGTTTGTGAATCGGCTCAAAGCGCGGAATGAAGTGTGCGTAATGCACATGACTTCAATGTCACAGGACCCTTTTACGGATTTGTGACAGCCGGCGCATCAGAATGCGTCGTCTGTGCCTGGAGACACCGCATAATTGGCCCTCGGCAGCTGTTGCCTCCAAGGACCAACAGCATTCGAGCCGCTGTGTTTCAGGGCAAATAAGCCATTTGGCGACCAGGCGGCAAGGCGCCCGGCGAATGGCAACACGGGTCCTTACGGTTTGGTAACGCACGCTAGCCACTGGGACGGGCCGGCGACGCGAGGCCGCCCGATCCAAAAAGGCGTTACGGACGATGAAAAGATTTGCGCGTGTAAGCTTCATGGCTCACCTCCTTATCGGTCCCGGTTGACCGAGGAGGTGAGAGAGCGAGGCTTTCTAGGCCCTAGCTTTCCTCACCGGCCGAGCACCGGGAGCGATCCGTTTAAGCCAAATTAGCGCCCGGCAAGCCAACGTTCTGAACGCCGCGGCGCGACTAGGGTAGCTGTCCATTTTGTCCTGACACGAGTTGTTCGAGGTTCCCCCCGAACGTTTTGGCCTTACGCCCATCTATCGCAATCTGTCAATGAAAAATGATCGCAAAAAGCGAAATTCGTTCTTTCTGGCACCCTGACCTCATGCTCAAATGTTCGCAATCTCGTCGCGGCCGGGGGATGCGGATCACGTATGAACGGGACGCTTGAGTGGTTGCAAAAGACCTCGGGTCCTCGGGAGTATCCAGATTCGTCAAGAAACGCGATGCCCGGCCCTGCAACAAAAAGCAATCGGAATTTCATGACCGGCCATACACCCCCGTCTGCGCACGAATCCCGGGGCCTCAACAGCGCCTACTCTCGTGGCACTCACGTACCGGCGGAACAGGCGCCCACAGCATCAGAAGCGCCACGACGCTTCCCCTAAAGCTAAGAAGTGTTTATCATTTTAACGTGCGCGGGGAACTGCAATGACCAAAACCAACCGTCCGTGGTATACAGTTCTGTACATACAGGTGCTAATTGCGATCGCTATTGGCATTTTGGTTGGCCATTTCTGGCCTGATCTAGGCAAAGATATGAAGCCGCTTGGCGACGGCTTTATCTCGCTGATCAAAATGATGATTGGACCGGTGATCTTCTGCACTGTAGTGCATGGGATCGGGTCGATGCGCGACCTCAAAAAAATTGGGCGCGTTGGTGTCAAGACTTTATTCTATTTCGAGGCGGTTTCGACTCTTGCGCTGGCTATAGGGTTGATCGTCGGAGAGTTCCTGCAGCCCGGCAAAGGTTTCAATATCGATCCGGCAACCCTCGATCCGAAGGCAGTGGCTAGTTACGTCACCAAGGCCAAGGAAGAGGGCATCGTTCCTCACTTGTTGGCAATAATTCCGGACACATTCATGGGAGCCTTTGCCAAAGGCGACCTGTTGCAAGTTCTACTCGTATCGATTCTTTCAGGCTTCGCGATCTCGCGCCTCGGCGACCTCGGCGAAAAGATTAGCCGGGTCGTTGACGCTATGGCCAAGATCTTTTTCGGCATGATCCGAATTATCGTTAGGGCAGCACCGATTGGTGCCTTTGGTGCGATGGCTTTTACCGTTGGCGCCTACGGCGTCGCTTCTCTAGTGAACCTAGTGGAGCTAATCGCCACGTTCTATCTGACGAGCCTGCTCTTTGTTCTGCTCGTCCTTGGCACCATTGCTCGCCTCGCCGGCTTTTCCATTCTGCGTTTCATCGCTTACATCAAGGATGAGTTGCTCATTGTCCTTGGAACGTCGTCGTCGGAAACCGTATTACCCCACATGATTCAGAAGATGGAGCGCCTTGGCGCGTCGCAGTCGGTGGTCGGCTTAGTGATCCCCACGGGCTACAGCTTCAATCTTGACGGCACGAACATTTATATGACGTTAGCAATACTATTTTTGGCACAGGCCACGAACACTCCGCTGACGTTCGGGCACCTCCTCGGCATTCTCGCGATCGCAATGATTACGTCGAAAGGTGCCTCTGGCGTGACCGGCGCCGGATTCGTGACGCTCGCAGCGACGCTTGCGATTGTCCCTGACATACCAATTCAGTCCCTCGCCATTTTGCTCGGCATCGATAAGTTCATGAGCGAATGTCGAGCTCTTACCAATCTGGTCGGCAACGGCATCGCAACCGTCGTCATTAGTCGATGGGAAGGCGAACTCGACCTGAAAAAGCTTCATGAAACGATGGCCCACCCGATAGCAGTTGGGGAAGAGCTTGAAGCACAGCCGGCCTGACCTTCGGTGAACTCAGGTTTGCTTTGGGTCAATGTTGTTGAAAACGTCTCCGCCGATTAACGTGCGCACAGCATTAGAATTTAGATCGTGGATTTTTGAACAGATCTCGCGCGCGGGACGCCGTTCTTGAATCACAGTTGACCCCCTCAAAACCGCTGCAATGCTGTATCAGTTCCTTCTGCGGAAGTTCATGGCTCGATTAGACCGTACTCGGCGCTCGCATATCGACCGCCAGCACTGAGGCCTTTCATCCGATACGAACGCCGCTCGATCATGTTACAGCGACGCAATCGTCTATGCCGCTGGTGAAAAAATCGGGCCGCCAATCGCGGCCGCCCGGGCTTAGGCAGCGTCAATCATTGTGCAATTTTTCGGATTCATTTCGGGTTTTTGTGTGGGCAGCTTACTGATAACCTAAAAGACATATACGCAGCAGGGGCGAAGATGCGGAATGGAGCCTGTGCGTTGGTTGCCCTCCTGCTCGGCGGCTGCGCCTCGCATACGACCTCCCTCGACGACGCGAGAAACCGGTTCCTTGAGGCGCAGGCAGATTATCAAGAGTGCTTAAATTCAGGGAGCGGCGAAACAATCAGTAATTGCGAGCCGAAACGCCTGAACGCCAAAATCGCAGAGCAAGCCTACAAAGACGCAATGAGCAACGGCACTGGCAACCCCTGACAGCTTGTGATGTCTAGAGACCGCCCCAGAGCTACAACGTGCGCTTTTTCCGCTCTGTCCCGCAGTGTCGGCTTTGCAATACTGCTAGCATGCACGATCTTGAACGTCCAACACGCGGTTGCCGCCAACACCGTCACGGTCGGCGGCCTCACCTACGTCAACAAGGGGTTGGTCGGAGTTGGACGTCTAGCGGCGGACTTGCGCGATAAATTCGGCGAAACGTTCGGCTCGGGTTCAGGTCTCGCCGTCGACCCAAGAAGTTGGTCGCGAGCGGGAAGCGGCTACCGCGGCACGCTCTACATGCTGCCTGACCGAGGTTACAACATCAGCGGAACTGAGGACTATCGCGCACGACTATACAAACTCACGTTTGTATTTAAGCCACCCGCCGATCCGAGTGCTCTTCCCGTCAAAGCGCGCCAGAACACCTTGCAGTTGACGCTCGCTGACACAATCCTGCTGAGGGATTTCGGCGGCAGGCCACTAAGCGGGCTTGATCCGACGGTTGATAGCATGCGGCACGCACGCAATGGATTTCCCGTGATGCCGCAGGCCACGAATGGCAAAATCAGCCTTGACGCTGAGGCCTTGGTCCTGATGCGCGACGGCACATTCTTCATCGGCGATGAATATGGGCCTTACATCTACCACTTCTCCGCGATCGGCCGCATGCTCTCCGCGATAAGACCGCCTGAAGCCTTTATTCCCAAGCGTCACGGCCACGATAGTTTTTCATCGAATAATCCGGGTCCAGGCGCGCCACCAGCGCAGCCGCCTGATCCGGAAACCGGCCGCCAAAACAATCAGGGTTTTGAAGGCGTGTCGGTGACGCCGAGCCGAAAATATCTAGCAGCAGTGCTGCAAAGCGCCACGTGGCAGGACGGGGGCGATTCGCCGGAGACGCGGCAGAACACTCGACTTCTTTATTACGACGTTACCGATCCGGATCGCGTAAAATTGGTTCACGAGTATGTCGTACCACTGCCCGTCTTCACGAATACACAGGGCAGGCGTAGGGTCGCGGCACAGAGTGAATTGCTTGCCCTCGACGATACACATTTCCTCCTGCTCTGCAGGGATACTGGAAACGGCTACGGGCTCCAAGGTTCGACCTCGCTTTATCGCAGGATCGAGCTTCTCGATATTTCCAAGGCGACTGATATCGCGGGATCAAAATATGACGGCTTGGTTCCGGTGGCACCCGAAGGCCAACTTGTCGACGGCATCGTGCCGGCATTACTGACCCCCTTCATCGACATCAACGACAATTCGCAACTCAACAAATTCGGCCTGCATAATGGCGAACCGAACGATCGCAACGACCTCTACCAGAAATGGGAAGGCATGGTCCTTTTATCGGCGCTCGATCCAAAAAATCCGCGCGACTACTTCCTGTTCGTTTCCAACGACAACGATTTCATCACACAGCACGGATTCCACGCGGGCAAAGCATACAAGGATCCGAGCGGCGTCGACGTCGATACAATGATGCTGGTCTATCGGGTGACACTTCCGGAAAGCCGATGATCGTTTCCCCGCCAGACACCATCCGAAAACATCATCAATCGGGATCGGCAGCCGAAGTTTTGTCAGCCTTTGCAAAACTCGGGGTAAGCTGCTTCGGCGGGCCGATCGCTCACATCGGTTATTTCAGACAGGAGTTTGTTGTCCGTCGTCGTTGGCTCGATGAGCGTAGTTATGCCGACCTTGTGGCGCTGTGCCAATTTCTACCTGGCCCCGCCAGTAGCCAGGTCGGTTTCTCTCTTGGTCTCATGCGGGGTGGTTACCTTGGCGGCCTCGCGGCTTGGGTTGGCTTTACGCTGCCATCGGCGATTGCCCTCGTACTATTCGCCTATGGTGCCAGCGCCCTGAAGGGTCCGGTCGGAACTGGTTTGCTTCACGGTCTCAAGCTTGTGGCAGTCGCAATCGTTGCCCAGGCGGTATGGGGCATGGCGCGAACGCTCTGCCCCGATCGCGAACGCGCTTCCATCGCTGTCATCTCGGCGCTGACAATTCTGTTTAGCTCCTCGTCCGTTGCTCAGATCGGCGCGATCGTTTTGGGCGGCGTTCTTGGTTTTTTGCTTTGCCGCGCAGGGCCGTCGCTACCATCAGATCAGGGGCATATGCCGGTGCCGGTTTCGCGCCAAGTCGGACTGCTCGCCCTCGCTGTTTTCTTCCTACTCCTTGCCGGGCTGCCCGTTCTGAAGGCGTTGGCCCATTCGCAGGGCGTGGCGTTGTTTGAAGCTTTCTATCGATCGGGGGCCCTTGTCTTTGGCGGCGGACATGTCGTGTTGCCGCTTCTGCGCGAGGCGACGGTTTCCCCCGGGTGGGTAAGCGACAACGCATTTCTCGCTGGCTACGGTGCCGCGCAGGCAGTGCCCGGACCCTTGTTTACGTTCTCCGCCTATCTCGGGGCTGTCATGGGTCCATCGCCGAACGGGATAGCGGGCGCAGTGATCAGCCTCATCGCAATATTTATGCCTGGTCTTCTTGTACTCATTGGGACACTGCCGTTCTGGGAGACCTTCCGCCGACAGAGCTGGGCACAATCCGTGATGCGTGGCGTAAATGCCGCGGTTGTCGGTCTGTTGGGCGCGGCGCTCTACAATCCAGTATGGACGAGCTCGGTTAACGCGCCGATGGATTTCGGTCTGGCGCTCGTGGGGTTCGTACTTCTGACTGTGTGGGAAGCCCCGCCACTCGTGGCCGTCGCCGTCAGCGCAATCGGTGGCATTGTGCTTGCTATCGCGCCATTTTGAACCACGACTGACGACAAATAAGTTATGGTTGGATTAGTCCTCGATTGCAGCAAAAAGCTTTTCCGAGAGTGCATTTTCTCCCGGCACTCACGTTAGCGGGCGCAGGACTTCAGAACGCATCACAGACGAACATTTATTCTTGGGTACCAAATAACTTATTGAAGCTGCCGCAACAGCTTGAAGCCCACATACGGTTTGACCGCATCCTCTTTTGGAGCAGTCAGGGGTGCCGGTAACGGAACATTGTAGTTCCGCGGTCGATCAGTTTCTAGTTTCAACGAATAGTCGCCTAATTTTGTGGTGGTCGCGGCTTCGATTTTGTTTTTCTCATTCTCGCCCGCAAAGCAGCCATTGGCGAAGCCGAGTAAAAATACGAGCGCAACTGCCCCAGTCATACGCATGCATCACCCCCACTAGACCGACAGATTACAAAACCGCGACGCTGCATTCAACTGTCCGCATAAAGAAAGTGTCCGCATAAAGAAAGCCCCCAGTTTATCGCCTGCGAAGTGAGCCAAATGGCGCGATCCCCGAATCTTCAGCGTAAATCCCCAAACTGGGTCCGCAAGGCGGGGGTGGGCCCCGTCTATTGAGCGCCCAAGCTCTGGCAAACCTAGACGAAAATCTGTGGAGAGAGTAATCGGCTAATGCAGCAACGTCATCGCATTGGCAACGGCCGCAGCTAGCCCGGCGCCAGCGACGATCGCAAGACCCATCTTCAAAAGAATACGCATCACATAGGACTCCTAGTCCGTTTAACCATAAAAAGGCATCAGTCGCCCTTTTTCAAAGGGGCGAGGCGCTTTGCCGCACCCGCTGTGTTGCGGAAAGGTTGATGACTTGTTGAGCAATAAATGACTGAGCAAATGTCGATTTGATCAGAATTAAATTCAGGCCAAAAGTCGAAGGAGCACTGATTTTTGCAAAGACAAGTCTTCGAGCAGCAAGAACCAGACCGTTATGCTTGGGGTGGGCAGCGGGTCGGGACGACCGCTCGATCTTTTCCGACGAGCTTCGGTGCTTGCCCAGCGCGGGAACATTTTCGGCACATCGGTGTTTTTCCTTCTGGGGGGTAAGGCCGCAGCGGAGGTCGTGCCACCATGCAACGTCAATCTCAGCAAGCCGAAGTGATCCGGTACTCGACGTTTAGGCAAGCGCCGATGGATCGCGGTGAGCCCAAACTACTCATCCCGGGGCTGGCTAATTTTTATGAGGCGGTTTCCAGCCTTTGGTATCCAATGCTCCGCATTGTCGCCGCGGCGCCTCTGTTCGTTCATGCGTGGCCAAAACTTCACAATGGTCCCGCTGCCGTCGCCGTGACTATGGCCAAAGCAGGGTTTGTGCCAGGCCTGTTCTTCGCCTACGCCGCCATATTTCTGGAGACTGTCGGCGCAACCTGCGTGATCCTTGGCCTGTTCACACGTTTCTTCGCTGCCGCCCTAGCAATTGAAATGGCGTGCATCACCTTCGGCGTTTTTTTGCCGCAAGGCTGGGGACGCATGGAGCCGACCTTCATCTGGGGCATCCTCTTTTTCGCGATTGCGCTTCGTGGCGGCGGGCCTTACTCGCTCGATAGGGTGATCGGCAAGCAGCTTTGAAATTCCAATCGGAAAAGCTGCCGAATACATACGTCATTCACAGAGTGGAGAAATCTTATGAACCCACGCCACAAAATGACGCTTGTTATTCTAGCCGGCGCCATAGCCGCGGTGACGTTGGCGAAGGCACAGGAGCCGCAGGCCGTACGCTTGCGCGGTGTCATCGAGAAGGTCGATGGCAACACGGTGATGGCGAGATCGGACAAAGGCGACGAACTCAAGCTCAACCTTGCTGACAAGACTCTGGTTGTCGAGGTGGTGAAGGCGTCAATAGCGGATATCAGGGAGGGCTCATTCATCGGTAGCGGAGCGGTGCCACAAGCTGACGGCTCGCAGAAGGCAATCGAAGTTCACATTTTTCCGGAGTCCATGCGCGGCACCGGAGAGGGCTTCCGGCCATGGGACGGGGCTCCCCATGGCACCATGACCAACGGCACAGTCAGCGCTCCCAAGAGAACGCTGATTGGCGGCACGGTCGACACGACCAATACAAGCGCGCTTGGACCGACCATTACGGTAAAGTACAAGGACGGTGAAAAGGATATCATTGTGACACCGGATGTCCCGATCATGCGGTTTGAAGTTGGCGATATGAGCGCGATTAAGCCAGGGGTCTCCTTCACCGTGTTCCGGGCAGTGAAGAAGCCGGACGGCAGTTTTGACATCAACCGTGTCAACGTCGGCCGAGACCGCGTCGTCCCGCCCTAACGGCTCAGGGGCCGCACACTAATCCGAGAAGTCCTAGGATATGCTACCGATTACATAAGTTATCCAGTGTCGCCAGCGTCGAGCTGATCTCAAGACCAACAGCGGAATTCGGGTCTAGGTCCTGAAGCCGCTCCATCAAAGCGGCATATTCTGGACCCAGCTTCTGGCTTAGCTCATCCAGTTTCTTGAATAGCTCTTCGGCCGTCTTACTGTCGTTGTTCTGCTCAGCCTGATCCATCCGCTCGCCGAGCTTGACCGCATCACAGTAGGCCTGCACCTTAGCTTTGTCGCTGCTGATTATTTTTACGACATTTTGCGTGTCGGCCTTCAAGTTTGCAGCACTCGGCTCCTGAGCAAGTGCAGACACCGATGTGCCGATGATTACCAAAATGACAGCAACCGATCTTAGGTTCATTAGGATCGTCCCATTTTCTATTTTATCCAGTCAAAAATAACATAAGGACAACTCTCGACACCATTAGGGCGGTGTCGTTACATCAGCACCAAACCTCGGGTTAATTCCCTCACTTTGTCGGTGAAATTAGGTCGGCCAGCGACAGAAAAATTGCAGACGCTGGGTCTGCGCGTGCTCGGCATGACGCTTATGCACAAGCGCAAGAGCAATCGGGTCCATCAGAGAGAATTTCCATATCGCCACTCAAATGATTGGGTGGCTTCATTAGCTTCGTGATGCGATCAAAATGACCGCATAGCTTATGATCGCAACGATCGTCACAGGACCACTGATCGTACGAATATCAACGCGATTAAAGAGATCCGCAGTCGTGCGCAAGAGAAGCGAAAAGTGTAAGAGGACGAGTGGCCCATAAACAGCGGCATTATACCGAACCCGCAATCCGATCACCGCAGGCAGAATGATAGGAGCGTGTCCGAAAATCATTGATAAAACGAAGCCGATCGCGACGGCATGGACGGCTGCATCGTACGAAAAGATGGTCGTGCCGGGCAGCGCAATGAGGAACAATAGACCGGCAATGCCCAACCAAAAGTACCCCGCGAGCAGGCAGCTTGCCGAGAAGCGCGCTTGTCCAGAGAGGCGGATGGTCCTGAGGGCAATGTCATGCTTGACAAGCCACACTGTCATCGCAAGAAGACCGACGCCGGTGAATGGCGCCCCTTGGCCGGCAATTTCGCCCCGTACCATTCCGATGATGATTAGCGCCAACGCGAATACGAAAGTCACTTGGCTTGAACGCGGCGGTGACAGTAAGCGGCTGAGTTCTAAACGTTCAGCAGCTATGGTGAAAACTAGAAATGCAAGCCACCATCCGGCGACGTTTGCTGCTCCAGCCCCCTGGATCCAAATGATTGTCCCGCATACCCAACACGCCGCCGCAATGGTTAGAAGGACCGTGAAGAGTGCGGGTTGACGTGCGGCGATTGTCCCTGAATTAACAGTAAGGCCGATACTCGCGAGCAGAAACGCGCCACTGGCGAATACCGGCGCATCGACAATAAGCCCGACCGCCCCGATGGCAGAAAGCATGGGTGCCGCATAAGCCCACCATCGTCCGATCGCCACTGCACGTTCGAGGCAGATCACAGTTCCAAGAAAGCCACTGATCATCAGGGCACCGTGGAGCTCGGCCACGGCGGGTGTTCCGCCCGGCAACGTCAGGCCAAGTTGAGCAAGACCAAGCCAGAGGCCAACGAGGAACGAACCCACACCCGCCGCGAGCGGGATCAGGCGCAGCCTTCGCCATTTTTCGATTGCTACCAACGCGCGGACCGAGCCCATCACCGCGGAGCGATTGTTGCCCTAAAGCATGCCGAGTTGCCGGCGCGATTCCTCGCTCATCAACTCGGGAGACCAGGGCGGATCCCAGACCAGTTCGACCCGCACGTCCGTTAGGTCCGGGAATCGATTGCGCAGAACCAACTTAATTTCCTCGCTCATCATCTCGCCAAGAGGACAAGCGGGTGTCGTCATCGTCAACGCGATATCAATTTTATCCGCATTGCGCACGGCGTGATAAACGAGCCCAAGGTCGACAATGTTAATGCCGAGCTCGGGATCGATGACCGTTTTCAGAGCAGACAGGATATCATCGTCCATTTAACAACCTCGTTTGCACATTCCGCCATCTTTCGCTGGGGGGTCGCCTCGTCGTGTGGCGTTGGGCTGAATTAGGTGAGCTTGCCGGGAATGCCGGCCCACCCTTTCGCATTAGCGGGCGGTATTCCCTTCTGCGTGATGTTAGGCCACTTGGTCGAATAATCGCGATTAAGTTTTAGCCAATTTCCCAGTCCAGGCTCGGCATATTATATTTCGTTTTCGAAAGCAATATGTTAAATGCATGTTATAGCGTTGCCAGCCACGCATTGATGGAGCTCAAGGTGCGACTGACGGTCTATACGGACTATTCATTGCGTGTGCTCATGTTTCTCGCACTCAAGCGCGACGGTCTCACCACCATCGCGGAAATTGCCAAGGCTTACGACATCTCGAAGAACCATTTGATGAAGGTGGCCTATCAACTCGGTCTTGCCGGATATGTGGAAACGGTGCGCGGCAAGGGCGGCGGCTTGCGCCTTGCGCGCGCGCCGCGGCACATCGTGATTGGCGAGGTGGTGCGACGCACGGAACCTGACATGATGTTGGTGCCGTGCTTTCCGCCGGATGGCGCGTATTGCACGATTCTTCCAAGCTGCGCGCTCCGGGGTGTGCTTTTCAAAGCGCGGGATGCATTCCTTTCGGCCCTAGACGACCACACTTTGGCGGATCTTGTGCGCCCGCGCGCCCCACTGCGGAATTTATTGTCATTCAATTCAAACGAAAGTGCACTCCCACGAACCTCGCGGTCGGCTCGGCGGGCATAGCTTTCAGGACTTTGAGGAGAGGCTTGCAAAAAACATCGTGAGTTAAACCGGAGCCTCCAGCGGCTATGTGGTGTGAGACAAAGAGCAGATCTAGGATCATTAAATTCGCCGCCAATTTTTTCGCGCCGGAGATTCGGGCATGGCGTGGCGAGAAGCCGCTTTGGATCGTATTCTGGATTTATGGAGTTGCTACCAGCACCCTTATTGCCGTCCTCTACGCTGTCACGCTTTACAATGGTCGCAACGTGCTTCGGCAGATCCTTTTACTTTGCTTCGCCGCCTACACGGCCTGGATTCTTGTCTCGGTGTGGCGATGCGCCGGTAACACCCAAAAGCAGCTCTGGGGCCTACTGGCGCGCTTCTTAACGGTGGCCTGGGTAGGAAACGCGATCATGGTTCTAGCCTTTCTCCAACTGGATCTCTTGATGGGATATTTTTCAAAGTAAGCAAACGACGACGTAAAGAGTTGGATTGCGATCAGAACCTCTCTTTCATTCGCCCTGATGCATTTTGTCCGTTTGCTATCGCAATGTGATTAAATCAAAAAAGGAAATCGGCAATACTCACCTTAGGTGGTTAGCGAATACTCCCAAAGTTACCGCTCCGATAGTGGAACACGAGCTCATGACATCAAAATCTGTCGTTGCACTTCGACACATTCATTTCGAGGATCTCGGTCACTTCTCACCAGCACTCAAACGTAAAGGCTACGGCCTTACGTATTATGATATTGGCATTGATCCTCTTGAAGGACTAGATCCAGTGGCAGCAGACCTGCTCATTGTGCTCGGGGGTCCGATTGGCGCTTACGAGGAACAACAATATCCGTTCATTCATGAGGAGCTTGCGCTTCTTACCCGTCGACTTGCCGCCAATCGACCAACGCTTGGCATATGCCTAGGTAGCCAGCTTATTGCTCGCGCCCTTGGTGCACGAGTTTACCCGATGGGCATCAAGGAAATCGGTTTCTCGCCCATAAGTCTCACAACAGAGGGAATGCATTCGTGCCTTTTTCCCTTCGCTAGGGACGGAACGGTCTTGCATTGGCACGGCGACACCTTTGAGCTGCCGCACGGTGCCACGCATCTAGCCTCTACGGAGATTTGCCCTAACCAAGCTTTTGCATATGGACCCAATGTGCTTGGTCTGCAATTTCATGCTGAGGTGTCGGCACGTCACTTCGAGCGCTGGCTCATCGGTCACGCTTGCGAGCTTGCCGGGGCCGGCGTATCGATCGCGGACCTGCGAGCAAGCGCTTTGCATCACGCTCCCATGATGGCTGTTAAGGCTGAGGCCTTGCTTGATCGATGGCTCGGGGGAGCAAATAGTTGATAAGTTGATGTGTGCCCTTGTTTGGCTATTTTTATCTTCAAAGGCAATGTAGAAGCAATCGCGAGGTGAAAATGAGCCGAGATCTTCCATCTGGTGCCAAGCGACTAGCCGAGCGTCATGCGAAAGTATGGGCGGCTTACGAAAAGCTCGGGGAGGCGGTTGCGGAAGGTGGCCCACTCGATGCTAACACCCGGCGTTTGGTGAAGTTGGCTCTTTCAATTGGATGCTCTTCCGAGGGAGCCGTGCATTCACACATTCGTCGGGCCCTAGCTGAAGGCATGAACGCGGATCAGTTGCGACATGTCATGCTGTTAGCCATTCCCACACTCGGGTTGCCGACGGCGGTGAAGGCTTTAACTTGGATCGATGATATTCTTGATGGACAATAGTATTACTGACACGTGGATCGAGCGGCTTTGACCTGGAGGTCTGGTTGTGGAAACGCTGATCATAGGGTTCTGTATTCTCGCGGGTATATGGATTGTCGTTT
>Ga0207860_1000011_pt1 | contig 31400 bp, 25 predicted proteins | sample LuqExpMetageno28_FD_187786 | JGI IMG/M metagenome (GOLD analysis project Ga0207860, IMG submission 187786) | Tropical forest soil microbial communities from Luquillo Experimental Forest, Puerto Rico - Sample 28 (SPAdes) | ecosystem: Environmental > Terrestrial > Soil > Tropical forest ... | reverse complement strand
CGGCGCAAAAGGAAACACGAAAGGCCGCGCGGCTCTTCTTCGCCGGACGGGGGTGTGCCGTCCGGGTTTTCGGAGGATTGGACGCAAGCCCGGCAAGGCGTCAAAAATCGGGATCGGAGCACCGTCCCGTTCGATTTCATGATCCTCTTCGATGCGGACAGCGCGCCTAACCGGCGCCCCCCACGCTGGCAGACCCGGGACAATCCTGTAAACATTCATTAATTCGGGGACTCGACACGACGGGGCGCGTGTCGGTGTCGCTCAGTGGCCATCATGGAGAATTCGGGCTTGGTGCGCTTCGAAAATGTCGGCTTGCGCTATGGCCTGGGGCCGGAGGTTCTGCGCGACCTTACCTTCCGCATTGAGCCGAATTCCTTCCAGTTCCTCACAGGCCCGTCCGGCGCCGGCAAGACCACCCTTCTTCGCCTTTTGTTTCTGTCGCTCAGGCCGACCCGCGGCCTAATCACGCAATTCGGCCACGACGTCGCGACCCTGTCCAAGGACGCCATCGCAACCTTGCGTCGCCGGATCGGAATCGTGTTCCAGGATTTCCGGCTGCTCGACCACATGAGCACGTACGAGAACGTAGCTCTGCCGCTACGAGTCATGGGCCGACCGGAGGACAGCTACCGCGAGGAAGTGATCGAACTGTTGAGCTGGGTCGGACTGGGCGAACGGATGTGGGCGCTCCCACCCGTCCTTTCTGGCGGCGAGAAGCAGCGTGCCGCCATTGCCCGCGCGGTGATCGCACGGCCGCAGCTCCTGCTCGCGGACGAGCCGACCGGCAATGTCGATCCTGCGCTCGGTCAGCGCCTGCTCCGGCTTTTTGTCGAGCTGAACAAGTCCGGCACGTCCGTCGTCATCGCCACCCACGACATCGCCTTGATGGACCAATACGATGCGCGCCGACTCGTGCTGCACGACGGACGTCTGCACGTCTATGACTGAGGGCCCCGCATGATCGAGCTTGCGCGCGCCGAGACGGCGGGACCGCGGGTCGTCGCCGTTCCGGGACCGCCGCCGCGCACCAACACGGCGCTGGTACCACGCAACTCGATTGCGGGTCGGGCGCTAATCGCCATCGTCGCTATCATGACCTTCCTCGCTAGCCTGACCACTGGCGCCGTCATTCTTGTGTCGCATACCGCCAGCGAGTGGCAATCGGACGTCGCCCGCGAGGTGACGATCCAGATCATTCCCGCCGCCGGCCGCGATGCGGAGGCCGACGTCGCGCGCGCCGCCTCGATCGCCGACCATTTTCCGGGCATCGAGGCGGTTCAGGCTTACACCCGCGAGGAATCGACCAAACTGCTCGAACCGTGGCTCGGCACCGGGTTGAGCTTGACCGACCTGCCGGTGCCGCGGCTGATCGTGCTCAAGCTCTCGCGCGACGCTGCGCCAGACCTGACCCGCCTGCGCACCTTGCTCGCCGGCCAGGTGCCAGGCGCGGTGCTCGACGACCACCGTGGCTGGATCGATCGAATGCGCGCGATGTCCAGCACCGCCATCGGCATTGGTATCGCGATCCTGCTTCTGGTGATCGCCGCAACCGCACTCTCCGTCAGTTTCGCCACCCGCGGCGCGATGGCGACGAATAAGACCGTCATCGAGGTGCTGCACTTCGTTGGCGCCAAGAACGCCTTCATCGCGCGGAATTTCCAGCGGCATTTCCTGCTGCTCGGCCTGGAAGGCGGCGCGATCGGCGGCGGGGCGGCGATGCTGCTTTTCCTCCTTGCCGCGGGATTGAGCCGCTGGTTTTCCACCAGTGCCGGCGGGCAGCAGACCTCGGCGCTGTTCGGCTCCTTTTCGCTCGGGCTTACCGGTTATGCCGCGGTGCTGTTTCAGGTGCTGCTGATCGCGGGGGTGACCGCCTGGACCTCGCGGCAGACGGTCAACCGCACGCTGGAAACGATCGACTGATGCTCGCCGGTTTCGCCCGCTGGATCGGCTTCTTGACCATGACCCTTGGGCTGGTCGCGCTGTTGCTGCTCGCGGGCGGATTCTTCTGGTTCGCCATGCACGTGGACAGCCAAGAGACAACCGTCGAACAGAAGGCGGATGGAATCGTCGTGTTGACCGGCGGCGCGGGGCGGATTCCGGACGCGATCGAGTTGCTTGCAGCCGAACGTGGGAAGCGTCTGTTGATCACCGGCGTGCACCGCGCTACGCGCGCCAAGGAAATCGCAAGGCTAACGCCGCTTTATTCGAAATACTTCAGCTGCTGCATCGACCTCGACCGCTCCGCCTTGAACACTTTCGGCAATGCCCTTGAAACGAAACGGTGGGCGACGGAGCACAATTTCAATTCGCTCATCGTGGTCACTTCCAACTGGCATATGCCACGCGCGATGGTCGAGATGCGGCATCAACTGCCGCTCGCGACACTGATCCCCTACTCTGTGGTGTCCGAGCGCGCGAAAGCCGAGCCCTGGTGGTCCAACCCCGAGAGCCTGCGGCTGCTGATGGGCGAATACATAAAATATCTGCTCGCGCTGACGCGCATGAATATCGATTACGACAATACGTGAGGAGCGGAGATGCTGGTCGCTCGTTCGCTCCTGTTCAACCTGTGTTTCTATCTGAACACGTGCTTCTGGCTGATCGTCGCGCTGCCGACGTTTTTCATGCCGTATCACGCGATCATTTACATCGCGAAGACCTGGGGACGCGTGAACCTCGTCCTGCTGCGCGTGATCTGCGGGATCGATTATGAAATTCGCGGCCGCGAGAAGATCCCGCCGGGCGCGATCATCGCCGCGTCGAAGCACCAGTCGGCGTGGGAGACGTTCGCACTGCTGCATTTGTTCGACAGCCCCACCTTCATCATGAAGCGGGAATTGCAGTGGATCCCGATTTTCGGATGGCTCACGATCAAAGGGCGCATGGTGGCGGTGGACCGCAGCAAGGGTTCGCAGGCCTTGGCCGACATGGCCGAGCGCGCGCGCGTCGAACTCGCCCGCGGGCGCCAGTTGATCATTTTTCCCGAAGGCACGCGCCGGCCGGTCGGCGCGGAGCGGCGCTACAAATACGGCGTCGCCTATCTCTACGCGGCCGAAGGCGTGCCCGTGCTGCCGATAGCACTGAATTCGGGCCTGTTCTGGCGGCGCCGCAGCTTCCTGCGCCACCCAGGCACGGTGGTGGTCGAGATCCTGGACCCGATCGCGCCAGGGCTGGAGAAGGACGTGTTTTTCCAGCGAATCCAGGCAGAGATCGAGGGAGCGACGGAGCGGCTGGTGCAAGCGGCCGCGCGCAGCTGAGTCCTTCGCACAACGATAAAGTCGGAACAAGAGTTGTCGCGACTCGAGCGGAAAGGTGCGTTGCCGGTCGGCTCCGCTATTGCGGCTCCATGCCGGATTCCTTCACTACCTCGCGCGCGGCCTCGCGATCAGCCTTGATCATTGCCGAAAACTCCTCGGGCGTACCGATCGCTTTCACAAGGCCGCGTGAGATCAAGTATTTCTCCTCGAAGCCGGGATCGCTCATCACCGCATTGATCTCCTTGTTGAGCTTCTCGATGATCGGCCGCGGCGTCCCGGTTGGCGCGAACAGGCCGTACCAGGTCTGCGATGGCGGCCCCTTGTAACCGGTATCGGCGAGCGTCGGCGTCTCCGGCAATTGCGGGGTGCGGATGTTGTTGACGAGAGCGAGCGCGCTCATCTTGCCCGCCTTGATGTACGAGATCACGTTACCGAGCCCGATCAGCCCGATCGGTGTGGTGCCTGACAGGATTGCGTTGGTCGCCTCGCCGCCGCCTTTGAAGGGCACGCGCACCCAATCTGCGTCTTTGTCTTTGTGTAGCCTTTCCATGTACACCACCATGGGCAGCGAGGCGGTCAGGTAATTCAGCGTGCCGGGCTTTGCCTTGGACAACGCCATCAGTTCATCGACCGATTTCACCCTCAGGTCGGAATTCACCACTAGCACCTGAACCAGATGAAACAGGTTGATGATGGGTGTGAGCCCCTTTTCCGTATCCCAGCCGGGGTGTTTGAACAGGAACTGGTTGTAGGCGATCGTGTCGGTGTTGATGATGCAGATCGTGTAGCCGTCCGGCGGCGCTTCGGAGCACACGCGCGCTGCGATGTTGCCCTGCGCACCGGGCCTGTTTTCGATGATCAGCCGCCGCCCAAGCCGCGAAGAGAGCTTGTCGTCCAGCACGCGCATGAAGATGTCGCTGATGCCGCCGGCGCTCGACGTGGTGAACACCCGGATCGGCTTAGTCGGATAATCGTCGGCGAACGCCGGCGCGGTGAACAGCGCGGCGAAGAAAAAGAGCGCGGACGGAATTGCGGCGAGCCGCATGGGCATGAACTCCTGGAGTTTCTTGGTTTTTGCGGGGGGAGTTGAGCATCGCCGCCGAAAAGCGGCAAGCCGGGCTGTGATCAGCCTGAGAGCTTCGCCTTCACCAGCGCGCTCGCCTTCGCCATGTCCATCTGCCCGGCGTATTTGCCGCGCAAAGCGCCGATGACCTTGCCCATGTCCTTCATTCCCGACGCTTCGGTCTCGGCCACCGCCGCATCGATCGCGCTCTTCATCTCGGCATCCGACATCTGCCGCGGCAGGTAGCCTGAGATGATCGCAATCTCGGCTTCTTCCTGGGCGACGAGGTCGTCGCGACCGCCCTTCTTGTACAGCTCGACCGATTCCTGCCGCTGCTTGATCATCTTCTGCAGAATCGCGAGTACCTCGGCCTCGCCCAGCGCCGGCTTGCCTGCGCCGCGCGCCTCGATGTCGGCGTTCTTCAGCGTCGAGTTAACCATGCGCAGTGTAGAGACCGCGCGCTCGTTCTTGGCCTTCATCGCCTCCTTGAGGGCGTCATTGATCTGGTCGCGCAGCACCGGTGCAATCCTTCTTCTTGAAATCACGGGCAAATCCGCAGAGGCCGTGCGGGGCGGCCCTTGCCTTCACATACATAATACGCAACTAAGAGCGCATGACCCAGACGCAAGCGAATCCGGCCGGGGCTTGGGCGGAACCCAAGGCCACGGCGCTTCTGGTGCTGGCCGACGGAACCGTGCTGGAGGGTTTCGGGCTCGGCGCGACCGGCCATGCGGTCGGCGAAGTCTGCTTCAACACCGCGATGACCGGCTATGAGGAGATCCTGACCGACCCATCCTATGCGGGGCAGATCATCACCTTCACCTTCCCGCACATCGGCAATATCGGCACCAACGAGGAGGACATCGAGAGCGTCAACATGGCCGCCCGGCCGGGCGCCTGCGGCGTTATCCTCCGTTCCTCGATCACCAGCCCGTCGAACTACCGCGCGACGCGCCATCTCAACGACTGGCTGAAGGCGCGCGGCATCGTGGGTTTAGCCGGCATCGACACGCGCGCGCTAACGGCGCTCATCCGCGAGAAAGGCATGCCGAATGCCGTGATCGCGCATGAGCCGTCCGGCAAGTTCGATCTTGATGCGCTGAAGAAAGACGCTCGTGAATGGCCTGGGCTCGTCGGCATGGATCTGGTGCCGATGGTGACGAGCGCTCAGCGCTTCAATTGGGACGAGACGCCGTGGGAATTCGGCAAGGGCTACGGCCGGCAGGAAAAGCCCGAATTCCATGTCGTCGCGATCGACTATGGGATCAAGCGCAACATCCTCCGTCTGCTCGCCGGCACCGGCTGCAAAGTGACTGTCGTTCCGTCGAAGACGTCAGCGGAAGACATCTTGGCGATGAAGCCGGACGGCGTGTTTCTATCGAACGGGCCCGGCGACCCAGCAGCGACCGGTGAATACGCGGTCCCGGTGATCAAGGAGATCATCGAGACCGGAACGCCGACCTTCGGCATCTGCCTCGGGCATCAGATGCTGGGCTTGGCGCTCGGCGGCCGGACGCAGAAGATGCATCAAGGGCATCACGGCGCGAACCATCCCGTGAAGGATCTGACCACCGGCAAGGTCGAGATCACGTCGATGAATCACGGCTTCGCGGTCGACAAGGACTCGCTGCCGGCGAATGTCACGCAGACACACGTCTCGCTTTTCGACGGCTCGAACTGCGGCATCGCGCTTAAGGACAAACCGGTGTTCTCGGTGCAGTATCACCCGGAAGCTTCTCCAGGTCCGCGTGACAGCCACTATTTGTTCACGCGGTTTGTCGACATAATGCGGCAGAAGAAGCGGGCGTGAACAGCACGCGCGTGCTTGAATAAAGTGAGTGATGCCAGGCAATCCCCTAACCTTCCGCTTTGATTTCGATGGAGAGGTGCCGAACAGCCCTCATCCCGCCCTCGTCTACAAGACCGCGCGCGATCTCAGTGCCAGCAAGGACCCGGAAGGGGCGATTGAAAGCCTATTCCGCCAGAACGGCTGGGGCCGCGACATGTGGCGCGACGGCGTCTATCCGTATGTGCACTATCACCCGAAGATCCATGAAGCGCTGGGCGTCGCACGCGGCAGCGCGATCCTGCGCATCGGCGGCGACCGCGGCGAGACGCTGACCGTGGGCGCAGGCGACGTTCTCGTCCTTCCCGCCGGCACCGGCCATCAGCGGCTCTCGGCGAGCGACGACTTCTGCGTCATCGGCGCTTACCCGCCGGAAGGCGAATACAGTCTCTCCCGCGCGGGCGACCAGGACGCCTATGTGCGCGGTCTGCAGAGCGCGCCGGAGGTTCTTGTGCCCGAGAATGATCCCGTGCGCGGCGCCAGTGGACCGCTGTGCCAAATCTGGGCGCGCTGATGGACTGGGTCAGCTTCTACGACTTCAAGCATTCGGTCATCTATGTGAATGCGCGTCATCGTGATGTGCACTACCGCACGATTGCCGAGGACATTCGCGGCTATGTGCCATCGCGCGACGCGCGAGTGCTCGATTACGGCTGCGGCGAAGCGACCTCCGCCCATCTCGTCGCGGACGCGGCGACACATCTGACGTTGGTCGAGGCCGCTCCGAATGTGCGCGCCGCGCTCACCGCGCGCTACGCCGGCAATGGCAAGATCGACGTTCTCGGGCCGGATCAGGCACTGGCGCTGCCGGATGCGCAATTCGACCTAATCGTGCTGCATTCGGTCGCGCAGTATCTGAGCGCCACCGAACTCGAGCGGCTGCTCGCGAGCTTCCGCCGGTTGCTCAAACCGGACGGCCTATTCGTGCTCGGCGACATCGTCCGGCCGCAGTTTGCCGCACCCGCGGCCGCAGTGGCATTGTTGCGCTTCGGCGCGAAGAACGGATTCTTTCTGGCCGCGCTCGGCGGATTGCTCCGCATTTTCGTCTCGGATTACCTGAAGCTGAAGGCAAAAGTCGGCCTGTCGCATTACACCGAGGCCGACATGCTGGCGAAGCTATCGGCCGCAGGTTTCCGCGCGGAGCGCGCCAAACGCAACATTGGGCACAACCAGCGGCGCATGACCTTTCTCGCGCGGCCGGCCTGAGCTTGGCGGTCGCGCGATACGGAACGGAAATGGTCCCCCGAAGCCGCAACTGCGGGGCTTCCCTGCCCGGCGATTCTGGTCTAAGCAGCCCTCGCGCGGGGCCAAATCCCCGCTCTCGGGCCAAGGACGCGCGATTAGCGCGCCTTTTTTTTGTGCCTGGAGTTCCTGTCATTCCGGGACGCACCGAACGTGCGAACCCGGATCCAGACACAAGCGCCGAGCCGATTACTGGATTCTGCGTCCGCGAGCTTCCGCTCACGTGCGGGAATGATGTGTGGAAGGTTGTCAGTTGCCCAAACGCACCGACATCAAATCAATCCTGATCATCGGCGCCGGACCGATCGTCATAGGCCAGGCTTGCGAGTTCGACTATTCGGGCACGCAGGCGTGTAAGGCGCTGAAGGCAGAGGGCTACCGGGTCGTCCTGGTGAATTCCAATCCGGCGACGATCATGACGGACCCCGAATTGGCCGATGCGACCTATGTCGAGCCGATCACCCCGGAAATCGTTGCCAAGATCATCGAGAAGGAGCGGCCGGACGCCCTGCTGCCTACCATGGGCGGGCAGACGGCACTCAACTGCGCACTGTCGCTGCGGCGGATGGGAGTGCTCGAGAAGTTCGGCGTGACGATGATCGGCGCGACCGCCGACGCAATCGACAAGGCCGAGGATCGCGCGCTGTTCCGCGAGGCGATGACCAAGATCGGTCTCGAGACGCCACGCTCAAAACTCGCCAACGCGTCCGAGCTCAAGAAACAGGATCGCGAGAAATATCAGGCCGAGCGCGCGCGGATCGGCGCAATCGCGGATGCAACCGAACGCCAGCGGCAGCTTGTTGAATTCGACCGCTCCTGGAATCGCAGCGAACCGGAACGGCGCGAGCGCTACCAAGACCAGGCGCTGATCGAGGCACTACAGGCACTCGAGTATGTTGGCCTGCCCGCGATCATTCGTCCATCCTTCACGCTTGGCGGCACAGGCGGCGGCATAGCCTATACCAAAGCGGAATTCCTGGAGATCGTCGAGCGCGGGCTCGACGCATCGCCCACCAACGAGGTGCTGATCGAAGAATCGGTGCTCGGCTGGAAAGAATTCGAGATGGAGGTCGTTCGTGACAAGAACGACAACTGCATCATCATCTGCTCCATCGAGAACGTCGATCCGATGGGCGTGCACACGGGCGATTCGATCACCATCGCGCCGGCGCTAACGCTTACCGACAAAGAATACCAGATCATGCGCGACGCCTCGATCGCCGTCCTGCGCGAGATCGGCGTGGAGACCGGCGGCTCGAACGTGCAATTCGCGGTCAACCCGGTCGACGGCCGCCTGGTCGTGATCGAGATGAACCCGCGAGTGTCGCGCTCCTCCGCACTCGCATCAAAGGCGACGGGATTCCCGATCGCCAAGGTCGCGGCCAAGCTCGCGGTCGGTTACACGCTCGACGAGATCGCGAACGACATCACTGGCGGTGCGACGCCTGCGTCGTTCGAGCCAACGATCGATTACGTCGTTACCAAGATTCCGCGATTTGCCTTCGAGAAATTCCCCAGCGCCTCGAACGTGCTCACCACGTCGATGAAGTCGGTCGGCGAGGCGATGGCGATCGGCCGCACGTTCCAGGAAAGCCTGCAGAAAGCCCTGCGCTCGCTGGAAACGGGCCTGACCGGTCTCGACGAGATCGCGATCGAAGGTTTCGATACGAGCAAAAGCATCGAGGACCCCGACAACAAGAATGCGGTCCGCGCCGCGCTCGGCACCCCGACCCCGGACCGGATGTTGAAAGTCGCGCAGGCGATGCGGCTCGGAGCGTCGGACGATCTTATTTACAACGCCTGCCGCATCGATCCGTGGTTCCTCGCCGAGATCCGCGGCATCGTCGACATGGAAGCCGAGGTCAAGGCGAAAGGGCTGCCGCAGTCGGCCGGGCCGCTGCGCCGGCTCAAGGCGATGGGCTTTGCCGACAAGAGACTCGCGAAACTCACCGGCACCGATGCTGACGCGGTGATGAGCACGCGCCACAAACTGAACGTGCGTCCGGTGTTCAAGCGCATCGACACCTGCGCGGCAGAGTTCGCCTCACCGACGGCCTACATGTATTCGACCTACGAGGCGCCGTTCGCCGGGCGCGCGGCAGATGAAGCGCGTCCATCCGACCGGCGCAAGGTGATCATCCTCGGCGGCGGACCGAACCGTATCGGACAGGGCATCGAATTCGACTACTGCTGCTGTCACGCCTGCTTTGCGCTGCGCGACGCCGGCTACGAGACCATCATGGTCAACTGCAATCCGGAAACGGTGTCGACCGACTACGACACCTCGGATCGGCTGTATTTCGAGCCGCTCACGCCGGAAGACGTGCTGGAGATCATCGAGACCGAACGCTCGAACGGCACCCTGCACGGTGTCATCGTCCAGTTCGGCGGACAGACGCCGCTCAAGCTTGCCGAGGCGCTCGAGCGCGCGAACGTGCCGATCCTGGGCACCTCGCCGGACGCAATAGACCTCGCCGAGGACCGCGATCGCTTCAAGAAACTGCTCGACAAGTTGGGCCAGCGTCAGCCGCAGAACGGAATCGCGACCTCGCCTGAGGCTGCGCGCGCGATCGCGGAACAGATCGGTTATCCGGTCGTCATCCGGCCGTCATACGTGCTCGGCGGCCGCGCGATGGAGATCGTGCGCGACAACGCGCAACTCGATCGCTACCTCGCGCGGCTTTCGTCCGACCTCGACCGTCCGTCCGAACTCGTCGTATCTGAGAAGAGCCCGCTCCTGATCGATCGGTATCTGTCGGACGCGACGGAAGTCGACGTCGATTGCCTGGCCGACGGCAAGGATACGTTCGTCGCAGGCATCATGGAGCACATCGAGGAAGCCGGCATTCACTCCGGCGACTCGGCCTGCGCGCTGCCGCCCTACTCGCTCAGCCCCAAGCTCATTGACGAACTGGAGCGTCAGACCCGCGAGCTCGCGCTCGCGCTCAATGTCGGCGGCCTGATGAACGTGCAGTACGCGATCAAGAACGGCGATATCTACGTGTTGGAGGTCAATCCGCGCGCGTCGCGCACAGTCCCGTTCGTCGCCAAAGTCATCGGACTTCCGGTCGCCAAGATCGCGTCGCGCGTGATGGCCGGCGAAAAGCTAGCCTCGTTCAATCTCAAGCCGGCAAAGCTCGCACATCGCGCGGTGAAAGAAGCCGTCTTCCCGTTCGCGCGCTTCCCCGGCGTCGACACAGTGCTCGGTCCCGAAATGAAATCTACCGGCGAAGTGATGGGCATCGACTCGTCGTTTGAGATCGCATTCGCCAAAAGCCAGATCGGCGGCGGCACTAACCTCCCGCGCGGCGGGACGGTCTTCGTCTCGGTCCGCGACGAGGACAAACCGCGCATCCTGCCCTCGATCAAGCTCCTGTCCTCGCTGGGCTTCAACGTCATCGCGACGTCGGGCACGCAGCGTTATCTCAATGAGCAGGGCGTCGCGGCAAGCAAGATCAACAAGGTGCTGGAAGGCCGGCCGCACATCGTCGATGCGATCAAGAACGGCGGCGTGCAGCTCGTCTTCAACACGACCGAGGGTGCAACCGCACTGGCCGACAGCCGCTCGCTGCGGGCGGCAGCCCTCTTGCATAAAGTGCCGTATTACACCACTCTTTCGGGTGCCGTCGCGGCAGCGCAGGGCATAAAGGCCTACCTTGAGGGCGACCTCGAGGTGAATGCGCTGCAGGGCTACTCCCACGGCTAAGTCTGGATATGCGTGAGAAGCGCGCGGGCTGGTCGGTCACGTCGGCGGAGCGTTGTTGAGGCCGAATAGGCTCTAGAGTCGCGGTGACGGAACGCCGACCGCGGCCAAGAGTTTATTTGGCCGCTTCGGCCGTAGCCGCTTGCGGTGCGACCGATTTGGACAAGGAATTGAGCGTGGAAGGGCTTGGCGGCGCAGAGGCGCGATCAAGTGGCTGCCCGCCAGGAGGAGATGAGCGAATGGAAAAGCTACCGATGACCGCGGCCGGCTATGCCGTGCTTGAGACCGAATTGAAGCACTGCCAGCAGGTGGAGCGTCCGCGCATCATCCAGCAGATCACGGAAGCGCGCTCGCACGGCGATCTGTCGGAGAACGCCGAGTACCACGCGGCCAAAGAGCAGCAGTCTATCAACGAAGGCCGCATCGCCGAGCTCGAGGACAAGCTCGCGCGCGCCGACGTGATCGATGTCTCCAAGCTTTCCGGCGATACCATCAAATTTGGCGCGACCGTCACGCTTATCGACGAGGACACCGACGAGAAGAAGGTGTGGCAGATCGTCGGCGAGCCGGAAGCGAACGCGAAGGAAGGCAAGATCTCCATCACATCCCCGCTCGCGCGCGCGCTGATCGGCAAGGCCAAGGGTGCCTCTGTCGAGGTGAACACGCCTGGCGGGGCCAAGGCTTACGAGATCAAGAAGGTGGAGTGGCGCTAGTCGCTCACGGCATATGGGAGCATGGGCCGGGCTCGTCCCCGCCTTATTATTTCGACGCTCTATTTCACTCCATCGGCACCATGGCCGCGTCCTTTGACTGTCGCAGCACCAGCGACGTCTTCACGTTGCGGACATTCGGTGCCGACGTGAGCTTCTCGACGAAGCCCTGAAAGGTCTTCAGGTCGGGCGCGACGCACTTCAGGACGAAGTCGATCTCACCCGACAGCATCCAGCACTCGCGCACCAGCGGCTGCCCGCGCACGAACTCCTCAAAGGCGGCGAGATCGCTCTCCGCTTGGCTCGCGAGATGCACCATCGCGAAGACCGAGACTTCGTAGCCGAGCTTCTTCTCGTCCAAGAGCCCTCGATACCCTTTGATGAGCCCCGCCTCCTCCAGCGCGCGCACGCGGCGTAGACAGGGCGGCGCCGAGATGCCGACCCGGCGCGCGAGTTCCACATTGGTGATGCGGCCGTCGTCCTGCAGCTCTTTCAGGATCTTGTGGTCGATGGCATCGAGGCGCGCGGGCACGGGGCGAATCCTTTCCTGTCCGGCTCCCTCTGCATACCTCGCTGGAGCGCGGCGCGAAAGATTGTTGCGCGGCCGGACGCATGCCATGAGCTTTGAACTGTCGGGTACGGGGGGTTGCGTATCTTGCATAGCTCGGCTCGACCCGTTAGATCAGGCCCCAACTAATTCACATACGTTCCGGAGACAGCCGGTCCTCCGCGGCCGGACCTCGGGCACCTGCGCCCGCCCGTGAGAGGCTCATGTCGAATACCGTACACCGCAAGCTCGTCATCATCGGGTCGGGTCCCGCTGGTTACACCGCCGCGATCTATGCGGCGCGCGCGATGCTCGCGCCCGTATTGATCCAAGGCATCCAGCCCGGCGGCCAGCTCACCATCACCACCGACGTCGAGAACTATCCCGGCTTCGCCGATGTGATCCAAGGTCCCTGGCTGATGGAGCAGATGCAGAAGCAGGCCGAGCATGTCGGCACCGAGATCGTCACCGACACGGTGGTGAAGGTCGATCTGAAGCAGCGCCCGTTCCGCCTCGAATGCGATTCCGGCGATGTCTATCTTGCCGACGCGCTGGTGATCGCGACCGGCGCGCAGGCGCGCTGGCTCGACCTCCCGTCCGAGCAGAAGTTCAAAGGCTACGGCGTATCGGCTTGCGCGACCTGCGACGGCTTCTTCTACCGCAACAAAGAAGTCATCGTGATCGGCGGCGGCAACAGCGCCGTCGAGGAAGCGCTGTTTCTCACCAATTTCGCATCCAAAGTGACGGTCGTGCACCGGCGCGAGTCTTTCCGTGCTGAGAAGATTCTGCAGGACCGCCTGTTCAAACATCCAAAGATCGAGGTGGTGTGGGATACGGTACTCGAGGATGTCTTCGGCGACGCAGACCCGCTGAAGGTACGCGGCGTGAAGTTGAAGAACGTCAGGACCGGCGCCGTCACCGAGCGCGCGGCCGACGGCGTGTTCATCGCCATCGGCCACCAGCCCGCCTCCGAACTGTTCGCCGGGCAGGTGCAGATGAAGCCGTCCGGCTACATCGTGACGGGCGGGCATTCGACCGGCACTTCGGTGCCTGGCGTGTTCGCCGCCGGCGACGTCACAGACGACATCTACCGGCAGGCGGTCACCGCGGCGGGCCAAGGCTGCATGGCGGCGCTCGAAGCAGAGAAATACTTGGCCGCCCACGAGCACGAACGAGCCGCGGCGGAATAGATCATGGCGACCAGCAACAACACGATGGATTGGGACAAGCTGAAGGTGTTTCATGCCGCGGCAGAGGCCGGCAGCTTTACGCATGCCGGCGAGCGTCTGGGCCTCTCCCAGTCGGCGGTCTCGCGCCAGGTCTCGGCGCTGGAAAACGAGCTGTCAGTCTCGCTGTTTCACCGCCACGCGCGCGGATTGATCCTGACAGAACAGGGCGAGTTGCTCTACCGCACCGCGCACGAAGTCTTCATGAAGCTTGAGGCGGCGCGCACGAAGCTCACCGACTCGCGCGAGCGTCCAAACGGCGAATTGAAGGTCTCCACCACGCCCGGCATCGGTGTGCATTGGCTGACGCCGCGGCTCGGCGAGTTCCTGGATCTCTATCCCGAGATCACCGTCACGCTGATCACCACGGACGAGGAACTCGACCTTGCGATGCGCGAGGCCGACGTTGCCATCCGGCTGCGCACGCCGACGCAGCCGGACCTGATCCAGCGCAAGCTGTTCTCCGTCCACTTCCACGCCTACGCCTCGCCGGATTATCTCAAGCGCTTCGGTACGCCTCGTACGCACGAGGAATTGGACAATCACCGCATCATCCTGCTCGGCGGACCAGTGCCGGCGCATCTGCAAAGCCGCCGCAAGCTGCTCGAGGTCGGCCGCGACGGCAAGAGCGCGCGTACACCGACGCTGACGGTCAACAACGTGCTCGGCGTGTTGCGCGCGTGCCAGCGAGGCCTTGGTGTCGCGATGCTGCCGGACTATCTCGTCGAGGAGAACGGCGGTCTCGTGCAACTGTTTGGCGACGTCGATACCCTCGCGCTCGATGCCTACTTCGTCTATCCGGAAGAGTTGAAGTCGGTCGCGCGCATCCAGGTCTTCCGCGATTTCCTGGTCGCGAACGCGCAGCGCTGGCATTTCTGAGTGCAATTCGAGCGCGCGAAAAAAGCGCTCTCTCAAGTCAGCAAAGACATGGAACTACGTTGCATGACTGACATGCGGTCGCATGCGTTGTGATGCGGACCGGTCGCAGCAATATTCCGCGCGTTGCCGGCGCGGCGCAGTCGTCCTCCCAGACACGCCGTCCGCGTTTGGCACGTTCCCCTCTGGAGATGATGCCGTTCCTCATAACGGCATACTGAACCACCGGGCCCCCGTTTTGGGGCCTGGTTCTTTTTTTGCGCGTATGTTTTGCTGCGTGCCAAATTGTAGATCGCGCTCCTTCTTCAATATGAAAATTGCTGTTCAGGCCGCATAGCGGACCCGGCGCTCGGGAGACGTGTCTATTTGTGTCCACCGCCGGCTCCCCCACAACCAAGTCAGGTTGGAATCCTGGACCGGCACGCCGGCCTCCTTCTGTCCCGGCCCGCAGCAAGCGCGCTGAGGAAAGCGGTATTGGTCACCGGCCGCGCGCCCGGCATCGGCCGCCGTCCCGAAGGCGAACCGTCCCTTCACGGAACATTGACGCTCTTTTCCCCATAATTGGTCATCCCCGCCTACCCCAAGGCACAATTGGCTGGTTCCATGGTGATTTGGGGCGGGTGCATAGAAGCCACACCCGTGGTTTCTTTGATTTTCCGCAGTGGATCGGACCGGTACGCCGGGTCGGGCTGGGTTAGATTGACTGACAGTCAACATTTTTGGGGGCGAATAGCCCCTGTTCCATGGGAGAAATGGAAGTGAAAAGCGCGCGCTTGAGCCACCTTTTGGCCTCGACCGCCGTCGCGCTGACGCTCGTGCTATCGAGCCAGGCCGCGGACGCCCAGCAGCAACTGGATCAGCAGCAGCTCAATGCGGCCGTGCCGGTGCCGGACACAACCCTGCCGCCGCCTCCCACGGCAAAGGATATCCCGGGTGCGACCGAGATGAAGGCGGAAACGCCCAAGGCAGCCGAGGCGCCTAAGCCGGAGCCCGCACCCGTGCAGGCCGCCGAACCGGCGAAGGCGGAGCCGGCCTCTGTTCCGGTTAAGGACGCGAAGGCGCCGGCTGAGCCGGCGACGCCGACTGCGGTCGCGACCGACGCGGTGGCCGACGCCCTTCGCGAACTGATCACGAGCAAGCAGTTCGACCGCATCATCGGCCGCAAGCCGGAGCGTGCTGGCGCCGAAGCCTATTACAAGCAACACAATTTCGCGCCGATCTGGGTCGCGGACGGTCTCGCCAATGCACGCGCCAAGGCGGCGATCGACACGCTCGGCCGCGCGGAAGAAGTCGGTCTCGACTCGTCCGACTATCCTGCTCCCGTCTTCAAATCGGATATGAGCCCGCAGGAGCTCGCGGAGGCCGAACTGAAGCTCACGGCTTCAGTCTTGACTTACGCCCGCAATGCCCAGGTCGGCCGCATCTCTTTTACGCGTGTCGACAAGGACATCGCTTTCAAGCAGGAGGCGCCCGATCCGGAGAAAGTGCTCGAGCAGCTAGCTTCTGCAAATGACGCCGGCGTCGCGCTCGATAACTTCAATCCGCCGCAACCCGAATTCAAAGCGCTACGTAAGGCGCTCGCCGAACTGCGTCACGGCCGCGCGCCCGCCGCTAAGCTCGACGAGAAGCCGGTGCAACACGTGCATGTGCAGGAAGGTAAGATCCTGCGTCCGGGCATGAAGGACGCGCGCGTGATCGCTGTACGCAAGCGTCTCGATATTCCCGGCGACAAGAACAATCCGCTCTACGACGACGCGGTCTTCGAAGCGGTGAAGGCATTCCAGCTCTCGGCTGACCTCGGTTCCGACGGGATGCTTGGCTCGAATACTGTACGCGCAATGAATGGCGAGGAGACCACAGCGTATAAAGCGCCACGCAACGCGATCGATACAGTGACCGTGAACATGGAGCGCTGGCGCTGGTTTCCGCGCGACCTCGGCGATCCACACGTGATCGTCAACGTGCCAGATTACACGCTGACGCTCTACAATCACGGCGAGGTGTACTGGCACACCAAGATCGTCGCCGGTAAGCCCGGCAAAGCTACGCCGATGATCAGCGCCGAGATGAAGTTCATAACGGTGAATCCGACGTGGAATGTGCCCCCGTCGATCATCCAGAATGAATATCTGCCCGCCTTGGCGGAGGATCCGGAGGCGCTCGACCGCATCGGGCTCAAGGTCGAGCAAAATCGGGACGGCACCATCCGCATCTACCAGCCGCCGGGAGCGGGCAACGCGCTCGGCCGCATCCGCTTCAACTTCCCGAACAAGTTCCTCGTCTACCAGCACGACACACCGGACAAGTATCTGTTCTCGAAGGAGAAGCGCGCCTACAGCCACGGCTGCATGCGCGTGCAGTATCCGGAGACCTATGCGGTGAAACTGCTTTCGCTCGCGGAGCCGCAGGAGCGCTACAGCGAGGCGCGCATCTCGAGCATGTACGGCTCCAACGAGATCAATATCAATTTCAAGAAGAACATCTGGGTGCATCTGACCTATCAGACGGCGTTCGTCGACGCGGACGGAAAGCTGCAATTCCGCGACGACGTCTACGGCCGGGATGCGCGAATGATCGATATCCTGAAGGGCTCCGAGCGCAGGGTTGCGGAAATCCCCGTCGAGCATGCTCCGGATGGCGCGTCGAGGCCGGTGCGCATGCCGGTGGGCATGTACGGCCAACGCGGCTATGGCGGCGGCGGCGGCTTCTTCGACTGGCTGTTCGGCGGTGTCGGCACGGCAGACGCGCCGGTCTACCGACCGCGTGGCTATGTCGCGCCGCGCGCAAGCAATTATCAGTACCGCTACCGCTGATCTTAGAGCTGCTTTCAGGTGCAAACGCCGGCGCAACCCGCCGGCGTTTTTGTTTGGCGGGCGCCGTAGCTGGTCCAACCGTGCCGGCTGGAGTAGATCGTGCGGCCGAGCCAGGCCTCTTCAGGAGGAATTCGCGTGACTGAGCCCACCGTTCCACTCGCAGCAAGCGTCTTGGACTCCGTCCTGTTCCGTGACGCTTTCGGCACGCCACGCATGCGCGAGATCTTCTCCGACCGCGCTTTCATCGCCCGCTGCGTCGATGTCGAGGTTGCGCTGGCGCGTGCCGAGGCACGCTGCGGCGTCATCCCGAGCGACGCCGCGGAGCAGATTGCGCAGAAATGCAATGCGGCCGCCTTGGATTTCGATTTGCTGCGGCATGAGACCGAGAACGTCGGCTATCCCATTTTGCCTCTGGTGCATCAGCTTGCGAAGCAATGCGGCGAGGCCGGCCGCTACGTGCACTGGGGCGCCACGACGCAGGACATCATGGATACGGCCGTAATCCTGCAAGTACGCGAAGGCCTGCAAGTTGTCGGCGAAGACATCGCGGCGCTGCAGACGATCCTCGCCGGGCTGAGCACGAAATATCGCGACACGCCGATGGCGGGCCGCACGCACCTGCAACATGCGCTGCCGGTCACGTTCGGCTACAAGACGTCGATCTGGCTCGCGATGATGGACCGCCACGCCGAGCGCGTCGAACAGATCAAGCCGCGGCTGCTGACCGGGCAATTCGCCGGGGCGGCCGGCACACTCGCGTCATTGGGCGACAAAGGCCTGGAGGTACAGCAGGCCTTTTGCGATGAGCTCGGCTTGGGCGTGCCGAAATCGACATGGCACGTCGCGCGCGATAGCCTCGCCGAAGCCCTGAACCTGCTCGGCCTCATCACCGGCACTCTGGGCAAAATCGCGCTCGACATCATGATCATGGCCTCCAGCGAGTTCGCGGAGGTCTACGAGCCGTTCGTGAAAGGGCGCGGCGCATCCTCGACGATGCCGCAGAAGCGAAATCCGATCTCATCCGAAGTGATGCTCGCCGCGTCCAAAGCCGTGCGTCAGCATGCCGGGCTAATGCTCGACGCGATGGTGCAGGATTTCGAGCGCGCGACGGGCCCGTGGCATGCCGAGTGGATTGCCGTGCCGGAAAGCTTTGTGCTGACGGCAGGCGCACTGCATCAGGCCAAATTTGCACTTGGCGGCTTGATCGTCGACGAACAGCGGATGACGAAGAACCTCGGGCTGAGCCGCGGGCTGATTGTGGCCGAAGCCGTGATGATGGGGCTCGCGCCGCAACTCGGACGCCAGCGCGCGCACGATCTGGTCTACGATGCATGCCGCGTCGTCAATGAGCGCGGCGGATCGCTGACCGATGCGCTGTTGGCCATTCCCGAGATTGCGGGGGTAATCGATCGGGCGACTATCGAACGGCTGACCGATCCGGGTAATTATCTCGGCGAGGCGCCGCGAATGGTCGACCGGGTAATCCAGGCGGCGCGCAGAACGCCGGTATCGAAAGGCTAAAGTTTGGCAGGCGTAACGCTTGCGAGCGCGGGCCGCAATAACGCCGTCAGCGGCAGCGTGAGCAGCAAAATGCCCGAGGCAATCGTGATTGCTACGGTGATGCCGGCCGCATCGCCGAGTATGCCGTAGACTGTAGGTGCGAGCGCGCCGGAGCCGATCGCTCCGGTGTAGAAAATCCCGAACGCGCGCGTGCGCTTTTCCGGCGCGACCAGCTCGGGCACCGATCCGTAAAGCACGGAAGATGTGCCATTCAGCGCGATCCCGATCACGGGCAGGACGACGAGCGCCGCCTCGAGCGGCAGCGGCAGGATCGCCAGCATGCCGACCGCGGTTAGCGCTTCCGTCAGCCAAACAGTGGCGACAGTGCCCAGCCAATTGCCGATGAAAGTGCACACGAGCTTGCCCGCCGCTCCCCCGGCGAACACCAGCGTCAGAGCAAGGCCGACCGTCTGGACGCTCGCCCCTTTGGCGGTCAGCACGAACGGCAAGAATGTGAGAAAGGCGGCACGCGTCGCATTGTCGATCATGCCGACCGAGAGCAGCAGCGGAAATCCGGATGCACCGGACTGGCCGCTTGGCCCGGCTTCGCCGCCCTCTTTCAACGGCTCTTCAACGTGGTTCGCGCGCGGCGCAATAACCAGGATCACCGCAGCCGCGAAGATTCCGAATGCGCCCAAGAGCAGCAGCGCGTTGTGCCAGCTGAGAGCCAGAAACAGCAACGATGCGATCAGCGGCAGCGTCATTTTTCCGATGTCGCCGGAGAAATTGTACATGCCGAGCGCCGTTCGCGAGCGCAGACCGGCAAACGTGTGCGCGATAAGCGAGGAGCCGAGCGGATGCTGCGTACTCGCACCCAGACCGCCGATGAACAAGGCCAAGAACAGCGAAAACATCCCGCCGCTTATTCCGGCAAGGCAGTATCCGATGCCAGCCAGCGCGGTCCCGCCGGCGAGCACAAGCGGGACACCAAAACGCTCGCCAAGCGTGCCGGACGGAATTTGAAACCCGGCGAGCGCACCGGAAAAGACGGTCTTCATCAATCCGAGCACGGCGTAGCCGAGGCCGAATTCGTTCTGCCAGATCGGCAGCATGACGTAGACGAGGTCGGTGTAGCCGTCATGCAGCACGTGTGCGCCGCAGGCGACACCGAGTGCGCGCCGCTCGGCTTTGCGGCTCGTCGTAACGTCAGCGACAGATTGGGAGGTGGATGCCGTCATGCTCACCCTGCGGCGCAGATGAGCGATCTAGCTGATTTGACGGAGCAGCGTCCAGCACGCGGCCTCTTCGGGAACAAGCGCGCGATCAATATCGCTCCAGCGCGCCCAAGAGCATGCCGATGCGCCCGTCGCCCCAGAGCGGCAGCAAAAGCCGGGCAAAGCCGGGCGAAAGTCCGCGCGAGCCGATGCGATAATACGTTGGGACCCTCGCCTCCACGGTCGCGCTCGCCTGCGCGCGCAGAAACGCGAAGCTCTCACCCAAGTCGATCTCGTCGATGAATTTGCCAGAAAGTGCCGCTTCCTGCGACGGCACCAGGTTGGGATCGGCCAGGCTGAACCGGAAACGCTCCGGTCTGTCGAACGCATCGAGCAGCAGCACGCGTCCCGCCTGCAGTCCGAGCGCTGAAGGATTTAAATCGTCCCAGAACGGAATAGTGTTGCCGGCGCGGCGCAGCGCCTGCCATGTGTCGTGCACGCGCGCGAGTTCGCCTTGTAAGGAATCGGGCAGCGGAAACGGATTGGCCGGACCGAGCATGGCGTTTCCCTTCGGGAGTGGTACAGGTGGGTGGACTCGAACCACCGACCTCTGGTTCCACAGACCAGCGCTCTAACCAACTGAGCTACACCTGCAAGGGTTCGCCCGCCTCTCAGCCGGACGGACGGAAACTAGGTCGCGACTATCCTTTTGGCAAGTTGGCATTTGCCGCACGAAAGGTGCTCAAAACGCAAAGCCCGGGCGCTCGCCCGGGCTTCGAAATCAGTGCCTACCGCAGAGGGCGATCAGGTGCTCGATTTCCCATACGAGGAGAAATTCTCCTGGATGGGGTGCAAGGTCGCAGTCGAGACCTTCTGCACGTGCTCGGCCAATTCCTTGGCCTGGCCGGTGACGCTCTCGAACTGCGCGCGCACATACGCCGTGCTCTTCTCGACGACTTCCGCTAACGACTTCGCCTGCAGCAATTCGCCATAGAGATCGAAGGCCGCGTTGGTGTTCACGCGGGCGTTTTCGATCAGCTTGAGACCGAGGTCGGTGCAGCCCTTCGACGCAGTGCTGTAGGTGTCTTCGAGCACGTCGGTGGCCTGTTCCGCGGCGCTCTTCACTTTCTCATAGTTCTCCTTCGCCTGCGCGATACCCTTCTCGGCGAATTCGCGGAACGCGGCCGGCACTTCCAGCGACGGGATATCGAATTTCGGCATTTCGAATTTCGGTGTCTCGAACGGAGCAATGGCCGAAGCGACCGGCTTCTTCGACTTCGGCGGAGTAGTGGTAGTGGTTTCTGCCATGATACTCATCCTGAGAGGGCATCTTTTCGGCGTATGCGAGCCGCCACCCTCGGCTATCGGCTCGCTGCGGCATTGGGACCTGTCGGCGTTGGCACCTGAGGCGCTCGTGGACCGGCCGTGCCGTTACCCATACCACAATACTGCTGCATTGCAATAGAAAATATTGCACTGCACAAAATATTTATCGCGGTTTGTTGGCGAAGGCACGATCGGCGAAAAATATTGGCAGATCAGGTTTTTACCTGAGGAACACCAATTTTGGCCGCCTGTCGCCCAAACTCCCGCGCCTGCTCGCTCAAGGTCTCCGTCTGCCGCTTGAGGTATTCGGCGTTCAATTCGGCCACTTCCTTGGCGTCCTTCGCCTGCATCAGCTTCTGCGCAAATTCGAATGAAGCTGCGATATTCCGCTCGGTGTAGCGCATTGCGAGTTCACTCATCTCGCGCACGCCGCTTTGAGCACCCAGAGCTTGAGTCTGCGCTTGGTTAACGACCTTCTGCGCGGCCGAAAGGAAGCCATCGAACGCCGTCTTCATCTGCTCGACGCTCTTTTCCGCAAACGCCCGCATATCCGGTACTTCGAAATTGCTGTTGGCCATCGGAGGACCTCCCGTTCAGCTCCGCTTCTGGTCACGAACCGCGGAGTTGGTTCGCCCCTTGCCACACCAAGTCCCCAATTAAGGTTAGCGCGGTTTGAACACGGGCGCACCTCCCCAGCGCATGGACGCGCTTCGCGCGCCGCCGTATTAAAGCTTTCTTAGTCGTAATCCGTCTGGCGCCCGCAATGGACGAGCCTGGCTTGCACTTCGGCTGGCTGAACGATCCGCGGCTCGCGACGCACGCGCTGAGCCCGGTCGCGGTATGGCTATGGGGCGTTAAGCCGACACACATCGTCTGGGCCAATCCTGTCGGCGCCGCCGTTTTCGATGCGCCTTCGCCCGCCGCTGCCGCAGCCCTCACCTTCGCGCCGGACGACGCGGCTGCGCGACAGATTTCACGGCTCGCTGCGACGCTGCCGGAAGCCGGCGCGCCGCGGCTTGAACGCCTGCGCGGATTCGGCGCAACCTTTGGCGGTACTTCGATCTGCCTGTGCTCGCGCTTCAAATTGGCCGACGGGCGAACCGCGGTGCTTGTGCTAGCGACCGAGCGGCCAGTGAAGGGGCTCGCACTCCCTGAACGCGTGCACCGACTGCTCGCAGATTTGCAAGCTCCGAGCGCTGTGTTCGGCGACGACGGCAATCTGATCGAAGCGCAACCGGCCACTCGGGCTCGCCTCGGAGACAAGCGCGATCTGGGTGCGCTCGACGCGGCAAAGCTCGCGGAAGAAGCCACCCGCGCCGGAAGCGCTCAAGGCGAGATCACGGGCACGCGTGCCGCCCTTATCAAGCTGGGTGCCGGACCGACGTTCGCCTTACTGCTCGGCCTTGCCCATGATCAGCCGGCGCAAGAGAAGCCGGTTGCGTGGTCCACAACCGAACCGGCGGCGTCAATGCCGCTAGATGCGCGGGCGCGGCGGCAATCCTTCCGTTTCGTCTGGCAGATGGATGCAGGCCTGCGCTTCACCTTAGGAACCGCCGAATTTGCGCGACTGTTTGGGAGCGAGACGGCGAACGTGCTCGATCGGCCCTGGCCGGAAGTCGCTGCAATGCTTTGCGTCGACGGAGACGGCCGCATCGCGCATGCGCTGGCAGCGCACGAAACATGGAGCGGGATCGTCATTGACTGGCCGGTCGATGGCACGAGCGAACGGCTGCCAATCGAAATGTCGGGACTGCCGGTTTTCGACCGCGACCGCCAGTTCGCCGGTTATCGTGGTTTTGGCATTTGTCGCGATCTCGACCGGCTCGCCGCCTTACAAAGCGCGCGCGAGGCAGCGCCCAAAGCGCCTGAACCCGAACCTACATCTGAAGAGCCGGTCGATAACGTGCTGCCCTTCCCGCTTCCAACACCACTGGACGCGGTCGAGATCGCGAACCAAAAGGCTCGGAGCCTTGAGCAGCCTGGATTGAGCCCGGTCGAACACAGCGCGTTCCGGGAACTGGCGCGCGAATTGAATGCGCGGCTGAAAAATCCGCCGACGTCAAATCCGGAATTGCAGGAAGGTCCGATCGAGCCTTTCGTTGCGCCAGCCCCTGTCGCGCCCCGCAATACGTCCGCGCGCGAGCCGCAGGATGCGCTCCCAATCCTCGACCGCGTTCCGGTCGGTATTCTGGTCTACCGACTGAGCACGCTGCTCTACGCAAACCGGGCGTTTCTCGACTGGACAGGCTACGAGAACCTCGATGCGCTTGCGGAGGCCGGCGGCCTCGATGCTTTGTTCATCGAGAGCGGCGAGCCGGCCGGAGGATCGCGTAACGGCGCTAAGACCCTTAGCATCGCGACGGTGAACGGCAGTCAAATGACGGTCGAAGGGCGGCTGTTCAGCGTCGCCTGGGGAGGCGAGAATGCGCTCGTATTGATGATCGACACGCAAGCCCGCGCGGAAGGACCGGCGCACGCCGTTTCCGACGCGGCATTGCGCCGGCTGGAAAACGAGAACAGCGAGCTCAAGGCGGTACTCGATACGGCCACCGACGGCGTGCTGCTGCTGGACCGCTCCGGCCGCGTGCTGTCCGCAAATCGGAGCGCCGAGGCCCTGTTCGGCTACGAGGGCCGCGAATTGACAGAGCTGTCGCTCGGCGAGCTTTTCGCGGTCGAAAGTCGCCGTTCCGTGCTCGATGCGCTCGATCGGCTTGGTCGCGCGGAAGGTGCGCGCTCGCTCGATCCCGGCCGCGAGGCTATCGGTCGCGTCCGCCGCGGCGGACTAATCCCGCTCTACATAACGATGGGACGCATTGAGAACGGTGAGAAGGTCTGCACCGTATTGCGCGACATCACCGCCTGGAAGCGGAGCGAAGAAGAATTGATCAATGCACGGCAGGAGGCCGAGAAGGCCTCGACGGCGAAATCGGAGTTTCTCGCCAAAATCAGCCACGAGATACGCACCCCTTTGAATGCTATCATCGGATTTTCCGAGGTCATGATCGAGGAGCGTTTCGGCCCAATCGGAAACGAACGCTACCGCCAGTACCTGAAGGACATCCACGTCTCGGGAGGCCATCTTATCTCCCTGCTCAACGACTTGCTCGATCTCTCGAAGATCGAGGCCGGCAAACTCGACCTCAACTTCGTCACCGTGAATCTCAACGACATCGTGCAGCAGTGCGTTGCGATCATGCAGCAGGAAGCAAACCGCAGCCGCGTGATCGTGCGTACCGCGCTCAGTGCCAATCTGCCGCCGATCGTCGCCGATGCGCGCTCAGTGCGGCAGATTGCGCTCAATCTTCTCTCCAATTCGGTCAAGTTCACCGGCGCGGGCGGCCAGGTGATCGTGTCGACCGCCCTCAATGAGGACCACGAGGTCAGCCTGCGCGTGCGCGATACCGGAACGGGCATGAGCGAAAAGGAATTGCAGACCGCGCTCGAGCCATTCCGGCAGCTGTCCACGTCGCCGCGTTGGGGCGCGAGCGGCACCGGGCTCGGGTTGCCCATCACCAAGGCGCTTGTTGAAGCCAACCACGCGCGCTTCCGCATCACCAGCGAAGTCGATAACGGCACCTTGGTGGAAGTGACTTTTCCAGCGACACGCGTGCTCGCCAGCTGAATTGACCGGCCTTGAAAGGGTCACAGAAGCCGAGCAATGGTCATTGTGACCGGCCTGGTGCTATTGTGCCGGCCCGCGAGATCCCGAAACGACCGGAAAGTCCACCTTTGACCGCTGCCACTGGCTTCAAACGCCTGGGTCTCGCGTTGCTGGCCGCGTGCGGGCTCGGCGGCGCCGTGTTCGCCGGCGCGGAACTGCTCGTGTCCGCCGACAACGTGCGCCGGCAGGCGCTGGATGAAATCCGCAATGTCACCGGCCTCGATCCGATCCTGCGTGGGCCCTCGACAGTTAACCTATTCCCGACCGGCAGCGTGAGTTTTGCCGATGTCGCGCTCGGCGACGGCGCGCATCCTGCGCTGACTGCCGAGCGCCTGTCCGCTCGACTGCGTTTTTTCCCGCTGCTGATCGGACGCGTGGAGATCGCCGATGTCGCGCTTGAACATCCCAAAATCTCCATCGATCTTTCGCCGGACGGCGATTCCAATTGGGCCGGCCTGATCGTCGCCCTCGCCCGAAGTCAAGGACCCGCAGCGAAACGGCCCAAGGCCTTTTCCGAGATGCGCATCGACGGCGGCAGGGTCGTGTTGCGCGATGTGGCGGCCGGGTTCAGCGAGCAATTGGATGACGTGAACTTCTCGGTCGCGTGGCCGTCGATTTCGAAAACGTTTGGCGCGACGGGGCGCTTCGTCTGGCACGAGCAGCCGATGGATGCGAGCCTGACGCTTGCCGATTTCCCGGCCGCGCTCGCCGGCAATCAGACCGGCCTTAAATTGCGGCTGGCTGGCGCGCCGATGAAAGCAGCCTTTGAAGGCGCGATCAGCGTCAGGCCAACGATCAAGATCGACGGTACGCTGGCGGCCGATTCGCCGTCGCTGCGCGATCTCCTCGTCTGGTCGGGACACAAGCCGCTGCCCGGCGGCGGCTTCGGCCGCTTCTCGATCAAGGCGCAAACCAACGTGGCCGGCGGCACGATCGCGCTCTCCGGCGTCAACGTCGAACTCGACGGCAATACCGCTGAAGGCGTGCTCGCCTTCGCGGTTGACGGTCGCAAGACGCTGCAGGGGACGCTCGCCTCCGATTCACTCGATCTGACGCCCTATGTTTCGACCGTTCGCCTGCTCACCGGCAACCAACATGAATGGAGCGCGACGCGTATCGGCCTTGACGGCCTTTCGGATCTCGACCTGGATTTGCGGCTCTCGGCGGGCAAGGTCCTCATGTCAAACGCCAGTTTCGGGCGCACTGCAATCGCCGCGAACCTGCGCAGCGGAAAACTGATGGTCACCGTCGGCGAAGCGCAAGCCTATGGCGGGGTGATCAAAGGCTCTATCGCGCTCGCCGACAGACAGGAGCACGTGGACGTGCAGTCGCAGCTCAGCCTCATCGATGTCGATCTGGAGAGCTGCCTCGGCCAATTGTTCGGCCTGCGTCGTTTGACCGGTAAAGGGAATATTGCGTTCTCGGCGGAAGGTAGCGGCGATAGCGTGCTCGCCGTCACGCAGGCACTGAATGGCACTGCGACTCTGACCGGCCACGACGGCACATTGAACGGTTTGAACATCGAGCAGCTTCTGCGCCGGCTCGAACGGCGGCCGCTGTCCGGTGGCGGCGAATTCAGAAGCGGCAAGACGCCCTTCGACAAGCTCGAAGTCGCCCTTAAAATCGTAAATGGCGTCGCGAATGTCGAAGACATGAGCCTCAATGGCACGGCGGTGAAACTCGCCGTCAACGGCTCGGCCTCGATCCCACTGCGCGAGCTCGACCTCAAAGGCAACGCCGCATTGGCGGTCGCATCGCGCCCCGGCGCCGAGCCGTTCTCGCTGCCGTTCATTGTACAGGGCTCCTGGGACGACCCGATCATGCTGCCCGATCCGGATGCGCTGATCCGCCGCTCGGGCGCCGCCGCGCCGCTTCTCGACGCCATCCGCGATCAGAATGCGCGTGAACGCGTGAAATCGGTCATCGAGCGCTTCACCGGTGCGCCAACCGCCGACGCGCAATCCAAACAATAGTCATTCCCCGCCTCGCAACTGATCAGAGCTGTGCGCCGAACGCTCCGCGCTCGCGCGTGATCGCGTTGCGTTTCATCGCAAGCGAGGCCGCGACCGTCGCGAGTGCGACGGCTGCGATCATAATCGTGCAGATCGCGTTGATTTCCGGCTTCACGCCGAGCCGTACCTGCGAATAGATACGGATCGGCAGGGTGGTCGCGCCAGGACCGGTGGTGAAGCTCGCGATCACGAGATCGTCGAGCGAGAGCGAGAACGCGAGCATCCACCCGGCCGCAATGGCAGGAAATACCAGCGGCAGAGTGATTTCGAAAAACGTCTTCAAAGGCGGCGAGCCTAGGTCGAGCGCCGCCTCTTCCAGGCTGCGGTCGAATCCGATCAGCCGCGATTGCATGACGACAGTCACGAAGCACATCGTCAGCGTCGTATGCGCGGCGACCACGGTCCAAAATCCGCGGTCGACGTTAAGGGCGACGAACAAGAGCAGGAGCGACAGCCCGGTGATGATTTCCGGCATCACCAGCGGCGCATAGACCATGCTCGTGAACAACAGCCGTCCGCGAACCCGGTCCATATGCACCAGCGCAAGCGCGGCGCAGGTGCCGAGCACCGTCGCGAAGGTCGCCGTCAAAAGCGCAATGCGAATGCTCGCCCAGGCAGCGTCGAGAATGGCCGCGTCATGCAGCAGTTCGCGATACCACGTTAGCGACCATCCGCCCCAGACGGTGACCAGTCGCGACGCATTGAATGAATAGACGATCAGAATCCCGATTGGCAGATAAAGAAAAGCCAACCCGAGCGCGACCGAGACGACGTTGAAGGTGGAGGTCCGATGCATCAGGACTCCCCCTCGATCGCGCGGCGCTGCAGTCGCTCGTAGATGAGGATCGGCCCCAGCAGCACGATCAGCAGCGTGACCGCGATCGCCGATGCGACCGGCCAGTCGCGATTGGAAAAGAACTCCGTCCACAAAGTCTGCCCGACCATCAGGCTTTGCGAGCTGCCAAGCAGATCGGGGATGACGAATTCGCCCATGATCGGGATGAAGCAGAGCAGCGCGCCCGCCGCGATTCCCGCGCGCGTCAGCGGCAAGATCACGCGCCAGAAGGCATGCCAGCGGGGACAGCCGAGATCGGCGGCTGCATCGAGCAGCGCGGGATCGATCTTCTCCAGCGCCGCATAGAGCGGCAGCACCATGAACGGCAGATAAGAGTAGACCACGCCAATATAGATCGCCGTGTCGGTGGCAAGCCAGCCTCGCGGCGCATCGATCACATGCAACGCGAGCAGCGCACCATTGAGAAGGCCGTCGCGCTGCAGAATGTTAATCCATGCGTAGACGCGGATCAGGAACGACGTCCAGAATGGCAGCACGACGAGCATAACCAGAAGCGGCTGCAGGTTTCGCGCGCTGCGCGCGATGCCGTACGCGAGCGGATAGCCGATCAGCAGCAGGAGCACGGTCGACACTCCCGCGACCTGCAGGCTCTTCAGAAACGACGAGAGATAAAGCGGATCGGACGCGATCAGCGCGTAGCTGTCGGCAGATAGCTGCGCGAAAAATTCGCGCAGAGCCGGCCACCCTGCGCCGAGATCGAGCACCGGCTGATAGGGCGGAAGCGCCATTGCCGTTTGCGAGAAGCTAATCTTCAACGCCAGCAGAAATGGAGCCAGGAAGAAGACAAGCAGCCAGAGATACGGCAGCACGATCACCAGTCGCGAGGAGAGCGAATGTTTCATTCGTTCGACGTCGTGCCGCCCCTACCTATCGCATCCTGAACAGTCAGCAATTTCAAGCAAAAACGAGCGGAATACAACCGATCTCATTCATCTGGTGATGTCTAGTTCTGCCTCTTTTTGTCCAAAGATTTGTCCATCGATTGAGCGGCCGTAGCTCGCGTTAGTTGAGATGCTTGATTACCGGGCTGAACGTAGGCAGACGCGGGTCTGGGTGTAGCGGCGTGAAGTCGACGCCAAGCGGAATGCGACGCTTCGCAGCCTCGCGGATCGTCCAGAAGAGCCGAGGCTCAAGGCCACTGCGGAGGACCATGCTGGTGTGCTCAAGCGTCGGATAGGCGAGGTCTTTCGGATTGACGTCCTCGCCATTCCACTCGCTCCACGTTCGCGCCTCTGCGGAATCGGGTCGCACCCCCATTCCGCTCCAGTAAAAGTAGAGGAGGGTCGCGTTGACGGCGCCGAACGGATTGCCGGCGCGAGCGGCGCGAATGATCCACTGCGCGCCATCGCCACGCTGCGCCGAACCGAATAGGCCGCTGACATACATGGTGCCGAGGTTGTTCATCGCCGGCGAAAAACCTCGATCCGCGGCCTTTCGATAAGCGGAGGCGGCGCGGTCGAAGTCCTCCCGGCCGGTCGGCAAATCGACCGACATGGCAGGTAGCTCCAGCGGCCTGCCGGCCTCGGCATCCGCTTGTATCTTGGTCTGCACACGCGACGAGGCCACTTTAACGGCTCTCTCCAAGGCCTGTATGCGCGGAGCCAGATGCCGATAGCCGCGCTGCTCATAAGCCCAACCCAAATGGAAAAATGATTCGGTGTCATCACCTTCCTCGGCGGCGCGGCCATACCAACAAATAGCGCGATCGAAGGCACCCCAATAAACCCACACGTGCCCCATCGCGCGCATGCGCGTGATACAATTCTGTGTCTGCGGCGCGCTTCGGCAGGTCAGCGCGATCATGAGTTCACCTGTCGGCGGTGCTGCCAAGACGGCCGCGCCCACGAGCGGCACGCCCACGGCAGCCAACGCAAGCTTCCACACGCGGCGCATTGGACCTCTATCTCAAGCTCAGAGCCTAACCGAGACGCGGTTCGCGTGGCCTTAAAGCCGCAGCGTCAAGTTGAGGCGAAACGGCTTTCGGAGGTGCCGTGCCCTACATTTACTCGGCACCGTGGTCAGACGTGAAGGATTTCTGCGCGCTCTAGCGCCGGCGAACGGGTCACTAGCCGTCGCACGACGCACACTATTGCGAGCGGGATGCTTCGACTCAAATCTCGGCGTTCAACGCAAAGACTCGGATGGTTCGGATACACACGGATAGCACCTGCTCGGTCGAGTTCGGCACCAATCCAACGGCGACGACCTCAACTGCGTGCATGGTTGCCGGCCAGACCGAGTATCAAGGCGTGCCGGCTGGGCAGAACTACATGGTTGCTGCCATCACCGTACCTGAGCCTCTAAAGCGGAAATGTCTTTTTTTATTTTTGTTGTCTGTCTAGAGCTTGACGCAACTGACGCGAGGAGCTGACGTTAGTTGACTGACCTAGCGACGACAATCCATTTCAGGGATCCAAAGAGTCGCGTTGGGTCGAAGGCCGCAGCATCCCCACGATGCTGCGGCTTTCGTCGTCAAATGGCCCGCGAAATCGCCTACGCCGCCGTATCGGTGCTGCGGAACTATCGCAAGGATGTGACTAGCTGGCGCCCGATAGACTCTTTGCCAATTTCGACCTCGACCTACATGCCCAAATAGGCCCAGGCGCCGGAACCCCCACTCCCCCCGAACCGGCGCTTGGAACCCGGGAGAGGCCGTTCATCAGGGCGAGCGGCCTCTCTTTCAAATCTCGGAACGAAACTTAGTGTGGCCGCTTTTGCTCAGCGTCAGCTTGGTTCAACCCCCCTCGAAACCAGACCTAGCTGGCATCGCACAGGAACTTCGAGGCCGCCGTACGACGTGCGGCCTCTTTTTTCTCGTGTTGGCGTCGGTCTGAGGCCGCACCCGGATGGCTCTCCGCCGTCAGTTTTTATCAAAACGTTATTTGTGATCCGCCCGATCGTAGGCGAAGCATTCTCCCAGGGACGATGTGGATGCCGATCGTCATTGGAATCATATTGCTGGCCGTGTGCGCGGGTATGCTCATTATCGCGCGCCCCCAACCAGGCCAGGACAGCGCGGTCTGACTAAGCAAGCCGTGGATTCTCGGCCAAGCCTACCTCCTGGCGGCCCTTATCACCGCCGTCGTGGGCGTCAGCTATTTACTGAACGCCAAGCCCACTTAACATGAAGGCCGCTCTAGTTGGCTCTCACCTGCTTTTTACTTGTGTGTGAGGGCGCACCAAACTCTAATACGGATGTGCGAAGCCGCCTTTGGGTGGCTTGTTCCTCCCACTGACAAAGCCGCGTCCCACACGCGGCTTCTTTTTTGCGGCACGCAACCGCCGCTCCTGCTACACGCTCGCCGACTACCCGCATGAGACGGTCGAGATCGAGTGCGCCAAGTGCGGACGCCACGGTCGGCTGCGGACCGCTCGCCTGCTCGCGGAGCATGGACCGGATATCAAGCTTCCAGATCTGTTGCGGGCGATCGCGCAGTGCCAGAAGTGGGGCAGCATGAACGATGGCTGCGAAGCTTGTTATTCGCCCTCAAGCCGGATCAACGCCTAACCTCCTTGGCGTCAGGGCAATGGCGTCCTTTCGCGCCGAT
>Ga0207860_1000009_pt1 | contig 32163 bp, 28 predicted proteins | sample LuqExpMetageno28_FD_187786 | JGI IMG/M metagenome (GOLD analysis project Ga0207860, IMG submission 187786) | Tropical forest soil microbial communities from Luquillo Experimental Forest, Puerto Rico - Sample 28 (SPAdes) | ecosystem: Environmental > Terrestrial > Soil > Tropical forest ... | reverse complement strand
CTCGCCACCACCACGTCGACGTCGCCTATGCCGGGCACGAGCGAGAGGAGCGGCCGCTTGCCGCCGAGTTCGCGCGTCGGCACCGGGAAAATCTCGATGTAATAGGTGGTAGCGCCGGTGCGCTGCGCGACGCCGGGGATCGAGGTGGATTGCACCGGCAGGCCGGTCGCGGCCGCCGCCGTCACGATCCAATCGGTGAGCACGCCACCGCCTTCTCCACCGAGCGCGGCGATTAAGAGTTTTAGGGGCGCGCCCGTCGTCAGCGGCTTGGCGCGTTGAGCCGAAGCAGGCGCGTCGACTGGAACCGGAGCGGGCGCTGTTTGCCCGGCGGATCCAGCAGAAATATCACCGCCGAGCCAGCCGATCACCCTCTGGCGCCAGCGGAAGAGCGAGCGTTCCCACGGGTGCGGGTTGAGCACGATCTCGGCGCGGTAGAACGAGGGGCATAGCACCGCTGCATGCGCGACCTCGCCGCACAGGCCGCAGCCGACGCATGTGTCGATGACCGTCGCCACCGGGTCGCTGCGCAGCGGATCGGGCGACGGCTTCACGGTCAGCGAAGGGCAGCCGGATAAGCGAATGCAGGAGTGGTCGCCGGTGCAGATCTCGTCGTCGACGCCGTAGCGCACACGTGTGACGCGGTCGCCGCGCCTGAGCTTCTCAGCATCCTCGGCGCGCAGGCGACGCTGGCGCGCCAATTGGCATTCGCCGTCGGCGATGATCACTTTAAGGCCGCGCTCCGCGCTCTTCATCGCATCTTTCAACGTCTTGGTCATCACCTCGACGGAATAGCTGCGTACCTTGCGCAGCCATTTCACACCCATGCTGCGCAGCGTCTGCTCGATTTCAACGCCGGGCGTTGCGACGCCGGCGCGGTCGGTCACGCTCGAGGGGATGTATTGCTGGCCGGTGGCGGACGCGTAGCCGTTCTGCAGCACGATCAGCACGCCGTCGCCTTTGTTGAATAGATTGGAGCTGACGCCGGTGATCAAGCCGTTATGCCAGAAGCCACCATCGCCCATGATTGCGATCGGCCGCTTCTGCATGTTGGGTGTCACGGCGGCGGCGGCAGCGAGCGACATGCCGTAGCCGAGGATCGAATTGCCCAGACTGAACGGCGCGAAGGTCGCGAAGGAATGACAGCCAATATCGGTCGAAATGTGTGTGGGCCCGAGCTCACGCTGCATCAGCTTAATAGCGGAGAACACCGGACGTTCCGGACAACCCGTGCAGAAGGCGGGGGGCCGCGGCGGCAGCGGCCCCAGAGCAGCCGCAGCCTTCGCTTTGTGCTCGACCAGGCCGCGCGCTTTTTCCGCTAGCATTTCGCCGTCGATGCCTTGCGGCTTTTCGTTTTGCAGGAATGAGGCGAGACCTTCCAGCAATACATCGGAGGTATATTCGCCGGTCGGCGGCAGCGGACCTTTGCCGAACACACGCGTCGGGATGTCGGCGCGGCGCAGTTCGACGTTGACCGCCTGTTCGATATAGTCGGGATAACCTTCCTCGACGACCAGCACGCTGCGCTTGCCAACGCAAAACTCGCGGATCTGCTCCGGTACCAGCGGATAGACGACGTTGAGCACGAATATCGGGATGCGCGAGACGCCGTAAACGTCGGCGAGGCCCATGCGCTCGAGCGCGCGCAGCACGCTATTGGTGAGGCCGCCCATTACGATGATGCCGACATCGCCGACGTCGCCGGGAATGAACTCGTTGAGCTTGTTGACTCGGATGAATTCGCGTGCGGCCGGCAAACGCTCGGAAACCTTCAGCCGCTCCTGCGTGAAGGTCACCGGCGGATGCGACAGTCGCGCGTAATTGAAACGCGGTGGCCCGGTCAGTTTGTCGAGCCCAGAGATGATGCCCTTGCAATTGTTCTTGGCGGCGAATTCGCCGGTGACATGACAGGCGCGGATGCGCAATTCGAGCATCACGGGTGCATGGCTCGCCTCCGACAATTCGAAGCCCTTTTCCACGGTGCGCACGATCGAGGATAGGTCGGGCCGCGGATCGAGCAGCCACATCGAGGACTTTAGCGCGTAGGCATAGGAGCGCTCTTGGATGATGCTCGCGCCTTCGCCGTAGTCCTCGCCGATGATGATCAGGGCGCCGCCGATGACGCCCGGCGAGGCAAGGTTGGACAGCGCGTCGGCGGCGACGTTGGTGCCGACAATCGATTTCCAGGTCACCGCGCCGCGCAGCGGATAATTGATCGAGGCGCCCAGCATGGCCGCCGCCGAGGCTTCATTGGCGCAGGTCTCCAGATGCACGCCGAGCTCGGCCATGATGTCCTCGGCGTCCACTAGCACGTCCAGCAGATGCGACACGGGTGCGCCCTGATAGCCGCCAACATAGGAGACGCCCGACTGCAGCAGCGCCTTGGTGACGGCCAGGATTCCCTCGCCGCGGAAGGTCTCGCCGTCGCCGAGCCTGAGCGCCTGCACTTCCTTTTTAAACGAGCGTTCCATCAGCAGGCTGCGAGACAGTTGGGACCCAAACTATATAGCACCGATCGGCTACATGTGGGAGGGCAACCATAGCGCGACGGTGGGTAAGACGATCAAAATAACCAGCCGAATCAAGTCGGTAATGATGAAAGGAACGACGCCCACGAAAATAGTGGCAAAACTCACGTCCTTCACCACGCTCTTGATGACGAACACGTTCATGCCGACCGGTGGGTGGATCAGACCAAGCTCGACCGTCATGACGATAATGACGCCGAACCAAATCGGGTCGAAACCCAGATGCGTGATAACCGGAAAGATAATCGGCACCGTTAAAATGATCATCGCCATGGCGTCCATCAGGCAGCCCAGCACCAGATACATTGCCATGATCAGAGCTAACACACCGTAGCTGCCGAGCCCGAGCCCCGTGAGGAATTCGGTGACCTTCTGCGGCGTTTGCGTGATGGTGAGAAAATAGCCGAAGATCAGCGCGCCGATCAGCACGGTGAATACCGCAGCGGCAGTGCGGGTCGCCTGCAGCAGCGAGGCCAGGATCTTCTCTTTGTCGAGGCGCCCGGTGAGCAATCCGATCAGAAATGCGCCGGTCGCGCCGACGCCGCCGGCTTCTGTCGGTGTAAAACGCGGAAGAAACGGCAGGCCGTACAGGCCGCCAATGACAAAGATGAATAATAAAGTGGGCGCCCAGATGTTCTTAAGACCGGCGGCGCTCTCGCGCCAGCTCACCCGCTGGCCTGACGGCAGAAAGTCGGGCTGCACGTAACCGATCGCCATGATGGTGATGAAATACATCGAGATCGCTAGGATGCCAGGCACGATGCCGGCGATGAACAATTTGCCGATGTCCTGCTCGGTAATAATGCCGTAGACCGCTAGCACGGTGGACGGCGGCAGCATGGCGCCGAGTGTGCCGCCGGCGGCGATCACGCCAGTGGCGAAGCTTTGCGGGTAGCCGAAACGGCGCATCTCCGGATACGCGACGGCGGAGAAGGTGGCGGCGGTCGCGACCGAGGAGCCGCAGATCGCCGCGAAGCCACCACAGGCCGCGACGGTGGCAAAGCCGAGGCCGCCGCGCAGATGGCCGACAAAGCCGTTGGCGGTCTTGAACAGCTCGCGGCTCATGCCGGAATTGCTGACGAAGGTCCCCATCAGCAGAAACATCGGAATGACGCCGAACGTGTAGTCGGTGACCGTGCGCATCGAAGTCTGGCCGACCAGCTTGAGCGCCGGCGCGCCTCCGACCAGGTAACCGAAACCAGAAACGCCGACCAAGCCCATCGCCATGCCAACCGGCACGCGCAAGAGCATGAGTGCGAATAGCGAGAGGAAGCCGATGATAGCGACGGCGTCGGTGCTCATTGCTCACTCGACCGGCTTGATCTTGGGTTCGCTCATTAGGCCCGGCTGAAAGATCAGCCGATAGGTACGCACCGCGATGAGCAGGACCGCGGAGATGTCGCCGGCCCAGGCGACCGCGAAGAACGGCCAGACCGGTAGACGCAGATCGAAGGTGAGCACGTTATCGTAATAGGTGCCTCGCACCTTGTCGAACAGCGTGTAGGTCTGCACGGTCACCACGAACAGCAGCACTAGCGTCGCGAACACGTCGATCACGCGCTGGTATTTCGGTCCGACGTTTGCCCAGATAAGATCGACCGTGATGTGCGTTCCGCGATAGGAGGTCGCGGCGATGCCCCAGAAGATCAGGATGCCGAGCAGCAGCCGGCCGAAGTCGAACGAGTCTGGGATCGAATAGCTAAACAGATTGCGCAGCAGCACCGAGATGAAAACGTCGAGGGCGACAATGCCAACAAAGCCCGCGGCTATCCATTCGATCGTGTCGATGAAACGATCCATGTAAATGCGTTTCATGGCTGCTCCGCGGCGTTGAAGGAAAACCGGCGGCGGGATGCCGCCGCCGTGATCTTGCTGAAGTTGTTTCGCCTCTATTTGGCGAGCGCGTTGTTCTTGGCGAGCTCGACGCGCAATTCCTTTATCGCCGCGTCCGCGTCGATGCCGTTCTTCTTGACGCCTTCCGCCCATTTCGCCTCCAGCGGCGCGGACGCCTTGCGCCATTCGTCGAGCTGGGGCTGGCTGAGCGTATAGACCTCATGGCCAGGCATCGCTCTGATCTTGTCGATGCCTGCGTGTTCGAAGTCAGCCCAGGGACCGGCGACCGTTGCCGCCCATTCGCCGTTGCAGTGATTATCGATCACTTTCTTCTGTGCCGGCGACATCTCGTCGTACTTGGTCTTGTTGAACACAAAGGCAAAAGTGGTCACGTAGAGCGGCACTTCCATGTGATACTTGGTCACCTTGTCGATGCCGAACAGTGGGACCGAGCCCCAGGGAAAGAACACTGCGTCGGCGACGCGCCGTTCCAACATATCGCGAACTTCCGGCGCCGCACCCTGCACGTTGGTGCCGCCGAGCAGCGTGACCAGCTCGGCAATGGTAGCCTGCGCTGGGCGGATCTTCATGCCCTTGATGTCGGCGGGCACCATTACCTTTTTGCTGACGGAATGGATTGAGCCAGGGTCGTGCACGAAGGCGAGACAGAACTTGACGTCCTTCATCTCCTTGGCCGCGTATTTGCGGTACCAAGCGTCGAGGGCCACCGAGCCGCCCTTTGCATTCGACATCAGGAACGGCAATTCACCCGCCGCGATGATCGGGAAACGGCCGGGCTGATATCCGGGGTTGATGTAGGTGAGGTCGGCGATGCCGTCGCGCGTCATGTCGTAATGATCGAAGGCCTTGCCGAGCTGCTGGGCGGGAAAGACCTTGGATTTGATGGTGCCGCCAGAATCCTTCTCGACCGATGCGCCCCATTCCTCCAACGCCTTCTGCAGGGGATGCGAGGCCGGCACCCAGTGCGAGAGCTTGAGCTCGAAGGTCTTGTCCTGGGCGATTGTCGGCGCCGAGCCGACCAATGTGGCAAGAACGGCCGCGCCGGCACACGCGGCAAAGCGGGACATCATGAGTTCCCTCCCATGTTGAGTGTTGGTGACACCGCCAACTTTTTTATCATTCAGCAGTATGACGGTAGCGTTGTAAAGGATATAGTTTGATATCAAACTATATGACGAACCGCAGCGGATGGAAGGACGTTCGGAGGCGATGCACTTGCGAATGATGAACGGCGGTGGCGGGGTGCGGCGCGGCAAGAACGGCGAAGCCGTTGCTGGATTGATCAATTTCGGGCCACTCGAGCATTGGGTCGGGTTCAACCTGCGCATGGCGCAGGAATCGGCGTTCCAGGCCTTTTCCCGCCGCTCGCAGGAGATCGGCGAGAAGCCAGGGCGGTTCGCGACGCTGACGATCATCGCGCGCAACCCCGGCATTAGCCAGACCGAGCTGAGCCAAGCCAATGGCCGCGACAAGTCAAGCCTCACCCCGGTGGTAGAGGACCTGGTCCGGCGGGGGCTGGTTGAGCGAAAGCGCACGAACAACGACCGCCGTGCTTATCGGTTGAACGTGACGCCGGAGGGCAAGAAGACGCTCGCCATGATGACGCGCTGCGCGCGCCGGCATGAGCGCGTGCTCGACCACATCATCGGTGCTCGTGACCGCAAGAGATTCATCCAGATCCTGAAAAAGATCGCGGCACAGGTCGAATAGCGGTCAGCCGCGAAACTTCTCCAGTATCGCCTCGGGCACGGCGTGCGACTTCACCTGGCCGGGATGCTCCGGGTCAGGCACCACCCACACCCGCGTCTCCGAGCACTGCACGCAGGTCAGGTTGTCGTGGCTCAGCCGATGCTCGATCGAGAAGCTGGCGCGGCTAAACTCGACCGTGCTGTCGACGATCACGTCGTCGCCGTAGCGCGTAGGCCGGATGAAACGCGCGCGTGTGCGCGCCATCGGATAGCCGGCGGAATGGAAGGTCCTGAACATCTCGTGCATCGTCATGCCGAGCGCGCGCTCGAACAACGCTGCGGTCGAGTTGTCGAAGATCTCGAAATATCGCGGGTAAAAAACGATGCCGGCTGGGTCGCAATGGGACCACTCGATGCGTATTTTGCGGCTATTCGTGAAACTCATGCGGCTCAGCGTCAGCGCGGCGCCATGCGCAGCGCGCCGTCGAGCCGGATGACTTCGCCGTTGAGATAGCCGTTGCGAATGCAGTGCATGACCAACGCGGCGAATTCGCGTGGCTCGCCCAGCCGGTTAGGGAAGGGCACCGAGGCGCCGAGTGAATCCTGCACCTCCTGCGGCAGCGCGCGCAGCATCGGCGTGCCGAAGATGCCGGGCGCGATGGCGAGCACGCGCACGCCGAAAGCGGCGAATTCACGTGCCGCCGGCAGCGTCAGCGCAGCGATGCCTCCCTTCGATGAGGAATAGGCGGCTTGCCCGATCTGCCCTTCGAAAGCGGCGACCGAGGCGGTGGAGACGATGACGCCACGCTCGCCTTCCGGCAGCGGTTGGAGCGGCTGCATGGCGGCGGCGGTAAGCCGCATCATGTTGAAGGTACCGATCAGATTGATGCGGATGACCTTCTCGTAATCCTCGAGCGGCATCGGCCCGTCGCGGCCGACGATACGCTTGGCCGTTCCGACGCCAGCGCAATTGACCAGGATGCGCGCCGGCCCGTGCACCGTGGCCGCGCTGTCGATCGCCACCTTGGCGCCTTGCGCGTTGGCAACGTCGCAGGTGATCGCGACGCCCTTGATCTCGCTGGCGACTTCCGCGGCGGCTTTCTCGTTCAGGTCGAAGATGGTGACCTTGGCGCCGGCCGCGGCGAGAGCGCGCGCGGTGGCCGCTCCCAGGCCGGAAGCGCCGCCGGTGATGATCGCTGCGTGTCCTTTGATTTCCATAATGTTCCTTAGGCGTCTGCGACCGCGATCACGCGGGAAGATAGCGGTGTCGCATAAAGCTCGTCGACCAGCGCGGTGCGGTTTTTCAGTACTGCGCGCTGGTTGATCGAACCTTTGTCAGTCATCTCGCCTATGTCCAGCGAGGGCGGCTCCGGCATCAGGATGACGCGCAGGACGCGCGTCGAAGAGCCGGGGCTCGCCACCGCCAGCGCCTGCAGCAGAGCGGCAAATTTCAGCCGCACCCGTATATCGCCGAAAACGGCCGCCGGCGCAGCGTCCGGCGCATGCTCTGGCGCGAGGTTGCGGCAGGCCCCAAAATCCGGAAACACCAGCGCCCCGATGTCGTCGCGATCGGGGCCGGTGAACACTACGTCGCGCACGAACGGGGCGAAATGATCGATGAAGCGCGCGCGCAGCGGCCCGACACTGACCCAGGTGCCGGTAGACAGCTTGAAATCCTCAGCAATGCGGCCATCGAACAGGAAGCCTTTACCCGGATCGTCCGGATCGGCGAATTTCAATGCGTCGCCGATCTTATAGAAGCCATCTTCGTCGAACGCCTCGCGTGTGAGCTGCTGCTGCCGCCAGTAGCCGGGCGTTATGTGCGGCCCGCGCAGGCGCGCTTCGAGCTTGCCTTCGTTCGGCACAAGCTTCAGTTCGACACCAGGTGATGGCAGGCCGATATTGCCCGGCCGGTCGAAGTCCCAGCAGCAGGCGAGCGCGAGCGGCGAGGTTTCGGTCGAGCCCAGCGAGGAGAGGAAGATGATGCGCTCTCCGGTCGTCTCGATCGCGAGCTGAGTGAGTTCGTCCCAAGTGGTCTGGTTGAGGCCAGCGCCGGCGTAAAACAGCACCTTCAGCCGGCTGAAGAAGTTGCGGCGTAAGGCATCGTCGGCACGGAAGTGCGGTATTAGCGCCTCGTAACCTTTCGGCACGTTGAAATAGATGGTCGGCGCGATCTCGCGCAGATTGCGCGCCGTCTTTGGTACCCCGGGCGGCGTCGGATTGCCGTCATCGATATAGAGCGAACCGCCGTTGACCAGCACCATATTGAAATTGTGGTTGCTGCCGAAAGTGTGGCTCCAAGGCAGCCAGTCGACCACGACCGGCGGCTCGTCGGCGACGAAGGCGAAACCGGCCGCGATCATTGCCTGATTGGAGCAGAGCATGCGGTGGGTGTTGATGACGGCCTTCGGATTGCCGGTGGACCCCGAGGTGAACAGGAATTTGGCAATGGTGTCGGAGGTCACCTTGGCATGCGCCGCAGCGACGCCGGCATCGTCCTCTATGCCAATGAGATCGGCAAACAGCGTGACCGGCCGGTCGCCTAGCGGATTGCGCGTGACCACCAACTCGATGTCGTCCGGCACAGTTTGATAAAGCGCGCGCGCGAAGGAGCTGCCATCATTGGCGAACACCAGGCCCGGTGTGAGCAGGTCGAGGATCGCGCGCAATTTGCCGAAGTCGCTCGACAACAGCGAATAAGCGGCCGAGATCGGCGCGTAAGGAATGCCGACGTACATGGCCGCCAATCCCAGGAGTGCGTGCTCGATGTCATTGCCGGAGATGATGGTGATCGGCCGCTCGGGTGAGAGTCCGCGCCGCAGCAAGGCGGCACCGATGCGCTTCACACAGCTGAGCACCTGCGCGTAAGTCAGCTTCCGCCACTCGCCCTGTGGGTCACGGCCGGCGAGGAACACACGATCGGGCGCAGCCTTGGTCCAGTGCTCGAGTGGCTCGCTCAGCGTGGCGTGATAGGGCGGCAGTACTTGCGCGGTGCGGATATGGATGACTCCGGATAACGCGCGCTCCAGCACGGGGTCAAATTTGCCGAGCCGGACCGCTCGCATTGGCGCCGAGCCTCGCGCGATTGATGTCACCGCGACGCTCATGTGAATGTCACCTTGGGCGCGCGCTTTTCAAGAAAATCCTTGAGTCGCGCCTTGGCTCCTTCGTCGGCCTGCGCGATGGCCGCCATCAGTGCTTCGGTCGCATAGCCGGCCGCCGGCTCCATTTCCGCAATGCGCGGCAACGCCTGCGTCACGGCAAAATTCGTCAGCGGCGCGTTGTCGGCGATGCGCATTGCCAGTTCGAAACCCTTGGCGAAGCCCTTATCCTGGTCGACCAAATATGTGGTCAGGCCCATCGCCTGTCCTTCCTCAGCCGAAAAGGTACGCCCCGTGAGCATCATGTCCATCACGCGGGATAGCCCGATCAGCCGCGGCAGCCGCACCGAGCCGCCCCCGCCGACATAGATGCCGCGGCTGCCTTCCGGCAGCGCGTAATAGGCCGAGCGCTCGGCAACGCGCACATGCGCGGCGGCAGCAAGTTCGAGCCCGCCGCCGACGACAGCGCCGTGCAGCACCGCGACCACCGGCGCCTTGCCGAACTGCAGCCTGCCGAAGGCGCGATGCCACAGCCCGGAATGGGCGATACCCTGCTGGACGTCGCGCTCTTCGAGTTCGCTGAGATCGAGGCCAGCGGAAAAATGCTCGCCTTCGCCCACGAGCATCACGGCGCCGACATCATCCGGAAGTGCGCTGAAAAAAGTCTCGATGCCGAGGACAGTCGCGTCATCGAGCGCGTTGCGCTTGTGTGGGCGGTTGAGCCGCAGGATGGCGACGCGATCTTGCCGTTCGGCAGTGAGCGAGGCCGGCAACGCAACGAATGGATTCAGCGAACTCACTAGAACTGCTCCGCTATCGGAAAGACAATCATGTCGTCATGCGTCGGCATTCGCAATCAACTTAGCCCTTCACCAGCGGGCAGCCCCCTTCGTTGAGCGGCCGGAACGCTTTGTCGGCCGGAATCGTGCCGATCACCTTGAACACATCCCATTCGCTTTTCGATTCGGTCGGCGTCTTTACCTGCAGCAGATACATCGGATGGATCTTGCGCCCATCCGCGCGGATAGTGCCTTTGCCGAACAGCGGGTCGTCGGTCGGCATCGCCTTCATGGCCGCGACTACGGCGGCGCCATCCGACGGCGAGCCAACTTTATCGACGGCTTTGAGATAGTGCAAAACCGCGGCATACACCCCCGCATGCATGTGATTTGGCATCATCTTTTTCGGATGACGCTCCTGGAAGCGCTTCGACCAGGCGCGGGTCTGGTCATTCATATCCCAGTAAAAGGCGTTGATACCGACGAGTCCCTGCGCCGTATTCAAGCCAAGCGCCGGCACGCTCTGCAGGTCAAAGATCAAGGATACTATCTTCTGTTTGGCGCCGATCTTGAATTCCGCCGCCTGTTTGACACTGTTAGTGGTGTCGCCACCCGCGTTGGCGAGCGCCACCACTTCCGCGCCGGAGGCCTGCGCCTGCAACAGGTAGGACGAGAAATCCGAAGCTCCGAGTGGGTGGCGCACATTGCCGATGATTTTGCCGCCGCTTTCCCGTACTTCGTCGCTTGCCTGTTTTTCAAGATCCTGGCCGAACGCATAGTCCGCCGTGACGAAGAACCAGGTCTTGCCGCCCGCCTCGAGAACGCCACGCGCGAGCGCGTGACCGTTCGCCCAGGTATCGTACGTCCAATGAACGAAATTGGGCGAGCACCTCGCACCGGTCAGCAGTGCTGTGCCAGCACCGGAGCCGATCGCGACCTTATTTTTTTCCCGCACGATCTCGCCAACCGCCAGCGCCACCGCCGAATTCGGTAGATCGACGATCATGTCGACGCCTTCAACGTCCAGCCAGCGGCGCGCAATGCCGGCGCCCACGTCGGGCTTGTTCTGGTGGTCGGCCGAAACGACTTCCACCTTTCGCTTCGACTGCTTGGCAAAATCCTCGATTGCCATCTGTGCGGCGATGACCGAACCCGGTCCCTGGAAGTCGGCATAGACGCTTGACATGTCGTTGAGCACACCGATGCGTAGCAAGCCATTCGACTCCGCATAGGCCGGCATTGCGACCAGGGCGGCGATAACCGCGGTAAGTCTTGTAAATTGCAGCATGGCAGCCTCCCACAATGACGTTTGCGTTAAAATATTGCCCGATCGATTGCCGTGAATGTTGTCATTGACAACAATTAGGGTCAAGGTGAAGTAGCCAATTCGAGGTGCACTCTATGCAGCGGCGGCGATCAGTTCGCAGTGCAGCAAATTCAAAGAAAGGCCGCCGCGTGCCATCGGCGAAAATGCTCGCGCTAGACCAGCTCGACAATCATCTCGGCTATTTCGTCCGCCGGCTGCAGATCTGGGTATTCCAGGACTTCGTCGATACGCTCAATCCGATGCGGGTGCGCCCGGCACAATATTCCGTGCTGCTGGTCATTGCCGCCAATCCAGGCAACTCGCAGGCGGCGATCGGGCAGACGCTCGGCATTGAGCGCGCGCGGCTCGCCCGCATGTTGGACGAACTGGAGCGGCGCAAATGGGTCGCCCGTGCCAACGGCACCGATGCGCGCTCGCATTCGCTTTATCTTACGCCGGAAGGCGAAAAGGCTTTGGCCAAGATCAAGCGACTGGCGGCGCGGCACGAGGCGCGACTGGCGGCCCATGTTGGAGTCAAGCGCCGCGCGCAGTTGATGGCTTTGCTGCGAGAGTTCGGCTGATCCGTTTGGGAATTCAATTATTATTCCGCGGCCATTTGACCCTGCCGGAGTGCCGCCGTAAATACGGGGCCGCAAATCCGGAGAAGCGTTAAGTTATGGCGCGTATTTCGTCTCTGGCCGAAGCCATCCGCTCCGCCGTGCACGACGGCGACACGGTGGCGCTGGAAGGCTTCACTCACCTCATTCCGCACGCCGCCGGCCACGAGATCATACGTCAGGGCCGCAAGTGGCTGACAGTCATCCGCATGACGCCGGACCTGATCTACGATCAGCTGATCGGCATGGGCTGCGTCGCCAAGATGGTGTTTTCATGGGGTGGCAACCCGGGCGTCGGCTCGCTGCACCGTTTCCGCGACGCCCTCGAGAACGGCTGGCCGAACAACCTTGAAATCGAGGAACACTCGCACGCCGCCATGGCCAACGCCTATGAGGCGGGCGCGGCCGGCCTGCCGTGCGCGATCTTCCGCGGTTACATCGGCGGCGACCTCCCGAAGGTGAATTCAAAGATCAAGCGCATCACCTGTCCATTCACCGGCGAGGAGTTGGCGGCGATTCCCGCTCATCGGCCGGATGTTGCTATCATCCATGCCCAGCGCGCCGACAAGACCGGCAATGTGATGATCGAAGGCGTACTCGGCGTACAAAAGGAGGCGGTGCTTGCCTCCAGGCGTTCGGTGGTGACGGTCGAGGAGATCGTGGATGAGCTGCCAGGCGGCCGCAGCCTCAACGCAGTGGTGCTGCCGCATTGGATGGTTGGCCACGTGGTCGAAGTGCCGGGCGGCGCCTTTCCGTCCTATGCGCAAGGCTACTACCCGCGTAACAATAATTTCTACAAACAATGGGACGATATCTCGCGCGAACGCGCCTCGTTCCTCGCCTGGATGAAGACGAACGTACTGGAGAAAGGCCCCGAAGCTTTTGACCGGTACGCGCGCAGACAGCACGCGGCGGCGGAGTAAAGCATGGCCGATTATAGCCCCAAAGAAATGATGACCATTTCCGCGGCGCGGGCGCTGAAGAATGATGACATCTGCTTCGTCGGCATTGGCCAGCCGTCGGCGGCCTGTAACCTCGCGCGGCTCACGCATGCGCCGTGCATCACGCTGATCTATGAGTCCGGCACTCTCGTCACCAAACCGAACGTGCTGCCGCTGTCGATCGGCGACGGCGAACTATGCGAGATGGCGCTCACCACCGTGTCGGTGCCGGAGATGTTTCGCCACTGGCTACAAGGCGGCCGCATCAAGATCGGCTTTCTTGGCGGCGCCCAGATCGACAAATACGCGAACCTGAACACCACCGTGGTCGGCCCTTACGACAGGCCGAAGGTGCGGCTGCCTGGCGGTGGCGGTGCGCCGGAGATCGCCACCTCGTGCGGCGAGATCTTTATCATCATGACGCAAAGCAAGCGTAGCTTCGTTGAGAAACTCGATTTTGTGACCTCGATCGGACACGTTTTTGGCGGTGACAGCCGGGCAAAGCTCGGCGTGAAGACCAAGGGCCCAACCAAACTCATCACCGACCTCGCCCTCTGGGAGCCGAATCCTGAGACGAAGGAGATGACGGTTGTCTCCATCCATCCCGGCGTCACCCGCGAGCAGATTCAGGAAAGCACCGGCTGGAAGGTCGCTTTCGCGGACAAGGTTGCCGAAACGCCGGTGCCGACCGCTCGCGAGCTTGAAGTCCTGCGCGACTTGCAGGCGCGCACCAAACGGGCCCATTCGGAGGCAGCATGATGAGCACGCCCGAAGCTTTCATTTGTGACGCAGCCCGCACACCGATCGGCCGCTATGGCGGCGCGCTCGCCAAGGTGCGTACCGACGATCTCGCCGCAATTCCGATCAAGGCGCTGATGGCGCGCCACCCGAAGGTCGATTGGGAGAAGCTCGATGAGGTCTATTACGGCTGCGCCAACCAGGCTGGCGAGGACAACCGCAACGTCGCGCGCATGGCACTGCTGCTCGCCGGGCTGCCGGCGGGCGTGCCGGGCGTAACGCTGAACCGGCTGTGCGCCTCGGGACTCGAGGCGGTCGGCACTGCCGCGCGGGCCGTCCGCGCCGGCGAGATCGACTTCGCCATCGCTGGCGGCGTTGAATCAATGACGCGAGCGCCATTCGTGCAGGGCAAGGCGGACGAGGCCTTCTCGCGCAAGGCGGAGATTTTCGACACCACCATCGGCTGGCGTTTCATCAACCCGCTGATGAAACAGCAATACGGCGTCGATTCAATGCCGGATACTGCAGAAAACGTCGCAGTCGAATTCCAGATCACGCGCGCCGACCAGGACGCTTTCGCCTTGCGCTCGCAGCAACGCGCCGCGCACGCGATCGCGGAAGGCTACTTCGCAAAGGAAATTGTACCGGTCGAAATACCGGGCCGCAAAGGTGAGACCATCAAGGTCGATAAAGACGAGCATCCGCGGGAAACAACGATGGAGCAACTTGCCAAGCTGAAAACGCCGTTCCGCAATCCCGGTACGGTGACAGCTGGCAACGCCTCCGGCGTCAATGATGGCGCCGCCGCGCTTATCATCGCTTCGGAAGTGGCGGTGAAGGAACACGGGTTGACGCCGCGCGCCCGCATCCTCGGCATGGCTTCGGCGGGGGTGCCGCCGCGGATCATGGGTATGGGGCCAGTGCCATCGACGCGAAAGCTGATGGCGCAGCTTCACCATAAGATCGGCGACTACGATCTCATTGAACTCAATGAAGCTTTCGCCTCGCAGTCGCTCGCCTGCCTGCGCCAGCTCGGCCTGCCCGATGACGCTCCGCAGGTCAATCCGCACGGTGGCGCAATTGCCTTGGGCCACCCGCTAGGCATGTCGGGAGCACGGCTGGCTTTGACAGCGGCGCACGGTCTGGAAGAAAAAGGCGGCAAGCGCGCGCTGGCGACCATGTGCGTCGGTGTTGGCCAAGGCGTGTCGCTCGCGATGGAGCGGATAATATAAGAAGCACCAACAATAAGAGGAAATTTAGATGTCGCTGGTCTTTCCCAAGGAAAGTTTGACCGTTTTCCCAAAGCACCTCACGCCCGCCTACCGCAGCACGGTGAAACGTTCACCATCGGAGTCACTGATCATCGTACCGCACACGTTGTCCGAACTCACCGGTCCGGTCTATGGGCACGACGCCGTGCAGGAGGGCGACAACGACCTCACCAAGCAGCACAAGGGCGAACCTCTGGGTGAGCGCATCATCGTGCATGGCTATGTGGTCGACGAGGACAAGCGCGGGGTGCCGGATACGCTGGTGGAGATCTGGCAGGCCAACGCCTGTGGCCGCTACGTGCACAACGTCGATCAGCACCCGGCGCCGCTCGATCCAAACTTCACCGGCGCGGGGCGCACCATCACCGACAAGAAAGGCTACTACCGTTTCATCACCGTGAAGCCAGGCGCCTATCCGTGGGGTAACCACCACAACGCCTGGCGGCCGAACCACATCCACTTCTCGGTTTTCGGCCACTCATTTCTGTCACGGTTAGTCACGCAGATGTATTTCCCCGGCGACCCGCTGTTCCCGTTCGACCCGATCTTCAATTCGGTCACCGACGATAAGGCGCGCATGCGCATGGTCTCGAAGTTCGACCTGGAGAACACCATCCCCGATTGGGCGCTCTGCTTCCGCTTTGACATCGTATTGCGCGGCCGCGAAGCTACGCCGCAAGACCCGGATAAGCACTGATGTCTGAAATCACTCCTTCGCAAACGGTCGGCCCGTTCTTCGCTTACGGCCTGGCGCCGCACAGCCGCTGCGACTGGCAGCCGAGCGACGCGTATGACTGGAAGCAGACCGTCGGCTCCAATCTGGTGACGCCGGACGCCGCCGGCACCCGCATCCGGATCGGAGGCCGCATCACCGACGGCGACGGCATCGGCATCAACGACGCCATGATAGAGATCTGGCAGGCAGACGCGCAGGGCCGCTACGCCTCGCCGCGCGACACCCGCGCCCGGCCGAACACGCAGTTCAAGGGCTTTGGCCGCTCCGCCACCGACAAGAACGGCGAGTTCAGCTTCGATACCGTCAAGCCGGGCTCGGTGCCGGGACCGGAAGACAAACCGCAGGCGCCGCACATTGTGGTCTGCATTTATTCGCGTGGCATGCTGCGGCAGCTCTACACGCGGCTCTATTTCTCCGATGAGTCGTCGAACAGCTCGGACCCGATCCTGACGCTGGTGCCGGGCGACCGCCGCGATACCCTTATTGCCCACAAGCAGAGCCAAGCGGGGCACAACGTATACCGCTTTGACATCCGCGTGCAGGGCGGGGACGAGACGGTTTTCTTCGACATCTGAGGATGTTAGCGGCCGGGGCTATTACCCACCACAGCTACTTCCCCGCCTCGTTGGTGGGAAAAAGCCCATACCAAGTATCAAGTATAATGTACCTGCATATTGCCCTGCATTTGCATGAACATATCAACACAAATACCTCTGTTTCATGAGTTGGGCAAATCCCACCCATTGTGCCCATCTTTTCAGATTGCATTTTTATAATTGACGGAGCCCGGGAGACTTGGTTCCTTTGACGCGGAGCCGGCCGCGAGAGCCAGCTCCGGGGAAGCGCCATGAACGATCAGATCCTGCAAGAGATCAGTGAATTCTGCCGCCGGCGCGGGCTCGCCGAATCCACCTTCGGCCGCCGCGCCGTCAATGACGGCAAGCTGGCCAACCGGCTGCGCAATGGCGGCCGAATCACCACCGATACGCTGGAGCGCATCCGCAGCTTCATGACGCACAACGCCCAAGCGGCACCGGCGCGCGGCCGCGTGCTGTTCGAGCCGATCGCGTCGCCGCCGGCTGTCACGCCGCCGGCGCCGCCGGTCGCCTCGGGGCAGGCGAGCGACGACCCGCAGCGCAATTTCCGCTTCTTCGACAACCGGCAGAAGTACCTGCTGTTCGTGAACACCTGCTCGGAGAAATGGGAGATCGCGCTCCGCGTCGGCATGGAGCTCGCCAATATCCACCCGCGTCCGCCGGCGGTACGCGTGTTCGACGCTGGCGTCGGCGACGGCACCGTATTGGGGCGCGTGATGCGTACCATGCACGACCGCTTCCCCACCATGCCGTTTTACATCGTCGGCAAGGAGATCAGCCTGGAGGACATCCGCCTCACGCTGCACAAAATGGCGGACCGTTTCGTTGAGCACCCCTCGACCGTGCTGGTGCTCACCAACTTGGCCTATGCCGAGGCGCCGTGGCTGGCCGTGAAATCAGTGTCCGCCGCGACCAGCCTGGTGTGGAAAGAGCTGGCGATGGACGGCAACACCGCACATTCATTCGAGCAGCAGATTACCACACTCGAACCCTTCCTGGCCGAAAACTGGAAGGCGCGGGTGTCGCCGAAGAGCGGCAATCCGGTCTATGAGCGGCCGGTCATCCTGGTGATCTACCGCAACGACCACAAATTTCTGCTTAATCAGATCGTGCCTAAGCCCGGCGGCACCGTGGCCGATTACGACTTGGTGATCGCCTCGCAGCCCTATCGTGCGCGCGGCTCACTCGAGTTCAAGGCCAAGCGCGTGCTGGCACCGCTTGCCTGCGCGCTCGGGCCGGGCGGCCGCATGATCGTGATCCATTCTTACGGCCGCGATCCGGGCATGGAGATCATTCACAGGATCTGGCCAAACGATAATCCGTTCATGCACAGCCGCCACGACTTGCTCAAAGAAGTAAAACGCGAACTCGGTGCCGCCAGCCGCGATCTCAACTTCAACGCCTATTCCGACCAACGCTCGCTGTTTCGATACGACATGCACACGCTGCCGTCGGAAATTTCCTCCTCGATTGGCACCTCAACACTGCTCGCTGCCTGGAACGCGGCGATCTACGTCGCGCAAATCGAAGACGACCGGTTGTCCGACGTGAATAGCGACCGCCGCTACATCGAGGCGACGCGCGAGGTACTGCAGCAGCACGGCGGCCTGTGGTTCTACGACGAATCCTTCGTGATCTCCCATCGGCGTGAATAGGCGCGACCCGCAATGCTGAACAATTTCGCACGCAGATACTCGCTCGAGGCAACACGGCCAAATCAAAAAGAGGTCGCAGCGCTCACCGAGCTCTTGCCGCGCGGCACGCCGGTCTATTTCTCCGCAGTTCCAACGGTTACGCGGGACGAACTCGTTACCGCGGCGGCTTTGCTGCGCAAGGCGGGTCTCGAGCCGGTGGTGCATATTGCCGCACGGCGCATTCAGGCGGCCGCGGACCTACAGAGTTTGCTGGCTGGGCTGCGCGGCGAGGCGGACGTGCGTCGCCTCCTGGTGATCGGCGGCGACGTCGATGCCGCGGGGCCGTTCGTCGACGCGCTCTCGGTCATCCAGCGCGGCCGGCTACGCGAAGCCGGCATCACCGAGATCGGCATCGGCGTATACCCGGAAGGCAATGCGCGCATACCTTCGGGTCGGCTGGAAGCCGCGCTCGACGAGAAGATTGCCGCCGCCACCGCGCAGAGTCTCGCCGTGCACCTGGTCAGCCAGTTCTCCTTTTCGCCCGAGCGCATCCTCGCCTGGCTTGGGCAATTGCGTGCCTGCGGTATCGCCCTGCCGGTGAAGGTCGGCATGGCCGGTCCGACCTCAATGACGGCGCTGTTGCGCTACGCCAAGCGCTGCGGCGTCAATGCCTCGCTGCGGGGCCTGATGTCGGGCGCCGCGCCCGGCCTGATCGGCAACGTCGGGCCGGACCGCATCGTCAAAACGCTGAGTGTTGCTGGCGGTCTGGGTGATATTGCTGCGCACTATTTCTCGTTCGGCGGCGTGCTTGAAACCGCGCGCTATGCCCGCGGCGTAGCGGAGGCGGAAAGTGCCGCAACGCCGGTCGCGGCACGTTCGCAACAGATTTAGCGGGCGGCGAAGGCCGCTGTCCGCGCGGCCATCAGCGGGCGGTGCGCCAACCCTGGTGATAGGTTTCGCGCGCCTGTTGGGCGTAGGGGGTCGGTCCGACCTCGACGCGCAATTCGGTCTGCTTGTGCCGCTCGACCGTGGTCTTCATCGTGCCGCCGCCTTCCTCGCCCCACACCAGCGTCAGCTTGGTGCCGACCTTGGCGTACTGCTCCTCGACAAAGCCGAGCGACAGCATCTTGCGTTCGTTGAAGCTGTAGCCAGAGAACATCGAGGCACCGACCATCTTGCCGCCGCTCATGATCGTGTCGAACGAACTCGAGGCGTAGTTCGACAGCGGCAGGTCGATGAACTTGTAATTCTCGCCTGGCGGCGCGAACATCGAGGCGAACACCTTGTTCACATCCTCGTTGTTCCAGGCAAACGTCACCTTCTTGCGGTGCACTTTGCCCTGCATCGTCTGCAATGCTTCCTTGCCGATGAAATCGTGATCGAACTTGCTGAAGCTCTCGTAGCCGAGTTCATACGGGGTAGTGTAGTAGTCCTCGATGTTGTCCGAGGCGAAGCTGCCGCCGAGTGAAGCGTTGGCTTCATAGCTTGTACCCGGCAGCCACTGGCGATACGGCTTCATCCTTTGGCCGGTGTAGATCGCCGGTACCGGTGAGGGAATCCACCCAGACTCGAGCGTGTTGGTCGCATAAGCACGGGCGCCGACCTGAATGATGCCGGCATCCTCACCCGCCTTGAGGATGGCGGCGCGGATTTCTTCTCCGTCCGCATAGGGACCCCACACCTCGAGACCGGGTGCGCCTGCCATGCCGTGACGCAGTGCGCGCACCTTGCGGCCGGCGATGGTCATGTAGTCCATGTTGAAGAACTTGATATCCGGCATCATGCCGCCGTTGAGCTTCTTGATGACATCTTGCGCGTTTGGGCCCTGGATTTGATAGCGGTAGAACTTGCGGAACACGGGCTTGCCCATGGGGCGTGACGGCGACCGGTCGTCATATTCGACCCTCACGTCGTACTTGCCGGCCTGCGCGTTGTACTGAATCCAGTTCGCCGTCGGATTGCGGCCGACAAAGACCAGCGAATTTTCCGCTAAATAAAACAGGATGCCGTCGCCGATGACCTGGCCGTCGTAGTTGCACGGCGCAAACTGCTTGGCCTTGTCGACCGCAAAATTCTTGAAGGAATTGGTGGCCAGGTGCGACAGCAGCTTGAGCGCGTCGGGACCTTCGACAAAGAGATTGACCATGTGATGGGTCTGGTCGAAAAGGACGCAGGTTTCGGCCCAGGCGCGTTGCTCATCGCGCCAATTGGTGAACTCGGGCGCCACCACCGGATAGACGTAGGCGCCGATCTGCGAATTCCGCAGCATTTTGACGACGTTGCCTGAGGCCTGGATCGCCTCCTCCAGATTCTTGTAAACCATGTTGATCGTTCCTTCTTGCTTTACGGACGCCTCGTCTACGGGCGGAACTCAATCTTGCGCTTCGACCATAAGAAAGGCCGGCAATTGACGCGACACGGAAGCGATGTTGTGAATGGGTTTCGTGGAATATCGCGTCTCACCTGAATTTTCAAATCTTCCCAACGAAAAAATGGAGAAACCATTTTGACTACCCGACCGAAACCGCCCTTTCGCGCCGATCATGTGGGCAGCATCCTACGCACCGCCCCGCTGAAGGCGGCGCGCCTGCAGCGCGAGAAAGGCGAGATCAGCGTGTTACAACTTAAAGAGGTTGAAGACCGCGAGATCGAGAAGATCATCAAGAAACAGGAGGAGATCGGGCTCAAACTCGCCACCGACGGCGAGTTCCGCCGTTCGTGGTGGCATTTCGACTTCTTCGGCATGCTTGATGGTGTCGAGATCCATGAATCCGGCCAAGGCATTCAGTTTCAGGGTGTGTTGACGAAGGCCCGCAGCATCCATGTGACCGGTAAGATCGGCTTCTCCAATCACGCGATGCTGGAGCACTTTAAGTTCCTAAAGACGCACACCAAGGTGATGCCGAAGATGACGATTCCCGCGCCGAGTGTGCTGCATTTTCGGCTCGAGCCCGGGGCGGTGAGCAAGGATGCATATCCGAATCGCGATGCGATCTTCGACGATCTCGCGGTTGCCTATCAGAAGGCGGTGCGGGCGTTCTACGACGCCGGCTGTGGCTATCTGCAGTTCGACGATACCGCCTGGGCCTATCTGTGCTCGCAGGTCGAATTGCAGAAGGCCAAAGAGCGTGGCCTCGACGTCGATCATCTGCAGGAGACCTACACGCGCTGCATCAACAAGGCGCTGGAGGCCAAGCCCGTCGACATGACTATAACCACGCATGTTTGCCGCGGCAATTTCCGCTCGACTTTTATCTCATCAGGCGGCTACGAGCCGGTAGCGCAGAACCTGCTCGCCAAGTGCAACTACGACGGCTACTTCCTGGAATACGACACTGACCGCGCGGGCGGGTTCGAGCCGCTGCGCTTTCTGCCCAAGGGCAACAAGATCGTCGTGCTCGGACTGGTCACCTCGAAGTCGGGGCGGCTGGAGCCGCGCGACGAGATCGAGAAGCGTATTCGGGAGGCGACCAAATACGTCGCGCTGGACCGACTATGTCTGTCGCCGCAATGCGGCTTTGCCTCGACCGAGGAAGGCAATGTGCTGGCCGAGGAGGAGCAGTGGGCCAAGCTGCGCATGATCTTGAAATTGGCCGAAGAGGTTTGGGGAAAGAGCTGATTTTAGCCGTTCGTACCCGCGCAAGCCGGAAAATCCAGCAATAAAAGAACTGGATCTCCGCTTGTGCGGGGACGAGCGGTTTGGAGGAGGAAACGCCCATGTCGCAACGCAAGGCGCCGCCGTTCCGCGCCGACCACGTTGGCAGCCTGCTGCGTACGGCGCCGCTCAAGGATGCGCGCGCCAGGTTCGCCAAAGGCCAGATCGATGCCGCAGCACTGAAAGCGGTCGAAGACCACGAAATCGAAAAGATCATTATAAAGCAGGAAGAAGTGGGGCTGAAGCTCGCCACCGACGGCGAATTCCGCCGCTCCTGGTGGCATTTCGATTTCTACAAAGGTCTCGACGGTGTCGAGATGTATGAGACCGATAAGGGCATCGCCTTTGCCGGCGTCGCGACCAAGGCCGAGAGCGTACGCGTTGTCGGCAAGGTCGGCTTCTCCGGCCATCCGCAAGTCGAGCATTTCAAGTTCCTCAAAGCGCACTGCAGGACGACGCCGAAGATGACCATTCCAGCGCCGTCCAGCCTGCATTTCCGCCAAGGCCGGCGCTCGGTCAGCAAGCAAGTCTATCCCGAACTGGATGCGTTCTTCGACGATCTTGCCGTTGCCTATCAGAAGGCGATCATCGCCTTTTACGACGCCGGCTGCCGCTATCTGCAGTTTGACGACACGGCCTGGTCGATGATTTGCGATCCGAGTGAGCGCGCGCATTCGAAGAAACGCGGCGACAACCCGGAGAACTTGCCGAAGCACTACACGCGCCTGACCAACAAGGCGCTGGAAGGCAGACCGGCGGATATGGTCATCACCACCCATTCCTGCCGCGGCAACTTCCGCTCTACCTTCATCGCGTCGGGCGGCTACGAATTCGTCGCCGAGGAACTGTTCGGCAAGGTCAACATTGATGGTTATTTCCTCGAGTTCGACACCGACCGCGCCGGCGGCTTCGAGCCACTGCGGCACCTCAAGGGCAACAAGCAGGTCGTGATCGGGCTGGTGACCTCGAAGAGCGGCCGGCTCGAACCGAAGGATGATCTCAAGCGGCGCATCGACGAGGCGACCAAATACGTGCCGCTCGAGCAGCTTTGCCTGTCCCCGCAATGCGGATTTGCCTCGACCGAGGAAGGCAACGTGCTGACCGAGGAAGAACAGTGGGCGAAGCTGCGCATGATCGTGGAGCTCGCGGAAGAGGTATGGGGGAAATGAGCGTTCGCACGGCGCCCCCGTTCCGCGCCGATCATGTCGGCAGTCTGCTGCGTACGGCGGCGCTGAAAGAAGCGCGGGCGCAGCGCGAAGGCGGTGAGATTACGGGCGATGAGCTCAAGGCGGTGGAAGACCGCGAGATCGAGCAGATCATCCGGCGGCAGGAAGAGATCGGCCTCAAAGCCGTCACCGACGGCGAATTCCGCCGCGCCTTCTGGAATTACGACTTTCTCAGCGCTCTGCCCGGCGTCGAAGCCTATCTCGGCGAGCGCAAGATCAAGTTCCGGGGAACAAATCCGAAGCCAATGATGCTGCGCGTGATCGGCAAACTCGACCGCTTCACCACGCACCCGATGCTCGAGCACTTCGTTTTCCTCAAGGCCCATACGCGCGTAGTGCCGAAGATGTCGATCCCGTCGCCTTCCTCGTTGCATTTCCGCTACGGCCGAGACGCTGTGCCGGAGAACATCTATCCGGATATGAATGATTTCTACCGCGACCTCGGGCAAACCTACCGGCAGGCGGTGCACGCCTTTGCCGATGCAGGCTGCCGCTATCTGCAGCTCGACGAGGTGAACTTCACCTATTTATGCGATCCGAAACTGCGCGCGCAGGTGGCGAATCGCGGCGACGATCCGGAAAAGCTGCCGGCAATCTATGCTGGCATGATCAACGCCGCGATCACCGACATCCCGCCGGACATGACGATCACGATGCATCTGTGCCGTGGCAATTTTCAGTCGACGTTCGTCGCTTCCGGCGGCTACGAGCCGGTAGCGGAAACGCTGTTCAATGCGATCAACGTGCACGGCTACTTCATGGAATACGACACCGAGCGCGCTGGTGGCTTCGAGCCGCTGCGCCTGGTGCCGAAGGACAAGACCGTTGTGCTCGGCCTGGTCACTTCGAAAAGCGGACGGCTGGAGGCGAAGGACGACATCCGGCGCCGCATCAAGCAGGCGGCGAAATTCATTCCACTCGAGCAGCTTTGCCTGTCGCCGCAATGCGGCTTCGCCTCGACCGAGGAAGGCAATATCCTGGCCGAGGACGAGCAGTGGACGAAGCTCAAGATGATCGTGGAAGTGGCACAGGAAGTGTGGGGCTGAGGTAATGAGCATCCGCAACAACCCGCCGTTCCGCGCCGATCATGTCGGCAGTCTGCTGCGTCCCGCCACGCTGAAACAGGCCCGCGAGCGGCGCGCCAGGGGCGAGATTTCTACGACCGAGCTCAAAGCGGTCGAAGACCGCGAAATCGAGCGCGTCATCAGGAAACAGGAAGGGGTCGGCCTGCAATCAATTACCGACGGCGAATTCCGCCGCTCGTGGTGGCACCTCGATTTCCTCTGGGGCCTCGACGGCCTCGAGAAGCACATAATGGATACCGGCGTCGCCTTCGCCACGGTAACCACGCGCAACGAAGGCCTCAAGGTCACCGGCAAGATCGGCTTCTCGGTCCATCCGATGCTGGAGCATTTCAAGTTCGTCGCCGCGCACACCATGCGCACGCCGAAGATCACCATTCCGGCGCCTTCCGCGCTCTACGGCCGGCCGGTGCTCCCGCCGATCGACAGAAACGTTTATCCGAAGCTCGATGCGATGTTCGCCGATCTCGGACAGGCGTACCGCAATGCCACGCGCGCTTTCGCCGATGCCGGCTGCCGTTACTTACAACTCGATGAAGTTTTCATCGCCATGTTGTGCGATCCGAAATACCGACAGCAGATGAAGGACCGCGGCGACGATCCGGAAAAGCTTGCCGAGCTCTACGGAGACCTGATCAATACCGCAATGTCAGGTATCCCTTCCGATATGACCATCACTATGCATTTGTGCCGGGGCAACTACAGATCGACCTTCATGGGCAGCGGCGGCTACGAGGCGGAGCAGGAGATCCTGTTCAACCGCATCAAGGTGCACGGCTATTTCATGGAATACGACACCGAGCGCGCCGGCGGCTTCGAACCGCTGCGCTTGGTGCCGAAAGACCGCCACGTCGTGCTTGGCCTCGTTACCACGAAGACCGGACGGCTCGAGGCCAAGGACGCCATCAAGCGGCGCATCGAGCAGGCGACGAAGTGTATCTCGCTCGATCAGCTCTGCCTCTCTCCGCAATGCGGCTTTGCCTCGACCGAGGAGGGCAATACGCTAACCGAGGACGAGCAGTGGGCGAAGCTGCGCATGATCGTCGAGGTCGTCGAGGAAGTCTGGGGCCGCTGATTGCCGCTGAACGCCGAAAAACTGCTTGCGTTGGACATTCCCGAGGTCGAGCAGATCTACGGTCCGAAGGATTGTATCCTCTACGCGCTCAGCGTCGGGTTCGGCCAGGACCCGCTCAACAAAGAGGAGCTCGCTTTCGTTTACGAAAAAAATTTGAAAGTGCTGCCGACCTTCGCCGTTATGCAGGGCTATGCGCCGTTCTGGCTGCGCCGCCCCGAGCTCGGCATCACCTGGGCCAAGGTCGTGCATGGCGAGCACGGCTTCGTGCTGCACGAACCGGTGGCGCCGCAAGGCACGGTGATCGGGAGGACGCGCGTCCTCGACGTGCTGGACAAGGGCGAAGGCCGGGGCGCGCTGGTCTATTCGGAACGGCAGATTATCGACAAGAAGAGCGGCCGCCTGCTGGCGACGCTGAAGCAGACGACTTTCTGCCGCGCAGACGGCGGCTTCGGCGGGCCGCACCGAACCGAACTGCGCGCGCACCCGCTGCCCCAGCGCCCGCCGGACCTTGTCTGCGACCTGCCAACGCGGCCGGAAATGGCGCTGATCTATCGCTTGTCCGGTGACCTCAATCCGCTGCATGTCGATCCAGAATTCGCCTGCGCAGCAGGTTTCCCGCGCCCGGTGCTGCACGGCCTGGGAACGTTCGGCGTCGTGGGACGCGCTCTGCTCAAGGCGGTATGCGGCTATGATCCGGCCCGGCTGACCGCGATGTCAGGGCGGTTCTCGGCGCCAGTGTTTCCAGGCGAGACCATCCGCAGCGAGTTCTGGCGCGACGGCAACGTGATAAGCTTTCGTGCGCGGCTGGTCGAGCGCGACGTGGTCGCGATCAACCACGGCCGCGCCGAGGTTACGGACGCATGAGCAAACGCAGCGCCGAGGCCGAAGAATTCGCCGATATCCGCGGGGGCGTGCGCGCTCTCTGCAATAAATTTCCCGGGGAATACTGGCGCACGCTCGACCGCGAGCGCGCTTATCCGACCGAATTCGTAACCGCGCTCACGAAGGCCGGGTATCTTGCCGCGCTGATCCCGGAGCACTACGGCGGCAGCGGGCTCGGCATCAGCGCCGCCTGCGCCATCCTCGAAGAAATCCATGCCTCCGGAGGCAACGGCGCCGCCTGCCACGCGCAGATGTACACCATGGGCACAATCCTGCGGCATGGCAACGCCGAGCAGAAACAGGAATATCTGCCCAAGATCGCCAGCGGCGAATTGCGGCTGCAGGCCTTCGGTGTCACTGAGCCGACCTCGGGCACCGACACGCTGTCGCTGCGCACGACGGCCAAGCGCGAGGGTAACGATCATTACGTGATCAACGGACAGAAGCTGTGGACTTCGCGCGCCGAGCATTCCGATTTGATGCTGCTCTTGGCGCGTACCACGCCGCGCGAGCAGGTGAAGAAGCGCACCGATGGTCTGTCGGTGTTCCTGGTCGACATGCGGCTGGCGCAGGGCACCAGCATGACTATCTCGCCCATTCGCACCATGATGAACCATGGCACAACGCAAGTGTTCTTTGATGATCTGCGTGTGCCGGCGGAGAACCTGATCGGGGAGGAAGGTCAGGGCTTCCGCTACATTCTGTCGGGCATGAATGCCGAGCGCATCCTAATCGCGGCAGAATGCATTGGCGACGCCAAGTGGTTCATCAACAAGGCAACGCAATACGCCAAGGAGCGCGTGTTGTTCGACCGCCCGATCGGGCAGAACCAGGGCGTGCAATTCCCGGTCGCACAGGCCTACGCACAGATGCGCTCCGCCGAACTAATGGTGCGCGAGGCCGCGCGCAAATACGAAGAAGGCCGGGATGTCGGGCCGGAGGCCAACATGGCCAAGCTGCTCGCCGCCGATGCGTCCTGGTCCGCCGCCGACATGTGCGTGCAGACGCATGGTGGCTTCGGCTTCGCGGAGGAATACGACGTCGAGCGCAAGTTCCGCGAGACGAGGCTCTACCGCGTGGCGCCGATCTCTACCAACATGATCCTGTCCTATCTCGCCGAGCACGTGCTTGGCCTGCCGCGGTCGTATTGAAATGGCATTGCCGCTCGAGGGCCTGCTGGTTGTCTCGCTCGAACAAGCCGTGGCCGCGCCGCAGTGCACCTGCCGGCTCGCCGACGCCGGCGCACGCGTGATTAAGGTCGAGCGGCCAGAGGGCGATTTCGCCCGCCGCTACGACAAACTGGTACACGGCGAGAGCGCCTATTTCGTCTGGCTCAACCGCGGTAAGCAATCGGTCACGCTCGACCTCGGCAAAAGCGAGGACAGAGCACTGCTTGAAGCCATGCTGGCGAAGGCCGACGTGTTCGTACAGAACCTCAAACCCGGCGCGATAGCCAAACTCGGCTTCGCGATTCCCCGCCTGCGCCAGGACTATTTCCGGCTGGTCTGCTGCTCGATCTCCGGCTACGGCGAGAGCGGGCCTTATGCGCAGCGCAAGGCCTATGACATGCTGATCCAGGCGGAATCAGGCTTTGCCTCGATAACCGGGGGTCCGGAAGCGCCGGCACGCGCCGGCGTGTCGGTCTGCGACATCGCCGCCGGCATGAACGCCTATGAAGCGATCCTGGAGGCGCTGCTCAAGCGTGCCAAGACGGGCGAGGGTGAGGCAATTTCCGTATCGATGTTCGACGCCATGGCCGATTGGATGGCGGTGCCGCTATTGCAGCACGAAGGTGGCGACACGCCGAAGCGCATCGGTCTCGCGCACACCTCGATCTCGCCCTACGGCGTATTCAAGACGAAGGATGGCGCCGACCTGCTGATCTCAATCCAGAACGACCGCGAGTGGTGTATTCTGGCCGAGCACGTTATGAGCGACAAGGCACTCGCCGCCGATCCCAACTTTGCCACCAATGTGGAACGCATGAAACGCCGCACCGAGACCGACGGCCGCGTTGCCAAGGCTTTCGCGGCGATGGACGTGGACACGCTAGAGGGGAAGCTCGCGCGCTACGACATCGCCTTCGGCCGCATCAATGATTGCAAATTGCTGGCGCGCCATCCGCATTTGCGCCGCATCAACGTCGATACGCCGACCGGGTCGGCCAGCATGCCAGCGCCCTCGGCGGTGCACGACGGAGTGCCGCGCAGCTATGGCGCGGTGCCCGCGCTTGGCGAGCATAGCGAGACAATCCGCAAGGAGTTTGGCGCGCACGCTTAATCCATCGCTACGGGTTCGGCCTTCCCGCCCGCCGGGCTTTTCGCCGCGCGGATGATCAGCACCAGCGGGATCATTGCCAGCGTCAGGATCATAAGCAGGTAGAAATCGTTGAGATAGGCGATCATGCTCGCCTGCTGGGTGACTATCATGTCAAGCAGCGCGCGCCCGGCGTCGGTGTTGGCGTTGAGGTTCGCCGCCAGGTCTGGCATCTGCAGCGCATTGTTGAACGGCGTAACCTGCTCGACCAGCCGCGCGTGCATCTCGGTGGTCTTGCTGGTCAGGTTGGCGATCACCATTGAAATGCCGATCGATGAGCCGATGTTGCGCACCAGTGTCAAAATCGAGGTACCGCTGTTGCGCAGATGGCTGGGTAGCGTCAGGAAGGCGGCGGTCGTGATCGGCACGAACAACAGGCCGAGACCGATGCCCTGGACGATGCTGCTGACGACGATGGTTTGCTGGGTCACGTCGAGCGAAAAGCCGGTCATGTAATAGAGCGTGCCACCAGTAAGCAGCAGTCCGCAGAGAATCAGGTAGCGCGTTTCCACCGTCTTCATCAGCCGCGGCGCGACCATCATGGTCAACAGCGTGCCGACGCCGCGCGAACCAAGCAACAAACCGGCAGTCTGGATCGGGAAGCCGAGAAGGCTCTGCATGAACGGCGTCACCAGCGCCATGGTGCCGAACAGCACCACGCCGATAACCACCATAAATACGGTGCCGCTGACGAAATTGCGGTCATTGAAGAGTTCGAAGCGCACGAACGGCTCCGGCGTGGTCAGCGAATGAGCGAAGAAGTAATAGAAGCCGATCGCCGAAATGATTGCTTCGATCCAGATCTCCGTCGCGCCGAACCAGCCGACCTGCTCGCCGCGGTCTAGTAGCAATTGCAGCGAGCCGATACCGACGGCGAGTGCCAGGAAACCGAACCAGTCGAAGCGCAGCTGCTCTTGCTTCTGCGTTTCGGTCATGAACAGCAGCATGCCGATCACAGTGATGACGCCGATCGGCAGGTTGATCAGGAATACCCAGTGCCAGGAATAATTGTCGGTCAGCCAAGCACCCAGCGTGGGGCCCATGATCGGGCCGAGCATAACGCCGATGCCCCAGACTGCCATGGCCTGGCCGCGTTCCTCGACGGTATAGGCGTCAAGCAGCACCGATTGTGACAGCGGCACCAGTGCGGCGCCGGCCATGCCCTGCAACAGGCGGAACAGCACCATCTGCTCGATGTTTTGTGCGAGCGCGCACAGCAATGACGCGACGGTGAAGCCGGCGACGCAGGTGATGAACAGCTTCTTCCGGCCGAAACGGTCAGCAATCCAGCCGATCGGCGCCGTCATGATGGCGGCGGCGACAATGTAGGAGGTGAGAACCCAGTTGATCTGATCGAGCGAGGCCGACAGCGAGCCCTGCATATAGGGCAGCGCCACGTTGGCGATCGTGGTATCGAGCGCCTGCATGATAGTGGCGGTCATGGCACAGACCGTCACCAGCATGCGCTGCAGCCTAGCCGACACCGAAGCGTTCATTTTATCTCTGCGGCGTTGGCCGAGAGGAACGGCAGCCGGCTGTGGCCGGTATCGATCTCTACCACCACGCTCATGCCGGAGCGCAGCAGATGCGTGTCTTCGTCCTTGTCGAAGGCGATGCGCACGGGCACCCGCTGAACCACCTTGACCCAGTTGCCCGTTGCGTTCTGTGGCGGCAGAATTGAAAATTGCGCGCCGGTCCCAGGGCTGACCGCGATCACGGTGCCCTTGAAGGTGTGATCGGGGAAACTGTCGACTTCGAGTGTCGCCTTCTGGCCGACGCGTAGATGCGTGATATCGGTTTCCTTAGGGTTGGCGTCGACCCAGGGCCCCTGGTCATCGATCACGCTGAGGATCGGCGCGCCCGCGGTGACGAAGCGGCCGAGCTGGATATTGTCGACTTGCGTGGCCGCGCCGGAAATCGGAGCACGCAGCGTGGTATGATCGAGGTCGCGCTGCGCGTTGTCGAGCGCAGCTTTGGCTTGCGCATATTCCGGGAACTGCCCCAAGGGCAGATCTGGATTGCCGAGTAGCTGGCTGAGCGTCGTATCGCGCTGCTGCACAGCAAGCTGCAGCTGCAACTGAGCGGTAACCAACGCGCTCTTTGATGTATCAAGATCGGCAGCCGAACCGGCCATGCTGCTGACTAGCGTGCTCTTGCGTTCGACATCGCGCTGTTTGAGATCGACATTGTTCTGCCCGAGCTCAACCAGCTTGTTGAATGCCTTCAGATTCATCGTCAGCTTGTCGTACTCGGCACGCGCCGCGGCGAGTTTGGCTTTGGCCTGGTCGAGCGCGAGCTGGAACGGTTCGGGGTCAAGTGTGAGCAATTCGTCGCCCGGCCTGACCTGCTGGCCTTCGCGCACGCCGACGTGCACTACTTTGCCGGACACGTCTGGCGTGATCAGCACCTTCTGCGCGCCGACATAGGCGTTGTCAGTTGAAATGTAGCGCCCGCCGGAGAGATAAAGGATGCTGCCGACGAGCGCGGCGAAAGTCGGGATCGCCACCAGTAGTATCATGCGCAGGCGCTGGCGCTCTAACCGCGCGCGGAGTCCAGATTTTGTCGGGGCTTCGGACACGTCCGTCGCGGTCTTTGCCGCCGGCGCGGAAACAATTTTCAACGCCTTCTCACTCATCACTCAACCATTTACAACTTGTTGTTGCGTTGCATTGCGGCTGATAGCGGCGCGCAAATTGTCTTTGATCAACGCAAGTTCGCCGAGCAGGCGCTCATTCGCTTTCGTATCGAGGCCCTCGAGCACAGTCGCCATCATGGCCTTGCCGAGACCCTCAAGGCGCTCGAGCAAAGGACGCGCGGCGGGCGTGAGGTACAGCCGGTTGGCGCGCCGGTCGTTCGGATCGTCGCGCCGCTCGATCAGCCCGTTCTCCGCCAATCGGTCGAGCAAACGCGTCAGAGAGATCGGCTGCAGGTCGAGCATCTCGGCGAGTTCAGACTGCTTTAGCCCTTCCGAGCGGTCGAGCCGTACCAACACGCTCCATTGCGCCCGCGATATGCCGAACTGCCGCGCCAGCTGGTCGGCATAGGTTTTCAGCATTCGGGCTACCTCCGTGATATTAAAGCCAATTTCCCGCTGAAGGGGCATTTTGGGCATAGCGCACCTTTTGAGAAGCATCAATATAATAAGCATACTTATGATAAGTTCAAGCATACTTTGGGCGGATGGCGCGCGCGGAACTGTCGGATGACGCCGCCGTCAGGCTCGGGCAAAGTCGCGCGGACAAAAAGCGAAAGGTACGGAGACGGCCATGGACATCGGCTTCATCGGACTAGGCAACATGGGTGGGCCGATGGCCAAGCGGCTGATCGCCGCCGGGCACAAGCTCGTGGTCTACGATACATGCAACGACGCAGTAGCTCCGCTCATCGCACTCGGTGCGCAGCTTGCCTCTTCGCCCGCCGGCGTCGCAGACCGAGTCGAGACCGTGATGGCGAGCCTGCCCGAGCCGCAGGTCGTTGCCAAGGTGGCGACCGGCCCCGGCGGCGTGATCAAGGGCAAGCGCGTGAAGCGCTTCGTCGATCTCTCCACAACCGGCGCCCGCATGGCCGGCATGATCGCTGCCGGTCTGACCAAAAAGAACATCGCGCAGATCGACTCGCCGGTTTCGGGCGGAGTTCCCGGCGCTGTGAAAGGCACGCTCGCGGTGATGGTGTCGGGCCCACTAGCCGAGATCGACGCCGTGAAGGATGCGCTCTCCGTATTCGGCAAAGTGTTCGTTATCGGCGATAAACCCGGCATGGCGCAGACCATGAAACTTGCCAATAATTTCCTCTCGGCCGCGGCGATGGCAGCGACATCGGAAGCGGTTGTGATGGGTGTCAAGGCCGGTCTTAATCCGGCGATCATGATTGACGTTATCAATGCCGGCTCCGGACGCAACACCGCCTCGACCGACAAGTTTCCCAAAGCGATTTTGCCGCGCTCTTTCGATCTCGGTTTCGCCACCGCGCTGATGCTCAAGGACGTGCGCCTGGCGCTGGCCGAAGCAAAAGCGCTGAAGGTGCCGCACGAGGTGATGGCTGCGGTGCTCAATGCTTGGGAGACCGCCAATTCCGAGATCGGCGGCGACAAGGATTTCACCACTATCATTCAGCCGATCGAGAAACGCGCTGGCGTGACAGT
>Ga0207860_1000007_pt1 | contig 33285 bp, 28 predicted proteins | sample LuqExpMetageno28_FD_187786 | JGI IMG/M metagenome (GOLD analysis project Ga0207860, IMG submission 187786) | Tropical forest soil microbial communities from Luquillo Experimental Forest, Puerto Rico - Sample 28 (SPAdes) | ecosystem: Environmental > Terrestrial > Soil > Tropical forest ... | reverse complement strand
AGCAGCATCGAGTCGACCGGCCTGAACGACGCGGTCATCGTCGGCTCCGGCACGATCGACGGCCTGCCGGCGGTCGTCGCGGCGGAGCTGCCGCTGCCGCGGCTGCTGCCGCTGCGGGCGCGGTGCCCGGCGCCGAAGGTGCGGCTCCCGGGGCAGCACCTGGTGCGACTCCCGGTGCGGCGCCTGGTGCCGCTCCGGCCGCGACTAGTGCTGCCGCGGCCGCGCCGGCGAAGGCCGAAAAGAAGTGAGGCGGCGCGCAAGATCTTACTCACTTTCGCCAGCGATGATCTGAGGCGGCGACGCCGTAGAAGCCATGCTGCTTTTCGTCGGCCTCGGAAATCCCGGCCCGCGTTTCGCCGACAACCGCCACAACATCGGCTTCATGGTGGTGCAGGCGATCGCCCGCGGCCACGGCATCGCGCCGTGGCGCAAGCGTTTCCTGGGCGTCGCGGTGGAAGGCACGATCGCCAGCGAGAAACTTCTGCTCTTGCTTCCCGGTACGTTCATGAACGATTCCGGCCGCGCAGTGCAGAATGCCGCCAGCTTCTACAAGCTTGCGGCAGGCGAAATCGTGGTGTTTCACGACGAGGTCGATCTGCCGCGGACCAAGGTGCGGGTAAAGGTGGGCGGCAGCGATGCCGGCCACAATGGCCTGCGCTCGATCACCGCGCACCTTGGCAACGACTACAAGCGTGTGCGGATCGGTATCGGCAAGCCGGACGTGAAGGAACTTGTGCCGCGCCACGTGCTCGGCGACTTTACCAAGGATGAATGGCCCTGGGTTCAGGCACTGTGTGAGGTCATCGCCGAGGAAGCGGGGCTGCTAGTGCAAGGCAAGGATTCGAATTTCCAGAACAAGGTGCATCTCGCTATGGAAGCGAAGGGCTTCCGCGGGAGCGAGGAGTCGGACGGCACCGACGAATGACAGGTAGACGCAATCCATGGGATTCAAATGCGGCATCGTCGGCCTGCCGAATGTCGGTAAGTCGACGCTCTTCAATGCGCTGACCGAAACAGCGGCAGCACAGGCTGCCAACTATCCATTCTGCACCATCGAGCCGAACGTCGGCGAGATCGGAGTGCCCGATTTGCGCCTGCAAAAGCTAGCGGTGCTCGCCAAATCCGAGCAGATCGTGCCGACGCGCATCTTGTTCCTCGACATTGCGGGGTTGGTGAAGGGCGCGTCGAAGGGCGATGGCCTCGGCAACCAGTTTCTAGCAAACATCCGCGAGGTCGATGCCATCATCCACGTCGTGCGTTGCTTTGAGGACACAGACATCACCCATGTTGAGGACAAGATCGATCCGATCGCCGACATCGAGACCATCGAAACCGAATTGATGCTGGCCGATCTCGACAGTCTGGAAAAACGCGTGGACACGCTGGAGAAAAAGGCCAAGGGCAACGACAAAGAAGCCAAGGAGACACTGAGCCTGATCAACCGCGCGCTCGCTTTGCTGCGTGAGGGCAAGCCGGCGCGCTTCGTCGAGCGCAAGCCGGAGGAGGAGGACCTTTTTCACTCGCTCGGCCTGCTCACCTCGATGCCGGTGCTCTACGCCTGCAATGTGGACGAGGCTTCCGCGGCGACGGGCAACGACTTTTCCCGCAAAGTCGAAGAGCGCGCCAAGCAGGAAGGCGCGGTGGCGGTAGTGATCTCGGCGAAGATCGAATCGGAAATTGCCATGCTGCCGTCGGGCGAGCGTGCTGACTATCTCGCCGCCGTCGGACTGAAGGAGACGGGCCTAGACCGACTGGTGCGCGCTGGCTATGCGCTGCTGCATCTGGTCACATATTTCACCGCCGGTCCGAAGGAGACGCGCGCTTGGACCATCACGCAGGGCACGAAGGCGCCGAAAGCCGCCGGTGTGATCCATAGCGATTTTGAGCGAGGCTTTATCCGTGTCGAGACCATCGGTTACAACGACTACGTCGCCGCCGGCGGCGAGGCTGGAGCACGCGAGGCCGGCAAGATGCGGCTGGAAGGTAAAGATTATGTGGTCGCCGACGGCGACGTTATGCATTTCCGTTTCGCCACCTGAGCGATTGAACCGCGCCGCTGGTCCGTGTGACTGTCCAGACAAGGCTTTGCTCTGAAGCGGGGGCATCGCGCAGACTGGCGTCGTCTCGCCACGGCTTCTGCATGCATCGGACTCATCGCTGCTGTCTGCGCGCGCCGAGATCGAAAAATTTAGCAGCACTGTGACGGCAAGCTTTGCCTATTCTTCGGCGTCTTGGTCACCAACCAGGACTGCTGTATCGGGCACAACAAAGCCACCGACCATTTTTAAGGCGCTGATGCTATTGGAGTTCGAAAAAGGCTCCGGTGAAATGCACTTCGCCGACCAAATCATCCGGCTAACAAAATCATGGCCCAACACAGCGCGCCGGGCCGCCTTTGTTCACGGATTTCGGTTTATTTTAGCGGGTGAGGCAGGCACGCTGGGGCCGCAGAGGCTGGATTTTTTGCGTCATAAGGGCCATATTTAACAGTTAGGAGTCACTGTTGATGTCGCTTATCAATTACAGGGCACCGTCTGAGCTGTTCCCGAGCCGCAGCCGCAAATCCCGCCGACCGATCGGATACAAGCGTTTTCCGACCGCCGCGGAGGCGATCCGCTTTGCGATCGAGGAGTTGCCGCCTGAATTGCTGCTCGGCGCCTACTTGGAAGTCGAGGAAAAGCGCTTCGACGGCAATGGTATCCGCCGGCTGTACGAAAGCGAAGACTATCCGCTGCCGCGCAAGGCCCAAGCGAACTGAGCTTTCATCGGAGCCTGCTGTGGCTGACCGTAAAACGGGCGCAGGCACGGCGCGTTTGAACCATATGCATCTACTGCCGGAGAGCGCGTGGCGTCGACGATTTGTCGCCCGATCACATCAAAACTAAATTCTGTGCTCGGCGCTCAGCGTGTTGTGCGTAACCGGGCGTTTGGCAGTAGTGATGCCGGCGCCGGAGATCGCGCCGGTCGTTGGCACGTTGAATCTCAGTGTCTTCTCGCGCCCGCGGCGCTCGCATCGACAACACGCGCGAAATGTCTGGCGTAACGTGCCGACGAATTTGAAGAAGGCGATAGTGAACCGTTTCGCCAAGACAGCCCCTTACGCTGTCCGGAGCGAGCAAAAGGTTCATGTGCCGCGGTGAGAGATTTACGCAGGCCGGGGGCGCGGTTTCCGGCGCGCAATTACGTTACTTCTTACCCGCCGGGCTATAGGGGCTGGCGGACGCGCCCTGCGTTTGAGCCAATTTGTAGGCGGACAACTGTTTGGGCTTGTCCTTGTCGGCCTTCGGTTTCTTCTTTTCTTTGGTGGATCTTTGCTGACCCTTAGCCATGACGACCTCCTGCAACGGTTGGGCCCCAATGGTGATACGACCGCAACCGGCCTGCAAGGGCCCGCCGAGTTGGAAACAGGATCAGGTGGGCGGACCGGTTTTCGCCGACTTCATCTTCTCGTCGATGCGCTTGGTGACGATGTCGCCGCGCTTATCGAGATTCGTGTCAACGTCGCCCTTCAGGGTCGCCTCCAGCACACCCTGGCGGCGCGCGCTTGGGTCATCGGCGATTCCACCGGCTGGGCTGCCTGCCCCGAGGGACCGGCGCCGGTTGCCTCGCAACCGGCGTGCGGCAGTTTACCGCCCGCGCTTGTTAAACCCGCGGCGCATTCCCGGCCTTCCGAGCTTGCTGCGCGGTGGGCTGCCTGCCGGCTTCACCTCGTGCCAAGTGGCAATCCCCATCTCGTCGAGCTCGGGCTTGTGCGGCCGTGAGCGCGACTGCAGACCCTTGGTCTGCGCTGCCATCACTTCGCGGGCCGTCGGATTATCGAGCACCGCCAGCTCGGTGGCGCGCAGGCGCTTGATCTCGTCGCGCAAGCGTGCGGCCTCCTCGAAATCGAGATCGGCGGCGGCCTCGCGCATGCGCGTCTCGAGGTCTGCGATCACTGCTTCTAGATTGTGCCCAATAGTCGCCGCCTCGCCAAACTCGCCGGCTGTCGTGCCGCCGGTCGAGATCAGCACATGGTCGCGCTCGTACACGCTGTCGAGGATGTCGGCGATGCCCTTGCGTACGCTCTCCGGCGTGATGCCGTTCATCCTGTTGTATTCCGTCTGCTTCTCGCGCCGCCGGTTGGTCTCATCGATGGCTCGCAGCATCGAGCCGGTTACCTGGTCAGCATAAAGGATCACCCTACCGTCGACGTTGCGCGCTGCGCGGCCGATGGTCTGGATCAGGCTCGTCTCGCTGCGCAGGAAGCCTTCCTTATCGGCGTCGAGAATGGTGACCAGCGCGCATTCCGGAATGTCGAGGCCCTCGCGCAATAAGTTGATGCCGACCAAGGCGTCGAAGGCGCCCAGGCGTAAGTCGCGGATGATCTCGATCCGCTCGAGTGTGTCGATGTCCGAGTGCATGTAGCGCACGCGGATGCCCTGTTCGTGTAGGTATTCGGTCAAGTCCTCGGCCATGCGCTTGGTAAGCACAGTGATGAGTGACCGGTAGCCGGCCTGTGCCACCTGGTGCACTTCGCCGACCAGGTCATCGACTTGCGTGCGCGCCGGACGCACTTCGACCGGCGGATCGATCAGTCCGGTAGGGCGGATCACCTGCTCGACGAAGACGCCGCGCGCTTCCTCCATCTCCCAGGCGCCAGGCGTGGCGGAGACGGCGAGCGTCTGCGGTCGCATAGCGTCCCATTCCTCGAAGCGCAGCGGCCTATTGTCCATGCACGAAGGCAGGCGGAAGCCATATTCGGCAAGCGTCGCCTTCCGGCGGAAGTCGCCGCGGTACATGCCGCCGAGCTGCGGAATAGTAACGTGGCTTTCGTCCACGAACACCAGCGCGTTGTCCGGCACGTATTCGAACAGCGTCGGCGGCGGCTCGCCCGGCTTGCGGCCAGTCAAGTAGCGCGAATAGTTCTCAATACCGGCGCAGGAGCCGGTTGCCTCCATCATCTCCAGATCGAAGATGGTGCGCTGTTCGAGCCGTTGCGCTTCCAAGAGGCGGCCAGCGGAGTTGAGCTGCTCGAGCCGTTGCCGCAGCTCGTGCTTGATGCCCTGGATGGCCTGGATCAGCGTGGGGCGTGGCGTCACGTAGTGCGAATTGGCGTAAACCTTCACGAATTCCAGCTCGTCGGTTTTATGCCCAGTGAGCGGATCGAATTCGTGGATCGACTCGATCTCGTCGCCGAACAGCGATACGCGCCAGGCGCGGTCTTCGTAGTGCGCCGGGAAAATCTCGACGCTGTCGCCACGCACTCGGAACGAGCCGCGGAAGAAATCGCCGCCCGAGCGCTTGTAATGCAGCGCCACCAAGTCGGCGAGCAATTGCCGCTGGTTGATCTTGCCGCCCTGCTTGAGCGTGAAGGTCATCGCGGAATAGGTTTCCACCGAGCCGATACCGTAGATGCAGGACACAGAGGCGAGGATGATCACGTCATCGCGCTCGAGCAGCGCGCGTGTCGCCGAGTGGCGCATGCGGTCGATCTGTTCGTTGATCGAGGATTCCTTCTCGATGTAGGTGTCGGTGCGTGGGACGTAGGCTTCCGGCTGGTAGTAATCGTAATAGGAGACGAAATATTCGACCGCGTTATCGGGAAAGAAGGCCTTGAACTCGCCGTAGAGCTGCGCCGCCAGCGTCTTATTGGGCGCAAGGATGAGGGCCGGGCGCTGCGTTGCCTCGATCACCTTGGCCATGGTGAAGGTCTTGCCGGAGCCGGTAACGCCGAGAAGCACCTGCGTGCGTTCCTTGCGCTTGACGCCCTCGACCAGCTCCGCAATCGCTTGTGGCTGGTCGCCCTTGACCTCGAAGTCCGACCTGATGATCAGTTTTTTGCCACCCTCAGATTTTTCCGGGCGCGGCGGACGATGCGGCGCCCACGGCGTGTCAGTGAATTCCTTGCGGCCCTCACGCAGCAGCTTCTCCAGCGACCGCTGGCTGACGAGGCCCGCGAAGCCGCCCGGCTGTGTCGGCAAGTCGGCCTTCGGCAGCCGGTATTTCGCCTCGTCGCTTAAACCAAGCTCTTCCGCGAGCTTGGGATCGAGCCCCGTGACCGGCGGTGGCTCAAACGTTTCAGGGAAGCCTTTGGGCACGGACTTACGCGCCTTGTGCGCTGCCGAGAAATCGGCGCGCCGGTCGAACGAATTGTCCGGCGGAGGCTGCAAACCCGTGCCGGAACCCAAGCCCGCGGTGCCCTTCTTGATTGCCGGGTTGAGCAGGTCGGCGAGCGAATCGGGCGTTGCCGGCTCTTGCGGACGCGCGGCCTTGGCGCGCGTGGGACGCGCTGGATCCTTCGGTTTTTTGGGAGGTTTTGTCATTAGGCCGAATATGGGGCGAGTCCGTGCGCGGGGAAAGTCCGTTTCCAGATGACCAAACTGTAAGCCGGCGCTCATGCTTCGTTAATGATCGCTGCTGCAGGATCCGAAACGAGGGCGGGGTGGAGGCAAGGCGATCCATGGCCCTCCCGCGCGCGCAGTCGGCAATCGCGCTCAACCGATTCGGTTTCATGCCCAAGGCTGCCGCGCCTACTGATGCGCGCGGCGCGCTGCTGGCCGACCTCGACAATCCCGCTGCGGGACAGATCAACAACAGCGATCTCCTCAGTGTCGGCGAGGCTTTCCGCGCGCTCGTCGCCTTCCGGCAGGAAGAGAAAGCGGAGCGTTTGGCGAAAGCCGCCGCGTTGTCTTCCAATCCATCCGAAATGGTCGCACCGGCCTCGAATGACAGCGTGAAACCGGACATGGCCAAGCCCGACGTAGCCGCAAGGCCGATGCTTGGCGTGCCGCAGCAGATCTATTTGAAGGAAGCGCAGGCGCGCTTCGACGTCGCACTCGCGGCGGAAACCGGCTTCGTCGAACGGCTGGTGTGGTTCTGGTCGAATCATTTCTGCGTTTCCGCCGACAAGGGTCCGGTGCGTGCGCTCTGCGGCGCCTTTGAGCGCGAGGCGATCCGGTCGCATGTGCGCGGCAAGTTCTTCGATATGCTGCTCGCGGTCGAGACGCATCCGGCGATGCTACTCTATCTCGACAACGCGCAGTCGATCGGCCCGAACTCGTTCGCCGGTCAGCGGCGCAATAAAGGGCTCAACGAAAATCTCGCGCGCGAGATCATGGAGCTGCACACCGTCGGCGTGCGCTCAGGTTACAGCCAGGCGGATGTCACCAATTTTGCCAAGGTGATCACCGGCTGGAGCGTCGTGCCGCCGCGTCAGCCCGAAGGCGGCGTCTTCATCTTTAATCCGCGCCAGCATGAGCCTGGTGCCGAGCGTGTGCTCGGCCGCGACTACGCTGATAACGGTTTCGAGCAAGGCCGCTCCGTCCTGCTAACGCTCGCGCGCAGCCCAGCGACTGCCAAACACGTCGCCACGAAGTTGGCGCGGCATTTCGTGGCGGATGCGCCGCCACAGTCACTGATCGACCTGCTGGCCAAGCGCTTTCAGGATACCGACGGTGATCTCAAGGAAGTGTCACGCGCGCTGGTAACCGCGCCGGAAGCGTGGAATGCGCCTGCCAGCAAGCTTCGCCGGCCGTCGGAATGGCTCGTCGATTCGATGCGCGCGCTGAGCCTTCCGGCGCCAAACGTGCAGCCATTGCTTAATGTGCAGAATCTCTTGGGCGAGCCGTTGTGGCGGCCGCCGGCGCCAAACGGATTCTCTGACGACAGCGCCGCTTGGATGGACGGGCTGGCGCAGCGGCTCGACATCGCCAACAACCTCGCGCGCCGCGCCGGCCCGCTAACCGATCCCGAAACGGTCGCGGAGCGCACGCTTGGGCCGCTGCTCTCAGACGAAACGAAACAGACACTGGCCCGCGCCGAAAGCCGGCCCCAGGCGATCGCGCTCTTGCTGATGGCTCCCGAATTCCAACGCAGGTGATGTCATGACGTTCAGTGCGCATCTCACCACTCGCCGCGAACTGCTGGTCACCTCCGGCGCGCTGTTCGCCTGGGCCTATATGCCGCGCCTTGCTTTGTCCGAGGGGCGCGATCCCCGCTTCCTGGTGATTGTTTTGCGCGGTGCGCTCGACGGCCTGGCGGCAGTGGCGCCGGTCGGCGATCCCGATTGGGTGCGGTTGCGCGGCAGCGACGCCCTCCTCATAAGCGGCGACACAGCGGCGCTCCCGCTCGACAATTTCTTTGCGCTCAATCCGGCCATGCCGAATCTCTACCGGATGTACAAGGCCGGGCAGGCGAGCATTGTGCACGCCGTCGCTTCGCCCTACCGCGAGCGTTCGCATTTCGACGGCCAGGACGTGCTGGAAAGCGGGCTAACACGGCCCGGCGGCGACACCGGTTGGCTCAACCGCGCGCTGTTGAGCCTCCAGCCGGGCGAGCGCGTACGCGGCAAGGACGCCTTCGCCGTCGGGCCGATCACGCCGCTGCTGGCGCGTGGCCCCGCGCCGGTGCTGTCGTGGACGCCCTCGCGGCTACAGCCGGCGAGCAACGATACGCTGAGCCGGCTGCTCGACCTTTATCAGCACACTGACCCGGGCTTGGCCAAGGCGCTGCAAGAACGTACGGCGCTGGCGGCGATCGCGAGTGGCGGCATGCAGGCGTCCGAGGGAAGGCCCGCAAGGCCTGTGCTTGCTTACTTCAACGAAGCAGCCTCCGGCGCCGCGCGTTTCATGGCGCGGCCGGACGGCCCGCGCGTCGGCGCGCTCGCCTTCGACGGCTGGGACACCCACTCCAACGAGGGGGCTACCCATGGCCGCCTATCGGTGCTGCTGGGTGCGCTCGACGGCGCGCTGGCCGCGATCGAAAGCGGCTTGGGCGAGGCCTGGAAAGAGACGGTGGTGGCGGTTGTTACCGAATTCGGCCGCACCGCGCGCATCAATGGCACCGAGGGCACCGACCATGGTACTGGCACAGTCGCGTTGCTAGCGGGCGGAGCGCTTAAAGGCGGCCGCGTGGTCGCCGACTGGCCGAGCTTGGCCGATAACGCGCTTTATGAGAATCGCGACCTGAAACCGACCACCGATCTGCGCGCGGTCATGAAAGGCATCCTTCGCGACCATCTGCGCGCCGACGAGCGCGTGTTGGCGAGCACCGTTTTCCCCGGTAGCGAGCACGTGAAGCCGCTGGCCGGTTTGCTGGCCTGACTTTCCCGGCCGGGTGCCGGTGCTACATTGCCGCCAAAATAAAGTCAGGGAGGCAGCAATGGCGGGCGATCTCACACGACGAACGCTCTTGGCCGGAATGGCGGCGTTGCGATTTGCTGGCGCAGCGCGTGCGCAGGCCACTTGGCCCGACCGACCGGTGCGGGTGATTGTGCCTTATCCGCCGGCCGGCGGCGCCGACACCACCGCGCGTATCGTCTACGCCAAGCTCGGCGAGATCCTCGGCCAGCAATTCATCATCGAGAATCGCGGCGGCGCCGGCGGCACCATTGGCGAGGCGGTCGTCGCCAAGGCCGATCCCGACGGTTATACGATCATCCACGACGCTACTGCCTTCTCGGTGAACTCCTCGCTTTATCCGAATCTGCCGTTCGACTACCGCAACGACTTCGACCCGGTAATCTTGATTTCGCTGGTGCCGAACATCCTGGTGGTGACGCCCTCCATGCCGGTGAATACGGTCGCCGACGTTGTCGCTTACGCCAAGGCGCAGCCCAATGGCATTACCATGGCATCGTCCGGCAACGGCACGCTGCAGCATCTTTGCCTCGAAATGTTCCGCTTTCAGACCGGCATCAAGGTCAATCACGTACCCTATCGCGGCGGTGGGCCGGCGCTCACCGACGTGATGTCGGGGCAGGTGAAGTTCTTTTTCTCCAACGGCTCGTCGGTGGTCGGCCTGATCAAGGGGCACAAGGTGAAGGCGATCGCGCATACCGGCAAAGGCCGCCTCGATAGCCTGCCAGATATCCCGCCGGTGTCCGATACCATAAAGGGCTTCGAGGCCTACGAGTGGAACGGCGTCTTCGTGCCGCACGGCACGCCAGCATCGGTCGTACAGAAGCTCAACGCCAAGCTCAACGAGGCGCTGTGTTCTGAGCAGGTGATCGAGCGCTTCAAACAGCTCAACATCGTCTCGCGGCAGAACACGCCGGAAGAATTCCGCAGTTTCGTAGAAGACCAGATGAAATTGTGGAGCGGCGTGGTGAAAGAAGCCAACATCAAGTTGGGTTGATTGCGTGGCCTAGGAACCGCCGCGCATCGCCGGGCCGGTTGCGCAGCCGAAGAAGCCGCGCGTGATGCCAAGCGTGCGCCGCTGGATACTCCGGTGCGTTTGTTCGGAATCTGAAAGTTATTCCGCCGCCTGCTGCTCGCCGACGTCGATGAAGCCGCCGGATTGGCGCCGCCACAGGTCGGCATAGACGCCGCCGTACCGCAGCAGGCTGTCGTGCGAGCCCTGCTCGACGATGCGGCCGTGGTCGAGAATGACCAGCCGGTCCATCTGCGCGATGGTCGACAGCCGGTGTGCGATGGCGATCACAGTCTTGCCGGCTATCAGCGTGCCGAGGCTCGACCGTATGGCGGCCTCCACCTCGCTGTCGAGCGCCGAGGTCGCTTCGTCGAGCACCAGGATCGGCGCGTTCTTCAGGATCACGCGCGCGATGGCGATACGCTGGCGCTGGCCGCCCGACAGCTTGACTCCGCGCTCGCCGACATATGCGTCATAACCGCGGCGGCCAAGCTGATCCTCGAGGTCGAGAATGAATTCGTGCGCATGCGCCATCTTGGCCGCCTCGATAATGTCGGCCTCGCTCGCCTCCGGCTTGCCGTAGCGGACATTATCGCGGATCGAGCGGTGCAGCAGTGAGGTATCCTGCGTCACCACCGAGATCTGCGCGCGCAACGATTCCTGCGTAACCTTGGCGATATCCTGGCCGTCGATCTGGATGCGGCCCTCCTCCAGATCGAAGAAGCGCAGCAGCAGATTAACCAGCGTGGATTTGCCGGCACCGGAGCGGCCGACGAGGCCGATCTTCTCGCCCGGTCGCACGTGGAGCGTGAGGCCGTCGATCACGCCGGTCTGCCGGCCATAGCCGAAATGCACGCCATCGAAGCGCACGGCGCCGCGTGTGACCTTGAGTGCCGCCGCGTCGGCCTCATCGACCAGCGTGTGCGGCTGCGCGATGGTCAGCATGCCTTCCTGCACCACGCCAACGTTCTCGAAGATGGTCGTGACCTGCCAGGCGACCCAATGAGATGCGCTGACGATCTGTATCGTCATTGGCAGCGCCATAGCCACGGTGCCGACCTCGACGTGGCCGTAGCGCCACAGCGTCAGCGCGAAGGCACCGGTGAGCGTGACCAGCATAGCGTTCAGGAAGATCAGGGTCAGCGCGAACCATGTGTTGAGCCGCAGCTGCTCATGGAAGCGACTGGTGTGGTAGTCGATGGCGTCGCGCACATAGGCGTCCTCATCCTTCGGACGCGCGAAGAGCTTCACCGTCACGATATTGGTGTAGGTATCAACGATGCGGCCGGTGAGCATCGAGCGCGCTTCCGACATCACCTTCGAGCGGTCGCGCATGCGCGGCACGAAGAAGCGCAGCATTGCGATATAGGCTGCGAACCAAAGCAACACCGGCACCGCCAGCCAGCGGTCGGCGCGCGCCAGTATAATCAGCGACGAGGTGCCGTAGATCATGATGAACCAGACCGCTGTGAGCAGCGACACCAGGCTTTCACGGATCGCCGGGCCAGTCTGCATCACGCGCGTGGCGATGCGGCCGGCGAAGTCATTTTGGAAGAACGACCACGACTGCCGTACCACGTGCCAGTGGTTCTGCCAGCGGATGCGGTTGGAAACGTTAGCGGCGATCGCCTGGTTCATCAGCAGGTGTTGCGTAAGGAAAGCCGCCGGTCGCAGCACCAGCAGCACGGCGGCCATGCTGGCGAGCATCCAGCCTGCGGTGGCAAGCAATTCCTCAGGCTTCGTCTTGGTCACGAGCGTGACCAATTGGCCGATGAACACCGGGATGGTGACGTCGAGCAGCGCGACCACGAATCCCGCGGCAAACAGGCCCAGCAGTAGTCCCTTGGCCTGGCGGGCGAAATGCCAATAAAAGGCGGCGAGCCCCGCCGGCGGGGTCGGCTCGCGTGGGGTGCCGGTCGGCTGCAGCAGCCGTTCGAACAGGCGGAACATAGGCACTCGCAGACAGCCGCGCGCGACGCCTCGAGCGCCGCGCGCGACTCTTTTCGGTCAGGATCGAGCGTGGTGTTAAGAAATGTTTGTGTCGAGAGCGTGGTAGTCGATCAGGCCGCCTTGCTCCACAGCTGCTTCGAAGCCCAGCGGGCGCCTTCGGCCAGCGACTGCAGCTTCATCCAAACGATCTTGGTGTCCACCTGCACACGGCCGGCGAAAGTGCCGAAACCACAGTCCACGCCAGCGATCACATTTTCACGTCCAACCACATTGGCAAAATTGACGATACGGTCGGCGACTACTTCTGGGTGTTCGACGGTATTCACCGTCGAGTCGATCACACCGGGGATGATCATCTTGCCTTCCGGCAACTTCACATCGCGCCAAATTTTCCATTCGTGTTGGTGACGCCCGTTGGCGGCGGGGAAGGAGACCGCATGCGGACGGCCGCTCAGCACGATGTCCACGATATCCTTGAACTCGACGTCGGTGTGATGCGGCGCGACGGTGGACCCCCAGCACACATGCATGCGCATGCGCTCCGGCGACAGGTCGCGCACCGCGTGATTGAGCGCAGCGACATTGGTGACGATGATCTTGCGGTAATCGGCAAGCGGCAGATCAGGATAGACCATATGCCGCAGCATGGCGAGGTCGGGGCAGTCGAGCTGCAAGATGAGTCCGGCCTCGACGATCGCCTTGTACTCGCGCCGCATCACGTCGGCGAGCGCGAAGATATATTCCTCATCGGTCTTGTAGTAGCGGTTCTTCAGATAGCGCGCGATCTGGCCGGGTGAGGGCGAGGTCATGAACGCGTCGACGCATTTCGCGCCGGCGACCGCCTCTTTCGCGATTCTGATGTTGGCTTCCGCCGCCGGCCAATCCTTCCAGAAGACCGGGCCGGAGCATGCAGGGCGGTGCTGAAAGGGCGAGGCGAACTGCTTGAGGATTTCGGCGAGTTCGGGAAATTCCGGTTCGCCAGTACCCATCGGCGGGGCACTCTCGCCCTCGAAGCCGGAGAGCCGGCCGAGCACGTGCACGGTGTAGTCAGTGCGGCCCTGTTCGCCGTCATTGATGATGTCGAGCCCGCACTCGACCTGCTTCGACACGACATCGGCCACGGCTTCGCGCACCCCGGCCATCAATTCATCGTGCCTCCTGCCCGGGTTCTTCTCGTTGGCCAGCAACAGCTCGACCAACTTGCGCGTGCGCGGCAGACTGCCGGTGTGCGTTGTGAGGATGCGCTCGCTGCTTCTCATGTTAGAAGCCGCGCATGACCTCCGTGACGTGTTCGACCTCGGGCGGCGACGCGAAATAGGGACCCACCAGCTTGCGCCATTCCTGAAAATCCGCGGACCCGCGGAAATCAACGGTATGGTTCTCTAGCGTTTCCCATTGCACGAACAACCGGTAGCGCGACGGCTTCTCGTGCGAACGTTGCAGCGTGACTGACTTGCAGCCTTTGGCGCGCTTGAAGATCGGCTTGGCGCTGTTCACGCCGGCTTCGAAGTCGTTTTCCGTGCCCGGCTTCACGTCGATCTGTGCAATCTCAAGGATCATGGCGTCCGCCCCGTCGTGATGGAGGCGGCATTATGGTCTGCGGTTGTTGGAGTGAAAAGGGCGGGACGCGGCCCACTGCCGATGCTAGTCGGCTGCTGCGCCGCGGTCTGCTGCCGGCCGGGCAATGTGAAGATGGTCCGCCCATACCAACGAAAATCAGGCCGAGCACCAGCGTGACCGTGAACAAACTCCCTTCATTGTCCGTAATCTTGCCGACTACCAACCGAGACAACCGTGGCGGCGACAAAGGTGCCCATCGTTGGCGCGCTGATGGTAACCAGTTCGGAGAGTGCGACAGTGAGGGATTCGTAACCGAGAGCTCAGCCTGTCGCGGGTTTCTGGGGCCGCGCATTCGATTTTCCAATTTCTGGAAAAATAAGATTGGAAACCGCCTTTCCTTCGGCGCGAATGGGTCGGATGGGAAACGGGGCGTTTTCGTGACGATGGTAAACAGGAAGTAAAGACGACCGAGCTATTTTGCTGCAGCGAACGCCTCCGGCTGCCAGTCCATCGTCACATGGCCCGGCTCGGCCGCCACCCGGTCCAGCCAGTCGCGGGTCGCCGGAAAGCGCGCCAGGTCGAAGTCGCAGCGGTTCGCGACATGCGTATAGGCGTAAAGCGCGATGTCGGCGATGGTGAAATGGTTTGCAACAAAAAAGCGGTTCTTCGCCAGGTGCATCTCCATCACGCCAAGCGCGCGGTAGCCGTTTTCCATCCAGTCTTCGAGCGCGTACTGCTGTAATTCGCGTCCGCCCTTGATCAGCGTCAGCCAGAAATAGGCAGCGCCAATGTTCGGCTCCAGGCTGTGCTGCTCGAAGAACATCCATTGCAGGGCCTCGGCCCGCTCGATGCGGTCATCCGGCGCCAACGTAGTGCCGCCGGCGACGTACCAGAGGATGGCGTTGGATTCGGCGATATAGCGGTTGGGCGCGACTTCAAGCAGCGGGATTTGCCCGTTAGGATTCTTGGCGAGGAACTCCGGCGTTCGGCTGGCGCCCTGCACGATGTCGACTTCGACCAGCTTGAAGGGAATGCCGAGACGGGCGAGCGCCAGGCGCACCTTGTAGCTATTGCCAGAACGCTGATCGGAATAGAGCGTGTACATGTTTGGTGAACCCGAAGCGCGCCGCGCTTGTGCCGGATAAAGCAGACCAACTCCGGCATTTCAATGACGATACGAAAGCGACAAGGTACGCGCCGTTAGAATTTATGATGCGCTGCGACACACACAGTTTGCAGCGCGCACAAAACATAAAATTTTATTCTGCCGCCACCCGGTATCGCGCGCACGTATGCGAGCAGCGCGTCGTCGGTCGGCTTGATCGGCGTGAAGTCGCGGTGCGCGATCCATGACCGGCGGCGAAAAACGCCCTACTTGTGATTTTTCGGAATCAGCAGCAACGGTCCGTTGATCGGCATCACCTCGTCGAGGAACGCAACGGTCATGGCGCGCGTTTCCGGCATTCTGTCGTCGCGTGCCCAAGTGCCGCAATCCTGATGCCATTGTCAGAGTCACCCCCGAAGGCGGCCTTGGCGCGCCGGAAATGCCACCGACAAGAGAAGCCCAAAAGTATTGACCTTTAACCTCGAGTTGCAACCAGACGGTCGCGCGCATTTAAAAAGATAGAGAATGAGCATCGCGCCTTGCCACACCGGCAGCGACAGCCAATAGGGCAAGGCCGCCAGCAGGGCCGCCGGCCCAGGAGGTATGGCAGGTGCCAGCCGAAGAACTGCGTGCTTTGTCCGAAGATCGCCCGCTCGCGGGCCTATTGGCGGGCCGGATCGAAGGGCGTTACCAGCTCGTCCCCCAGCACCTAGCCTTCCGGCGGCATAGATAGAGATATTGCAGAGATGGGTAGGGTCGCGAAAGCCACGAGCAGCGCCAGCGGGTCAGCCAGGCGCCGAGCGGAAAATCTCAATAAATCCGGCCATGTCCTGAAGGTCTAGCAGTGCTGAATTAAGGGAGGGTTAGGTCATCAACAGCCTTGATGAATGCATCAGTCTTTGCGTCTTGCTGTCACCGTTTTGGCCCGTTACGACATTGTTCGTAAGCTAACGACCCGAGTTCCGGAGCCTGCGATGGCCTTCCTTGCGGATCAGCTCAAGCGCGTCAAACCGTCGGCGACCATCGCCGTCACTGATAAGGCGCGTGCACTCAAGGCGGCCGGCCGCAACGTCATCGGGTTAGGTGCCGGCGAGCCAGATTTCGACACGCCCGATAACATCAAGGAAGCGGCGATCAAGGCGATCCGCGACGGCAAGGCGTCCAAATACACCAATGTGGACGGCATCGCAGAGCTGAAGGACGCCATCTGTAAGAAGTTCAAGCGCGAGAACGGCCTCCACTATAAGCCGTCGCAGATCACGGTCGGTACCGGCGGCAAGCAAGTGCTGTACAACGCGTTCATGTGCACGCTGAACCCGGGCGACGAGGTGATCATCCCGGCGCCCTATTGGGTGAGTTATCCGGATATGGTGCTGCTTGCCGGCGGCGAGCCGGTGGCGGTCGAAACCTCGATGGCGACCGGCTTTAAGATGACGGCCCAGCAGCTCGAGCGCGCGATTACGCCAAAGACCAAATGGGTGCTGATCAACTCGCCGTCGAATCCGAGCGGCGCTGCCTATACGCGCGCCGAGCTGAAGGCGCTGACAGATGTGCTGGTGAAGCACCCATACGTGCACGTGATGAGCGACGACATGTACGAGCACCTGGTCTACGATGACTTCGTGTTCACCACGCCGGCGCAGGTCGAGGCGTCGCTTTATCCACGCACGCTCACCGTCAACGGCGTGTCGAAGGCCTATTGCATGACCGGCTGGCGCATCGGCTACGCCGGCGGGCCGGAGCCTTTGATCAGCGCGATGGCGATGGTGCAGTCGCAGTCCACGTCGAACCCGGCGGCGGTGTCACAATGGGCATCGGTCGAAGCGCTCAACGGGCCCCAGGATTTCATCGCCGAGCACAAAAGAATCTTCAAGGAACGGCGCGACCTGGTGGTCTCAATGCTCAACCAGGCAAACGGCATCAAGTGCCCGACGCCGGAGGGCGCTTTCTATGTCTATCCGTCCTGTGCCGGCACCATGGGCAAGACGGCGCCGAGCGGCAGGAAACTGGCGAGCGACGAGGATTTCGTCAGCGAATTGTTGGAATCGGAAGGCGTTGCGGTGGTTCAAGGGACACCCTTCGGGCTTGGACCCTATTTCCGCATTTCTTACGCGACCAAAACCGAGGACTTGGAAGAAGCCTGCCGGCGCATCCAGCGCTTCTGCGGGAACTTGAAATAGCCGGCAGGGGAGGCTTAGGCCCGGTTGCGCAGGGCGATCTACCCGTCAGGGCGGCGATGACCGGAGTTGCGCTCATGGAGTGCCTGTCTGTTTTCGGGCGCGCTCATTCCAATGCGTGCAATGCGCGCCAAAAAAGGCACGGACCCTCGCACGCCAATACCAGTTCGAGCAGGGCCGTCGCTTGGCGCTGAAATCGGAGAATCATATTCCGGTACCGGAGGACTCGGCCGGGCGACATTACATTATTCAACGAGATCGAGAGACCTCGCTGCGAAGACCTGAGGAGCAGTGTGCGGCCGTGCGAACCTTAACGATTCCGCCCTTGCCAGCCTGCCCGATGCCTGAGACGATAATAAAATAGGGCCGGGAAACCGGATCGGACCCCCCGGCCGGCGAGGGAGATATCTATGGCCCAAAACGGCGCGGGTCCCAACGGTAATAGAAATAAGGGTCCACGGTGCATCGCGCTGGTGGGCCCGTTCCAGAGCGGCAAGACTACCCTGTTGGAGGCAATTCTCGCCCGCACAGGCGGGGTGCAACGGCAAGGCACGGTGGATGCAGGCACCTCGGTCGGCGACGCCAGCAAAGAAGCCCGCAGCCACAAAATGAGCGTCGAGTGTTCGGTCGCCACCACCAATTTCATGGGCGACAGCTACACCTTCATCGACTGTCCCGGTTCCATCGAATTTATTCAGGATATGCGCGCGGCGCTGCCGGCTTGCGACGCGGCCATCGTCGTCTGCGAGGCGGACGAGAAGAAGGTGCCGCAGCTGCAACTCATTCTGCGCGAATTGGAAGACCTCAACATTCCGCGCTTCCTGTTCCTCAACAAGATCGACAAGACCGACCAGCGTGTGCGCGAAACGCTTAAGCTGTTGCAGCCTGCTTCACGGGTGCCATTGCTGTTACGGCAGATCCCGATTTGGAACGGCGACATCATCTCCGGTTTCGTTGATCTCGCGCTCGAGCGCGCCCATGTCTATAAGGAGCACGCGCCATCCGAGGTGATCGAGCTCAAGGGTGACGACCGCGACCGCGAAAAGGAAGCGCGCTTCAGCATGCTGGAGACGCTGGCCGATCACGACGACCAGCTGATGGAGCAATTGCTCGAAGACGTCGAGCCGCCACGCGACAAGATCTTTGACGATCTCGCCAAAGAATTACGCGAGCGTCTGGTCGTTCCGGTGCTCTTGGGAGTCGCTTCCCGCCAGAATGGCATCCTGCGCCTGCTCAAGGCGTTGCGCCACGAAGCGCCCGGCGTCGCTGAATCGGCGGCGCGACTTGGCGCCAAGATCGGCAACGATCCGCTGGCGCTGACGCTGAAGACCTTTCACACCACGCACGGCGGCAAGATGTCGATCGCCCGTCTACTGGCCGGCCAGGCCAGTGACGGCACCACCTTCCATACGCCACATGGCGAGGCCGGACGCGTCTCTGGCGTGTTCAAGATCATGGGCCAGCACTTTGAGAAGCGTGGCTCGGCGAGCGCCGGTGAAACCGTTGCCCTCGGGAAGCTCGACGGCGCTAAGACCGGCGACACCCTGTCAGGCGGCAAGCAGGCGCACCCTGCGCTTATCGAGGTGAGACCCTATGCGCCGGTCCTGGCGCTGGCGGTGCAGGCCAAAGAACGCAAGGACGACGTCAAGCTCGGCGTCGCTTTCACCAAGCTCACCGAGGAGGATCCCTCGATCACCGTCGTGCACAATTCAGAGAACCACGAGGTGGTGATCTGGGGCCAGGGCGAGATGCATTTGCGCGTGGCGGCCGAGCGACTCGGCGACCGTTACGCCGTACCGGTGTCGACGCGGCCGCCGACGGTCGGCTACCGCGAGACCATCCGCAAGCCCGTCACCGTGCGCGGACGGCATAAGAAGCAGTCCGGAGGCCATGGCCAGTTCGGGGACGTGATGCTGGAGATCAAGCCGCTACCGCGCGGCTCCGGTTTCAAGTTTGAGGACCGCATCACTGGCGGCGTGGTGCCACGGAACTACATTCCGGCCGTGGAGGAAGGCGTGCTCGACGGTCTCAAGCAAGGACCGCTTGGCTTCCCGGTTGTCGATGTGGCGGTGGCGCTCGTCGACGGATCCTATCACACCGTGGATTCCTCCGACATGGCGTTCCGCACCGCAGGCCGCATAGGCATCGTCGAAGGCTTGCCGAAGTGCCAGCCGGTGCTGCTGGAGCCAATCCACATGGTGGAGATCGTCTGTCCGACCGACGCCACCGCGAAGATGAACGCGATCCTGGCGGGACGGCGCGGGCAGATTCTCGGCTTCGACACGCGTGAGGGCTGGCAAGGATGGGACACGGTACGCGCACAGATGGCGGAGGCCGAGATTGGCGATCTGATCATTGAGGTGCGCTCGGCCACTGCTGGCGTCGGTTCGTTCACCTTCAAGTTCGACCATATGGCCGAACTGACCGGCCGCACCGCGGATCAGATCATCGCGGCGCGGCGGGCGGCGGAGTAGGACTCCCGCGACTGTGACTTGCCTGTGAACTTAGGTAGCCGTACTCCTTGCCGCGACTCCAGGGGTCAGCGTCATGCACGTTATCCGCCGCCGCGGCTGGGAGATTCCCGAGCGTCTCGTCACGCCGGAGTATCTGTTCTTCAATCGCCGCGCCTTTCTGGCCGGCGTCAGCACGCTAGTGCTGCTACCCGGTTCAGCACGCGCGCAGCGGGTATCCGATCTCGCCAAGCTGCCGGACCCGACCGCCGATCTTTATCCGGCCAACCACAACGACAAATATGTGCTCGACCGGCCGATCACCAACGAACAGATCAACGCGCACTACAACAATTTCTATGAATTTAATTCCTCCAAGGATGTCGCCGACCAGGCGCAAAAGCTGAACACGCGGCCGTGGGTTGTGAAGATCGACGGCTTAGTCGAGAAGCGGATGGAAGTCGGCATCGACGAACTGATCCGCCAGATGACGCTGGAAGAACGCGCCTACCGGCACCGCTGCGTCGAAGCCTGGAGCATGGCGATCGTCTGGACGGGCTTTCCGTTTGCCAAGCTGGTCGATTTCGCCAGGCCTTTGGGCTCGGCCAAATATGTCGAGATGCAGACCTTCATGGACCCAAAGATTGCGCCGGGCGAGCGCATGACCTGGTTTCCCTGGCCCTATATCGAAGGCCTCACCATGGCCGAGGCGACGAACGAACTTGCCTTCCTAGTGACCGGTGCCTATGGGCACCCATTGTTCAAGCAACACGGCGCGCCGTTGAGGCTGGCGGTGCCGTGGAAATACGGCTTCAAGTCCATCAAGTCGATCGTGCGCTTCACGTTCACGGAGAAACGACCGAAGAGTTATTGGGAAGCGCTGCAGGGGTCCGAATACGGCTTCTGGGCAAACGTCAATCCAGAAGTGCCGCACCCGCGCTGGAGTCAGGCAACCGAGGAAGTGATCGGTACCGGGGTGCGACGACCGACGCTCCTGTTTAACGGTTACGGCGAATATGTAGCCGGTATTTACAAAGGTCTGGAAGGCGAACGGCTCTGGGCGTGAGGCGCGGGAACCGAATGCTGGCCGACCGGGTTGAACTCTAGTCCTAGTTCGGGAGGTTACCATGGCTAATTCGCGTATTCTGGTCGGCGCGACCCCGGTTCCTGAACAACTCATTGTGCGGCGGATCGGCTTTGCCGATCTAAAGGATGCGCTGGCTAAAGGAATCGACGATTTCTATGCAATGCCGACGCACGCGATTTTCTTATGCGCGGTTTATCCGGTGATTGGCCTGATGCTTGCGTGGCTAGCCTTAGGCTATTCGATCCTGCCGCTTATTTATCCAATGGCCAGCGGTTTCGCCCTGGTCGGCCCCTTCGCGGCGCTCGGACTATATGAATTGAGCCGCCAGCGTGAGGCCGGCATAGATGTCTCCGCATGGCACGCGTTCGACGTCCTGCAATCGACTTCGATCGGTGCCATCGTTGCGCTTGGTGTGGTGCTGCTGATCGTGTTTGGCATTTGGGTCGATGTCGCAAACGCCATCTACGTCTCGAATTTCGGCTATGCGCCACCGGCGTCGCTCGCGCAATTCGCCCATGATGTGCTGACGACGCCGGCCGGGTGGACGCTCATTGTTGTCGGCAACGGCGTCGGACTGGCATTTGCCGCGCTGGTGCTGACCATCGGCGTGGTGTCGTTTCCGCTGCTTGTTGATCGCGACGTCGGCGCCGCAGTTGCGTTACTCACCTCGATCCAGGCGGTTGCGAAAAATCCGCTGACCATGGCGGGATGGGGCTTGATCGTCGCCGTCCTGCTGTTCGTCGGCTCGCTGCCGTTCTTCCTGGGCTTGACAGTGGTGCTGCCAGTGCTCGGCCACTCTACTTGGCATCTCTATCGCAAGGTAGTTGTCAACGCCCATTCTCGTCCCCGTCCGGAGCAGCGCGACCGCACGAAGCATTCTGCCGCCGATTTCCCGGTTTCGATGCTTCCGTGGGGAAAATGAGTAGCAAATTTAGGATCAAGCGATTTCGCGAGCCGTCAGCTATTTTGCTTTGATCGATGTTTGCGGGCTGACTGACATCAGCTCAATGACGGCAAGGACCATTCCGGAGAGAAAAGTGCCCGCCTATTGGGTTGCGCGTTCCAAGATCAACGATCCGGTCGAATACAAGAAGTACACAGACCTGGTGCCCGACATCATTGCCAAGTTTGGCGGCAGGGTGTTGGCGCGTGGCGGCAAATTTCAGATCATGGAAGGCCCGCGCAAATTCCATCGTTTTATTGTGATTGAATTTCCCACCTTCGAACGGGGCGTGGCGTGTTTTACTTCGTCAGAATACGATCGCGCTGCAGCATTCCGACGCAGCGGCGCCGGCGAGGTGGAGACCATCATGGTTGAGGGAGTCTGAACCCCCGGATTCTGGACAGCTTCCCTCTGGCGTTAGCCGGCCAAATCGGATCAAGTTGACGCAAAACGAGAATAATCTAGAGGGAGAAACGATTGCTGCAAAACCTAAAATCAAGGTTCTATGCCGGGTTGGGCGTGGCGGCGCTCGCCGTGCTGGCGGTTTCGGCGAGCGCACAAGACAAGGGGCCGATCAAGATCGGCTTCAGCATGGCGCTGACGGGTCCGCTCGCCGCCAACGGCCAGCAGGCACTGCTCGGCATGAACATTTGGGCGGAAGAAACCAACGCCAAAGGCGGGCTGCTGGGCCGGCCTGTCAAGCTCGTCTACTACGATGACCAAAGCAATCCGTCGACGGTACCGGGCATTTACATCAAATTGCTCGACGTCGATAAAGTCGATTTGGTGGTCGGCGGATATGCGACCAACCAAGTGGCGCCGGCGATGCCGGTCATCATGCAGAAGGGCAAGGTCTTCATCAGCCTCTTCGCACTCGCGGTGAACAGCGAGTTCCATTACCCGAGGTATTTCTCAATACTTCCGATCGGGCCGGAACCGAAGACAACTTTCACGGAGGGATTCTTCCAAATCGCCGCGACGCAGAAGCCGAAGCCCCAGACCATCGCGCTCGCTGCGGCCGACGCCGAATTCTCCAAGAACGCCTGCGACGGCGCGCGTGAGAACGTGAAGAAATTCGGTTTGAAACTCGTCTACGATAAGACCTATCCGCCGTCGACGACCGACTTCACGCCAGTCGTGCGCGGCATCCAGGCCACTAACCCGGATCTTGTGGTGGTCTGCTCCTATCCGCTCGATTCGGTCGGCATGGTGCTTGCGGCCAACGAACTTGGGTTGAAGCCGAGGATGTTCGGCGGTGCCATGGTTGGATTGCAGGCCACGGTGTTAAAGACCAAGCTCGGCCAGGCGCTCAACGGCATCATCAACTACGAGACTTGGGTGCCGTCGGATAAATTGATGTTGCCGCAAACGAAGGAGTTCTTTGAGAAGTATCAGGCCCGCGCGCCCGCTCTAAAAATCGATCCGCTCGGCTATTATTTAGGCGGCTGGGGTAACGCTTATATTGACATCCTCGGGCAGGCGATCGCGGCGACCAAGAGCCTCGACGACAACAAGCTCGCCGACTACATCCGCACCCATACGTTCAAGACATCTATGGGTGACATCAAATTCGGCAAAGACGGCGAGTGGGCGGAGCCGCGCTGGATGCAAGTGCAGTATCACGACATCAAACCGGGCGCCGGTCTCGAAACGTGGCGCGGCATGAGCTATCAAACCGTGCTTACGCCGCCCGACCTCGCGACCGGTAAGGTGATCTATCCTTACGAAAAGGCAAAGCAATAGGCCGTCCCAACAGCCTGCCCACAAGTGCGAAGGGGTTCGATACGGCGCGGTTGCAAGACCGCGCCGCAGCCCGTTAGAGGCGCGCGCTTTACCGCGCGATAACGCGCTGCCATTATTGATTATCAATAGAACCAGGACTTTTGGGAGAAAACAAAATGCTGCACAAATTGAAATCGCGCGCGCTCACCTGGGTCGCGGGAACGAGCATCTTGCTCGCTGGCGCGATGGTCACAACGGCAAACGCCCAGAACAAGGAGCCGATCACGATCGGGTTCGGCATGGCGCTCACCGGTCCGCTCGCCGCCAACGGCAAGATGTCGTTGGTCGCGATGCAGATCTGGGAAGATGACATCAACGCCAAAGGTGGGCTGCTCGGCCGGCCGGTGAAGCTTGTCTACTACGACGACCAGAGCAATCCGTCGCAGGTTCCCGGCATCTATGCCAAACTGCTCGATGTCGACAAGGTCGATATGATCGTCAGCGGCTATGCCTCGACCCAGATCGCCGCCGCGATGCCGGTCGCCATCCAGAAGAAGAAGCTGTTCGTGAGTCTATTCGGCACCGGCGTCAACGACACGTTCCACTACAACAAATACTTCTCCATGATTCCCAACGGGCCGACGCCCAAGCCAGCTTTCACGCGCGGCTTCTTCAAGGTGGCCGAGGTGCAGAAGCCGAAGCCGGAAACGATCGCGATCGCAATGGCGGACGCCGAGTTCGGCCGCAATGCCTGTGAAGGCGCTGAGCAGAACGCCAAGACATCCGGGTTCAAGATCCTCTACAATAAGGCCTATCCCCCTTCGACCACTGATTTTTCGCCTATCATTCGCGCGGTGCAGGCACTGAATCCAGACCTGTTCGTGGTCTGCTCGTACCCGCTCGACACCGTCGGAATCGTGAAATCGATGCACGAGATCGGCTTCACGCCGAAGATGTGGGGTGGCGCAATGGTCGGTTTGCAGGCGACAGTGTTCAAGACGCAACTCGGGCCGATGCTTAACGGCGTGGTCAATTTCGAGACCTGGCTTCCGGTCAAATCAATGGAATTCCCGGGCGCGTTGGAGCTGCTGAAGAAATATCAAGAGCGCGCCAAGGCGGCGGGCACCGATCCGCTCGGCTATTACATGCCGGTGTGGGCCTATGCCTATCTGCAGGTGCTCGGCGACTCGATCGCCGCCACAAAGAGCCTCAATGATGACGTGCTCGCTGATTACTTGCACAAAACCACGTTCAAGACGGTCGTCGGCGACGTGAAATTCAACCAGGACGGCGAGTGGTCGGTGGAGCGTACGCTGGCGGCCCAATTCCAGAACATCAAGGGCAACACGATCGACGACTTCCGTGATCTGAAGACCGAGGTGATCATCTATCCGCCACAGTTCAAGAGCGGCGAGGTGATCTATCCCTACGCCAAGGCGAAGTAATCAGCTTTAGCTAATCCGAAAACGATGGCGGCGCGGGAGACATCCCGCGCCGCTTTACTTTCCAGGTACTTCTTACATCCCCAGATAGAATTGACGAATGAGATCGTTGTTGTTGAGCTCATCGGTGGAGCGGCCTTCGAAAGCGATCTTGCCGTGCACGATGACGTAGCCGCGATCGGCGATGCGGATGGCTTGTGTAAAGTTCTGCTCGGCCATCAGGACGGTGAGCTGGTAATGCTCCTTGAGCTGCTTGATGGCGTCGATGGTACGGGCGACCAGCAACGGCGCGAGGCCAACTGAAGGTTCGTCAACCAGCAGGATGCGCGGGCCAAGCATTAGCGCGCGCGCCAGCGCCAGCATCTGCTGCTCGCCGCCGCTCATAGAACCGGCGAGCTGGCGGCGCCGTTCGGCAAGCCGTGGGAACGCCTTGTGGCAGAATTCAAGATTGGTCTTGATCTGGGCGCGCGCCTTTGGCCGGAAGGCGCCCAGCAACAGGTTTTCCTCCACCGTCAACTTGGGGAAAAGGCGACGGCCCTCCGGCACCAGCGCGATGCCGAGGTCGACGATCTGTTCGGTGCGCATGCCGACTAGGCTGTGCTGCACGCCGTCGATCTCGGCGATGATGCGGCCGGAGGTCGGACGCACGATGCCCATCACGCACTTCATCAGCGTACTTTTGCCGTTGCCGTTGGTGCCGAGCAGCGCCACTGTCTCGCCGGCCCCCACCGAAATCGAGACATCCTCGATGACCCGCACCGCACCATAGGCGGCGTGCACGTTTTCGATGGTAAGACTACTGGCCAAGATAAGCCCTCACTACTTCCGGGTCACGCACCACTTCATCGGGCCTTCCGTCGGCAACCTTCTTACCGGATACCAACACCGCCAGGCGCTGCGAGAACCGCATCACCGCACTCATGATGTGTTCGATCAGGATAATGCTGATACCGTTTTCGTTGAGCCGCACCAGCAGCGCCAGGATGTCGTCGATCTCGGAGTGTGAGAGCCCGGCCATCGATTCGTCGGCGATCAAGAGGCTCGGCTCTGCCGCCATCGCGCGAGCGAGTTCCAGCTTGCGCATCTCGACCTGGGTCAAGTCGCGCGGCAGACGCTTCCCCTTGTTCGCCAGCCCGACCATGTCGAGGAGCTCGTGGCAGCGTGCGTCAAGATCGCCGGCCGAACGCAACGGGCCCTGGCGCGCATGTACCGTATAGAGCAAGGGGATGCGCAGGTTGTCGGCGAGCGACAGGCTGTGGAACGGGCGTGGCAATTGAAAACTGCGAGCAAGCCCCCGGTGTGTGCGTTCATGCGCGGTCAGGCCGTCGAGCGACTTACCGTCGAAGTGCACGCTGCCGCTTTCGTTCTGCAAGGTGCCGCAGATGCAATTGACCAGCGTGCTCTTGCCCGAGCCGTTAGGCCCGATCAGCCCAAGGCGCTCCCCCGACTGCACGTCGAGATTGATGCCGTCGAGCGCGACGAAGCCGTAGAAGCGCTTACTAATATTCTCCACCTGCAGCAGCGGCCTCATGACCGCCTCCGCGCGCGCAGCCGTTCCTGCACCAGCCCGATCAGGCCGTTGGGCGCGATGATGACGAAACCCACCAACAGCAGACCGACGATCAGCAGATTCACTGCCGAGGAGATCGTCACGGTGGCGAGCTGCTGTAGCGAGCCAAGCAGAATCGAGCCGATCAGCGGCCCCACCCAACTTGTGGTGCCGCCGATCATCGGCATGGCGATCGAGTTGACCGCGTATTCCAGGCCGAAGGCCGACTGCGGTTGCAGATAGCCGATGTAATAGGGGAACGGCGCGCCAGCCATGCCCATGAAGGCGCCCGACAACGTGGTGGCAATCAGCTTGAGGCGCAGCGTCGGTACGCCCGAGGCTTCCGCAGCCAATTCGTCATCGCGAATCGTGGCAAAGCCATAGCCGAGCTGCGAGTGCTCGATCGACTGGGCGGTGACAAGCGCCAGCACCGCCAGCGCCACCATCAGGATGAACAGATATTCGATGTAATTGATAGTCAGCCCACCGATTTCGACCGTCTCGGGCCGGATGATATAGGCGCCGCGCGAGCCGCCAACGTAGTCCCAATTAACCACGAGTGTCTGCAGCACCACAGCCATCGCGAGCGTCGCGATGGAGAAGAACGCGCCGCGCAGCCGGAGCGTGAGATAACCAGTGCCTAATCCTACGATGCCCGAAACCAAAGCGCCGACGACCATCAGTATCGGCACCGGCAGCGGATAGGTCTTGTGCAGGAACACCGAGGCATAAGCCCCGAGCGCAAAGAACGCCGCTGAGCCGAAATTCACATAGCCACAATAGCCACCAAGGATGTTCCACGCGGTTGCCATCACAATAAACTGCAGGATCGTGTAACCGGCGAAATAGAAGTAATCGAGCTTCAGCCAATGCGCGAAGATCAGAAGGACGAAGGCCGCGAAGATCGCAAGCAGTGAGAATTTCACGGTGTTCACGGCTTACCGCCCCAAGAGTCCGGCCGGCCGGAACGCCAGCGTCAGCAAGAGAAATCCGAACGACACTGCCGGCGACCATGACGGGCCGTAGAAAGTCGAGGTTAGGCTCTCCACCATGCCGAGCAACATGGCTGCGATCAACGAGCCCGGCAAACTGCCGAGCCCGCCCAGAACGCAGATTGCAAAAACTCGCCCGATATAATCGCGACCGACCGACGGTTCGATCGGCTGGATGATGATTAGCAGCGCACCTGCAATCGAAGCCGTCGCGATCGAAATGCCAAAGGCGATACGCTTGATACGGATCGGATCCGCCGCCATCAATTGCAGCGCCAACTGGTCCTGCGACACGGCCATGATGGCGCGCCCAAGAAAACTGCGGCTGACGAACAACTCGAGCGCGCCAAACAGCGCCAGCGCAATCACGCACGGCACCAGCATGCGCAGCGGCACGTCGATAAACCCGAAGTGCAGGCTTGGGCCGATGTAGGAGGCTTCGACGTAACGGTAGTCAACGCCGAACACGAGGATCAGCGAGACCTCGGTGACGAACAAGAGCCCGAAGAAGAACGCTAGGCCACGCAGGGCCTCCTGCCCGCGTCTCTCGAACGAAAAGTAGTAGATCTGATAGACGGCCCCACCCAGCGCGTAAAACACTGGCAATGCCACCAGGCTGACGATGACCGGGTCAATGCCGACATTGATGTTGATGAAATAGGCGAGATAGGAACCCAAAATTACAAAGGCCGGATGCGCAATATTGACGATATCGAGGATGCCGAAAGAAATCGATACGCCGACGGTGACGGCGGCGTAGAAGCCGCCGAGCAAAAGACCGGCGACGATCGCATTGAGCAGCAGATCAAGGGTGGAGAAATCCATACGGGTCTGACCGGCATAGTCGGAGGGCGCGGCGCTCGCAGCAACTCAGCGAAGCGGGGCGGACAATAACCCTACTGGCATGCGGAGCAGATAAAGCACTCGACTCGCCGTTGGCACCGGCATCCCCCCTGTTGTTCTTGCTGCGTCCGAACGGTGGCTTGCGCGGCAGTCTGCCGGAACCTCGCCTGATTGGCTAGTCCGTCGGTGCAGTGGTAAGCCAAATCCGCGACAAAATGAAACGCCCGCTGCCGAACCAACGTGCGGCAGCAGGCGTTGCGATTAGCGATTTAGGCTGCGGCTTGTGGGCGAACACCGGCAGGGAGCGGCATCGGTTTGTTGGCGCTGTCTTTGAACTCGACGGTCATGAACACCATTTCGCCGTCGCCGAGGTTCTCCAGATCGTGCACCTTGAACTCGCCTTTGCCGTAGGTCTCGTGGCGGGTCTCGCCCGGCTGATAGATGTACTCGACGATGGTGCCGTCGTGCACATGTTGACGGCCGCGGCCGCCGGAAACGGCTGTCCAGAAATAATCTAGCACATGGCGGTGGAACCCGATCCGCTCGCCGGGGGCAAGGCGGATGATCCATACGCGCGCCCGATCCGTTTCCGACAGTAGCTGTGAGCCAACGCAGGGGTTAGGATTGGCGCGCTCGCGCTCGAATTCGGCGATGAGATCTGCCGGCCACGGTGTTTTGTCTCTTTTCTCGGCGGCTTTGTCGAGCATGGTCAGAGCCATGAATCTTCCTCCAGTGCTGTCGCCTGTCATATATAGCATAGTCCGCTAATGGAAAGACCGGGAAAGTGGCTGGATCGCGGGGGCACGTCGCGGTTGTCATCGGCGGCTCGATGAGCGGGCTTATGAGCGCGCTGATGCTGCGACGGGCCGGCTGGAACGTCGATATTTACGAGCGGGTGGAAAGCGAGCTATCCGGCCGCGGCGCTGGCATCGTGGCGCAGGGGGAACTGATCCAGCGCCTACGCGCGCTCGGGCTCGCCACCGACGCGCTCGGTGTGCAGATAACCACCCGCAAGATTCTTGATGCACTGGGCCGCTTTACCCTCGAGATCGAGTGTCCGCAGGTGCTCACCGCTTGGGAGCGCGTCTACCGGTTGCTGCGCGACTCCTTTTCGCCTGCGCATTATCACCGCGGCCGCGAACTCGTTGGCTTCGAAGCGCAGTCCGATTCGGTGCGCGCGCACCTTTCCGACGGCGAAAGTATCGAGGCAGATTTGCTGGTCGGCGCCGACGGCCTGCGCTCCACCGTGCGTCACCAGGCACTGCCGGGCGCGGTGCCCCTCTATGCCGGCTATTCAGCCTGGCGCGCGCTGATCACGGAGAGCGCGTTTCCGCCGGACGTGCACCGCGACCTATTCGAGTTCATGACATTCACCTTGCCGCCAGGCGAACAATTTCTCGGTTATCCGGTGGCAGGACCGGACAACGACCTGCGCCCGGGCCATCGCCGCTACAACGTCGTGTGGTACCGACCGGCGGACGAAAAGGCCAAATTGCAATGGTTACTGACCGATGAGAGCGGCCGTGTCCATTCGATCTCGATCCCGCCGCCACTGATCCGGCGTGAAGCAATCGCCGAAATGCGTGCCGACGCCGAGCGCCTGCTGGGGCCGCAATTCCGGCAGGTCGTGAAAATGATCGTGGAGCCGATCCTGCAGCCAATTTACGATTTGGAGTCCTCGCACATGGCCTTCGGGCGCGTGGCGATCGTCGGCGACGCGGCGTTCGTTGCGCGGCCGCACGTCGCCGCGGGCGTTTCCAAGGCCGCGGACGACGCCGCGGCGCTTGTCGAGTCGTTGCAGGCCGAGTCCGAGGTGCCGGCGGCGCTCAAACGCTTCGAGGCGGCGCGGCTGTGCGAGAACTATCGCATCATCGAGCGTGCGCGCCATCTCGGCGCGTTTTTACAAGCGACGCAAACGCAGGAGGAGCGGGCGCGCGCTGGCGTGCACAGTACCGACTCAGCGGTCATCGAAGAGACCGCGGTTCTCGATTTCCTGCACGCCTGATGTTCAAAGTTCCAGCAGTTTCTTCAGGTTGCCGCCGGCGATCGCCGCACGCGTCGAAGCATTGAAGCATTCGACCGAATTGAGGTGGCCGATCGGATCCAACTCGAGCATGTCGAAGGGATAATCGGTGCCCATGATGACGTGATCGACGCCGAAGGTCTTCACCAGCGTCTCGAGCTGCAAGGGTGTGAACACGACGGTGTCGAAATAGATCTTCTTCAGGTATTCGCCCGGCGGCTTTGGCAAGGTGCCGTGGCTATCGGAGCGCGCGCCCCAAGCGTGATCGATGCGGCCGGGATAGGCGGCGAGATAACCGCCGCCGTGTAAGGCGTAGATTTTCAAATTGGGATGCCGCTCCAGCACGCCGTCGAAAATCAGGTAGTGCAGGGCAAGCGTCGTCTCGAACGGGTTACCGATGACGTTGTTGAAATAGTACCGCGACAGCCGCTGTCCTTCGGTGAAACCATTGGGATGGATGATGACTAGCGCGCCGAGCTCCTCGGCTTTGGTCCAAAACGGGGCGAAGGTTGGCTCGGAAAGCTCGCGGCCGGCGACGTTGGTGAGGATCTCGACGCCCTTGAATTTCAGCTGCTTCATGCAGCGTTCGAGCTCTTTCGCCGCCTCCGGGCCATCTTGCATCGGCACCGTCCCGGTGGGAATCAAGCGGTCCGGGTGCTTAAAGACAAATTCGGCGATACCGTCGTTCACCATGCGCGCGGCGGGCACGGCATATTCGAGCGCGACGGTGTGGTAGCACTGCGCTGGCGGCGGCATCGCCAACTGCATGTCAACGCCCATCTTGTCCATATCAGTGAAGCGCTCGTTATAGGTGGTCATGCGCGAGCGGATATCGGCTTCCTGCTTGGCGTTGATCTCCTTGGTTTCGGCCGAAGCGAAATGCGCCAGCGGAATAGTCGATACATCGAGATGGGGCTTGATGTACTCGGCGGCGCGGGGCACGGCGATATGGGTGTGCGCGTCGATGGTAATGCTCTTCGGGCGCGCCTCGCGCCCCGGCTTGCCATGCTTGCGCGCCGCAGTGAGCGCGTACTTGTTCCAGATCGCCATTAGATCGAGTCCTTCTGTGTTTTTCGTAGTTAGAACACGCCCAGGTGCTGGCGCAAATCGACGTTGTCTTGATCTAATTTTGCAGGAGTAGAGACCACCGCGACGTGCCCGGTATTGAGGATGACGATGTCATCGGCAACGTCGAAAACCAGCTTGGGGTTTTGCTCGACCAGCACGATCGACAGACCGCTTTCCTTCAATTTGCGGATGGTGGCCATCACTTCGGCAACGATCTGAGGTGCCAAGCCTTCCGACGGCTCGTCCATCAGTAGAACGCGCGGATTGCCCATCAGCGCGCGGCCGATCGCGAGCATCTGCTGTTCGCCTCCGGAGAGATGCGCGGCGATCTGGTTGCGCCGTTCCTGTAAGCGCGGGAACATTTCGAATACCGTATCGGCGGTCCATGGCGCGTGCCTGCTGCCGGCCTCCGGCTTGCGTGCAGCGACCATGAGGTTTTCGCGCACGGTTAAGCTCCTGAAGATGCGGCGGCCCTGCGGCACCAACGCTACACCGGCGGCGGCGATCAGTTCGGGGGACAGGCCGGTCACCGACTTGCCGAACACGGTGACCTCACCCCTGCGTGGCGGCAACAGGCCGACGGCGACGTTCATGCAGGTCGATTTGCCGGCGCCGTTGCGCCCAAGCAGGCCGAGCATGCGCGCTTCGCTGAGCTCGAACGAGACGTCCGCCAGCACGTGGCTATCGCCGTAAAACGCATCGATATGCGACAGGCTGAGCGCGCTAGTGGCCAAGATAGACCTCCCGGGTGCGCGGGTTGGCCACCACTTCCGCACGGTTGCCCTCGACGATCACTTCGCCGAAATGCAGCAGCGTGATGCGCTCGGCGAATTCGAGCGCTACGTCCATGTTGTGTTCGATCATCACAATGGTCACGTCGCGCGGGATGCTTAGCAGCAGTTGCTTGACGTCACCTCGCTCGTCAATCGACAAGCCGGCAAAAGGCTCATCGAGCAAGAGCACCTTTGGATTCTGCGCTAGCGCCATGGCAATCTCGACGCGACGGCGCTCGCCGTAGGACGTCTGCCCCAGCGGCCGTTCGGCGATATGACCAAGGCCGACCCGCTGGAGCGCGGCGCGGGCAGTATCGACCAGATGGCCTTGGTGCTTGATGTCGATTAGCGGGTTCCAGCGCGTCGGCGACAGGCCGAGCAGCGCCAGGATGATGTTGTGGATGATACTGTTGCGCGGGAACAATGTGATGATCTGATAGGTACGCGCCATGCCGAGATGCGGGCGGCGCCGACTGGGCACCCTTGTTATGTCCTGCCCGAATAGACGAATCGATCCACGGTCGGGCGTGATTTCGCCAGTGATCAGGTTGAACAGCGTGGTCTTGCCGGCACCGTTCGGGCCGATGATCAGCCGCCGCTCGCCCGGCGCGACATCGAGATCGACGTTATTGGTGACGTGTAAGCCGCCGAACGCCTTGCAGAGGCCCGAGAGGGTGAGCGAGCTCATGGCTTGGCCTCGGTTGCTACGACCTTGCTGGGCAAGCTTTTCTTTCGCCACATCAGCTGCCACAGCCGGGCGCTGCCCGGCACCAGACCTTCTGGCATCATTATGACGATAGCGACGAAAATCGCGCCGAGCAGGAAATTCCAGCGCTCGATGAAACCGCTGACCACCGTCTTAACCGCGACCACGAGGGCGGCGCCGACGATTGGGCCTAGCAGGGTGCCGGCGCCACCGGAAATCACCATCAGCAGCACTTCAGCAGAAGACGTCAGTGCCAGCGTCTGCGGGCTAATGAATTGCGTGTAGTAGACGAACATAATACCGGAAATGCTGGTGAGCAGGCCGGACAACAGACAGGCCCAGAAGCGGATGGCCCAGACGTGATAGCCGAGGGCATTCATTCGCCTCGGCTGGTCGCGTGTGCCCATCAGCGCGGCGCCGAACGGTGAGCGCACCATCACCGCCATTATGCCGAGTGAAAACAGGAAGATAATCAGCGTAGCGTAGTAGAACGTCACCGCGTTGGACAAAGAAAAGCCGAATGGCTCCGGGCGCGTGTGTAGGCTGATGCCGTTGTCTCCGCCGGTCACGCTGATCCAGCGGTAGGCAAGGCCCCAAAGGATTTCGCCGAGCGCTAGCGTGATCATGATGAAGCCGATACCGGTCGAGCGCAGCGACAACACCGCATACACCGCCATCGAGCCGACGCCGACCATGAGCGCGGCGAAAATAGCGACCGGGTGGCCGAAGCCAAGCTGCAGCAAATAGCCAGTCGTGTAGGCGGCGAC
>Ga0207860_1000004_pt1 | contig 37905 bp, 31 predicted proteins | sample LuqExpMetageno28_FD_187786 | JGI IMG/M metagenome (GOLD analysis project Ga0207860, IMG submission 187786) | Tropical forest soil microbial communities from Luquillo Experimental Forest, Puerto Rico - Sample 28 (SPAdes) | ecosystem: Environmental > Terrestrial > Soil > Tropical forest ... | reverse complement strand
CGGCGGCTTGGCTCGCTCATCATGAGCGCGGCTGACGCCAATCAGGTGCCGGCTGGTGGCGCGCTCTCCGTGGATCGCGACGGCTTTTCCGCTGCAGTATCGGCGGCCCTCGCATCCCAGCCCCTAATCACGTTGGTGCGTGGCGAAGTCGCCCGGCCGCCGGAAGAATGGGACAACGTCATTGTCGCCACTGGCCCGCTTACCGCGCCCGATCTCGCCGCCGTCATTCGCGCTTTCACTAGCGAAGACGCACTTGCTTTCTTTGATGCCATCGCGCCAATCGTCCATCGCGATAGCATCAATATGTCGCAAGCGTGGTTCCAGTCTCGATACGACAAGATCGGCCCCGCCGGCTCCTACGCCGACTACATCAACTGCCCGCTCACGCGCGAGCAATATGATGCGTTCGTCGATGCGCTGCTTGCCGGCGACAAGACTGTGTTCCACGCTTGGGAAGCGGCCACGCCCTATTTTGAAGGCTGCCTGCCGATCGAGGTAATGGCCGAACGCGGCCGCGAAACCTTGCGCCACGGCCCGATGAAACCGTTTGGCCTTACGAATCCCAACCGGCCAAGTGTGAAGCCCTACGCGGTCGTGCAGCTGCGTCAAGACAACAAGCTCGGCACCCTGTTCAACATGGTCGGCTTCCAGACCAAGTTGAAGCATGGCGAGCAAGTGCGTATCTTCCGCACCATTCCCGGCCTGCAGAATGCGGAATTTGCCCGGCTAGGCGGCCTACACCGAAACACATTCCTCAATTCCCCGCAGTTGCTTGACGATACGCTGCGGCTGAAAGCCAATCCACGCTGGCGTTTCGCCGGCCAAATTACAGGCTGCGAGGGCTACGTCGAATCCGCCGCCATCGGTCTGCTCGCTGCGCGTTTTGCCGCCGCCGAGCGGCGCGGCGAGCACATCGTGCCGCCGCCGCCGACCACGGCCCACGGCGCTCTGCTCGCCCACATCACTGGAGGCCATATCGAGACGATCGACGTCGGCCCCTCCTCGTTCCAACCCATGAACGTGAATTTCGGCCTGTTTCCGCCGCTCAAGTCCGCCCTCGACTACGACCGAGACACGCGCGGGTTCGGCCGCGGCTCGGCCAGGAATCGCGCGCGCAAGAGCGCGCTTAGCCGGCGTGCGCTCAACGACCTCGAACGCTGGATCGCGGGCGAATGGTCTGCCGCCGCGGCGGAATAATCAGGACTGAAAAATCCGGGAGGGATTGCGCGCGGCACGCCACAGCCACCATTGCCGCCGCCAGGCCACGGGCGGCTCGAATTGGAACGGCCGATAACTAGCACTCTCCATCTCCCGCAGTGTCGGCCCCGCCAGCGCCGCCGGCAAAAGCGCTGGCAGAACCTGTGGCGGCGTGGCGCTCAACTTCTCTCGAGCGGACCCAAGATGCCGCCGTGCTAGCGCGCGCAAGTCGGCGAGCCCGGCACGCAACGGCTCGCTGTCCTCCCTGGCATAGATACGGTTGGCGTCAATACCGTGGTGATTCAAGACATCCTGCGGCAAATAGAGTTGCCGCCGCGAAGCGTGCCGCGCGAAATTGCTGAGAATGCCGGTGATCGAATAAGCAATTCCCGCATCCAGCGTCAGCATCTCGCTTTGCGCGCCGCGGCTACCAAGAATTTCTGCCGCCATGCCGAACAGCGCCGATTGCGTCTTGATCCCATAGATCTCCAGATCGGTGAGGGTTGCCATCGCCTCGTCGTAGAGATCGAAGGCGCGCGCGTCGATCAGGGCGATCAGCCGCTCAGCGCTCAAACCATACCGTTCAAGAGCTTCGCGGAGCGCAGCCGCCACCGGGTGCGCGGCCGTCTCGCCCGCGCGCTCGCCGCTCAGCGCCTCGCGCCACCATTGCAGGCGGACCTCGCCAGGCATCGGCTCGCGGGCCAGATCGCGGACCCGCGAAATCTCCACGTTGAAGGCATAGAGCGAGAACAGCGCGTCGCGATGCACATCTGGCGCGAATAGCGTTGCGAGATAGCGATCGCGGTCGCCCTCGCGCACCAGCTTCATGCAGTGCTCGAAATTGGGCCGCATCCTGCCAATCCGAATTACTCGACGGCGATCAGTGCTGCGCCGACGCGTCGATCTTCCGCGAGCAGGATATTGTAGCTCTGCGCCGCGGCACCGGTTGCCAGACATTCGACTGCAATGTTCCGTTCGCGGAACCTCTCTCGTAAGTCTGCCGGGAGCGCGAAGGGGTCGCGGCCGGCACCGATGAAGAAAAGATCGATGGTCCCGGCCCGATCGAACACCGGCGTCAAGGAAGCTTCCGTTACTTCGGCGATACTGGCGACCGGCCAGGCCCAGATGCCGTCCGGCAGGCACAGCAATGAGCCGCGATGCGACATGCCGGCAAAACGAAAGCCGCCATTGCCATAGGCATCGATCATCGCCGGGCGAGGCAAATGCGGGGCGTCGGCCCAGCCCGCCATTGTCAGGACTTGGATCTCTCAACGCGGGTGAGCGCGTCACTGCCACGTCCGACGCCGAGATAGATCAGGATCGGCGAAGCGATAAATACCGAAGTGTAGGTGCCGACCAGCACCACGCCGAACATCATGGTGGCGGTGAATGAGTGAATGGCCTGTCCGCCGAACAGGAGCAGGGCCAGTAGCGCCAGAGACACGGTGACGTGCGTGATCACCGAGCGCGACAAAGTCTGGTTCACCGAGGCGTTGAGCAGCTCCGGCATCGGCATCTTCTTGTAGCGGCGCAACATCTCACGAATGCGGTCGTAGATGACCACCGTGTCGTTGAGCGAATAACCGAGGATAGTGAGCAGTGCGGCGATGCTGGTCAGGTCGAAGTCGATCTGCGTGATCGACATAAAGCCGATGGTGAGCACGATATCGTGCACGTTGGCTATCATGGCGCCGAGCGCGAACTGCCACTCGAAGCGGAACCACAGGTAAACCAGGATGCAGAGGATCGCCAAGATCAGGCCAATGGTGCCGTAGGAGAGCAACTCGCCCGAAACGCGCGGTCCCACCACCTCGACACGGCGATAGTCGACGCCATCGCCGAGCGCGCCGCGCACCTTGTTTACCGCTTCCTGCTGCGCCTGCTCGCCGCCGGGTTGCTCGGCGATGCGGATCAGTACGTCGTCAGGAGCACCGAATTGTTGCAATTGCACCTCACCCAGGCCGAGCGTGCTCAGCGTTGAGCGGATCGAGGCAAGATCGGCGGGCCCAGCCTTGTTCTGCACTTCGACAAGGGTGCCACCCTTGAAGTCGATGCCGAAGTTTAGCCCGTGGAAAAAGTAAAGCGAGATCGCAAGCATCGACATCAGGGCCGAAGTGGGAAAGCTGATGCGCCGGAAACGCATGAAATCGAATTTGGTATTGTCGGGAACAATACGAAGCAGGCGCAAGCGAGCCTCCTAGATTGGTACGCGTTGCGGCCTCCGCCAGCGCACCCAATACGCGACGATCAGCCGCGTCAGAGTGAAGGCGGTGAACACCGTGGTAATGATGCCGATACCGAGCGTGACGGCGAAGCCCCGCACCGGGCCGGTGCCGATATAGAACAACACCGCCGCGGCAATGAACGTGGTGATGTTGGAGTCGAGAATGGTAGCGAGCGCGCGACTGAAGCCGGAATCGATGGCGTTGATCGGGGTGCGGCCGCCGCGCACCTCTTCGCGGATGCGCTCGTAGATCAGCACGTTTGAGTCTACCGCGATACCCACGGTGAGTACGATGCCGGCGATTCCGGGCAAGGTCAGCGTGGCACTGAGCATCGACAGCACGCCGAAGATCATGGCAACGTTGATTGCTACCGCTATATTGGCGAACAGGCCGAACAGGCCGTAGGTGACCAGCATGAAGACAACCACCATCGCGGCGCCGACATAGGACGAGATCTTGCCCTTGGCGATCGAGTCCTGACCGAGGCCGGGACCCACGGTGCGCTCTTCGATGATGGTAAGCGGCGCCGGCAGCGCGCCGGCGCGCAGCAGGATGGCAAGGTCGTTTGCCGACTGCACGGTAAAGCTGCCTGAAATCTGCCCGGAGCCGCCGAGGATCGGCTCGCGGATCACCGGGGCGGAGATCACCTCGTTATCGAGCACAATCGCGAAAGGCTTGCCGACATTCTCCTGTGTTGCCTGGGCGAATTTGCGGGCGCCCGAGGTGTTGAAGCGGAACGAAACGATGGGCTCGCTGGTACGCTGGTCGAAACCGGGCTGCGCGTCCGTTAGATCGGCGCCCGAAACCAGCACGCGTTTCTCGATAAGGTAGGGCGTCTTCGGCTGCGCCGAGCTGTACAAGAGATCATCGTCGGGCGGCACGGTGCCGCGCAACGCCTCCTCCACCGAGCCATTCGTGTCGACCATGCGGAAATCGAGCTTGGCGGTCTTGCCGAGCAGTTGCTTCAGCCGAGTCGGATCCTGCAGGCCGGGCACCTGCACCAGAATGCGGTCAGTGCCTTCCCGCTGGATCAGTGGCTCCACGGTGCCAAGCTCGTTCACGCGCCGCTCGATGATCTGGATCGACTGGTCGACCGATTGGCGCACACGCTCAACGATCGCCGGGTCGGTGAGCGTCAGCCGGATAAGTCCACCGGGCTCGCTGGTCACGTCGATACTGCGCTGGCCAGTGGTGCCCAGGAAGCCGCCGAGCGGCTGCGACAGAGCTGCGAGCTTGCTCTGCGCTTGATCGGCATTGGCACCTTCGCGAATGCGCACCTCCACGCCGTTACCGCGCAGAACCAGCCCGGTATAGCCGATGCGCGCCTCGCGTAGTACGCGCCGCACATCGTCGCGCAAGGCCTCAAGCATCTCCCGACGCACCGCGCGAGTGTCGACTTCCAGCAGGATGTGCGAGCCGCCCTGCAGGTCGAGGCCGAGCACGATATGGCGCTGCGCCCATTTCGGCCAGCTCGCCACCATTTTTTCAGGTAGGAAATTGGGAACAGCGAACAGGCAAATGACCAATGCCGTGAGCAGAACCGCGGCCGCCTTCCAGCGCGTGAAATAGAGCATGACTTCCCGACTAACCGTTAAATCGCGCCGCTGCTGCGATCAGCTGGCCGCCGCCTCGTCCTTCACCGGTTCACCTTTGGCGCGGACGTCGGCGAGCATCGACCGCATCTGGCGGATGCGCACATCGTCCGCGATCTCGATTTCGATCTGATCGTCGTCGATCACCTTGGTGACCTTGCCGACAAGACCGCCATTGGTGACGACGGTGTCGCCGCGGCGGACGTTCTTGACCATTTCCGCGTGCTGCTTCACACGCTTCTGCTGCGGGCGCAGGATAAGGAAGTACATAATGACGAAGATCCCGACCATCGGGATCAAGAACGACGTAAAGGGATTCTCGCCAGTGCCGCCGCCAAACAGCCCTTGCGCAAACGCCGGCGATATGAACATCGAAGCTTTCCTTGCGTCGTTGGCGTACGCCGGTCAGTGTCCCTGCCAGCCATCGCGTAATTTGCGCGGACTATAGCCGCCGCTGCCCCAATTGCAACGCCAGAAGTCCCTTAAGAATCGGCCATTTTTGGCCCTTTCCGGGCAGGGATGCTTGCGGGAGCGATCCTCGCCGCGCTAAGAGCAACGCTCTTTTTTGAATCGAGTCCCCATGGTGAAATCGATCTCCAAACCGCCTCGCAAATCCAAGTCGAAGGCCGCCAAAGGCGGCGGCAATTCCGAAGCGCTCGCGCGCATCGCCCATGCGCTAGAGCGGCTGGCGCCGCAGCGCGGATCGACGCCCGACCTCGATAGCGCGGAGGCTTTTGTCTGGCATCCCGACGGCCGACGGCTGGCGCCGGTCAAACACGTCAACCGCGTCGAGATGTCGCTGCTCAAGGGCATCGACCGCGTGCGCGACGTACTGGTCGAGAACACCGAGCGCTTCGCCAAGGGGCTGCCCGCCAACAATGCGCTGCTCTGGGGCGCGCGCGGCATGGGCAAGTCATCGCTGGTGAAGGCGTCGCATGCCGGCGTCAATGCCATGCTGGCGCGCAGGGGTGCCAATAGCGGTCCACTCAAGCTCGTCGAAATCCACCGCGAGGACATCAAGAGCCTGCCCGACCTGATGGCGATCATCCGCGGCTCAAAGTACCGCTTCATCATCTTCTGCGACGATCTCTCATTCGACGCCGAAGACACCACCTACAAGTCGCTCAAGGCGCTCTTGGAGGGCGGCATTGAGGGGCGGCCGGACAACGTGATCTTCTATGCCACCTCCAACCGCCGACACCTGATGTCGCGCGACATGATGGAGAACGAGCGCTCGACCGCTATTAACCCGGGCGAGACGGTAGAAGAGAAAGTTTCGCTGTCGGACCGCTTCGGGCTGTGGCTCGGCTTCCACCGCTGCAGCCAGGACGAATACCTTGCGATGGTCGACGGCTACATCGCTCACTACAAGATTCCCGCGCCCACCGAAGAACTGCACCGGGACGCATTGGAATGGTCCACAACGCGCGGCTCTCGCTCAGGTCGGGTGGCCTGGCAGTTCGTGCAGGATCTCGCTGGGCGGCTCGGCGTCGAGCTGAGGGACTAAGGTGCAAATGGTAGAGACGAACCCAACCATCACGGAGAATATGCCATGGCTTACGCGCCGGTGAGGTACTTGGTCGGATCGAGCGGCGTCGAGCCCTTGCGGATCTCGAAGTGCAGTTGCGGTGAGGTTACGTTGCCGGTCTGCCCGGCATGCGCGATCACCTGCCCGCGCTTGATGGTGTCGCCGCGCTTCACCAAGATCTCGCTCGCGTTGGCATAGGCCGAGACATAACCGTTGGCGTGGCGGATCAGCACCAGATTCCCGTAACCCTTGAGTTCGTTGCCGGCGTAGGCGACAACGCCGTCGTCGGCCGCTTTGACCGGCGTGCCCTCGGGCACCGCCAAATTGATGCCGTCGTTCTGCGTGCCGTCCATCTTGGAACCGAACGCCGCGATGATGCGGCCCTTCACCGGCCAGCGGAAAGATGGGAGATTGCCAGCCGGCTCCGCTGCGGTAGCGACGCTTTGAGTGGTGGTCTGCGTTTCAGGCGTGACGATGCGCGCGCTCTGCAAAGGGGCGGCGCTAGCGATCGCCTTCTCGGCCGGTATCGTGCGGGGCTGCGCCACCTGCGGCGTGGGCGGCGGCGGCGCCGGCGCGTGCGCGACGGCAACCGAATGGCTGCCCGGGATAATTAACTGCTGCCCGACGCTGATCTTACCAAAGGGCTGCATGTTGTTCGCGCGCGCTAAGGCATTCAGCGCGATGCCGTACTTGTGAGCAATTCCGATCATGGTCTCGCCGGGCGCAACCACATGCACGCCCTGTGCGACATGCGCCGACTTCGCGGCTCGTAGCGCGGACGCGCTCGACGACACGTAACGCGGAATGACGATGCGCTGGCCGGGACGGATCGCATTCGTCTCGCTCAGGTTGTTAGTCTGCCGCAATGCCGAGGCCGGCACGCCGTATTTGCGTGCAATGCTCTCGACCGTCTCCCCCGCGCCGACCGTCACCGGCGAGCCGCCGTCCCAAGTCCAATGCCCCGTGGATTCTGCACGCGGTGTGGTGACAGGATAAGCGCCGAGACCCTGCGCTCCGTTGGAGACGCTGGAGGCGGCGACGGTCTGCTGCCGGCTCGGCGTCGGCAGCGGCAGCGGCTGCGCTACGACGCGACCGCTTGGCGTCGGCTGCGTGACGGCCGAACCGGTCACTTCTTGTGGCGGTACCGCGCGGCTGTAGGAGCTGCTTTGGAAGCGTGCGGAGTCTGAGCAAGCGGTGGTGGCAATGCCGACCAAGGCGAGGACTGCAACGCGCGCCCAAGTGGAAGAACGCGGAGGCACGTCGGAACGCGGCATGTGGTTACTCACTAGTACACAAAAAACCGGAGACTTTAACTAAAGCAGAGGCGGGTAAACAACGTTTTAAGGATTAGCGGAACCTTACGAGGGTCGCAGGCGCGAGCAAAAATGTCACAGCTCCTGAGCCTCACCGGGTAAGAGCGGCACGAAACGCACCGCGATCAACTGCTCGCGCTCGATGCCCGTTTGCAACTTGGTAAGCTTGACAATGTGTTGCGATCCGCCGTGCTGCCCGAGCGGCAGGACCATCACGCCATCCTCGGCCAACTGGTCGAGCAGTGTCTGCGGCACGGTCTCGGCGGCGGCGGTGACGTTGATGCGGTCGTAGGGCGCCCGCCTCGGCACGCCAGCGAAGCCGTCGCCGATCACCACCTCGACATTGTCATAGCCGAGCGCCTTAAGCCTCTCACGAGCTTGCTCGGCAAGCGTGCGATAGCGCTCGACACTGACCACTTCGCGCGCCAGCCGCGAGAGCACCGCTGCCTGGTAGCCCGAGCCGGTACCGACCTCAAGCACGCGATGGTGCGGGCGCAGCCCAAGTTGCTCGGTCATGTAGGCGACCACATAGGGTTGGCTGATGGTCTGCCCGCAGTCGATTGGCAACGCCTGGTCGGCGTAGGCGCGGTCGGCAAACTGCGTGGTGACGAACTGTCCGCGCGGCACCTCGTCCATGGCTCGCAACACCGCCTGGTCGCTGATGCCGCGGCGACGCAGCGTCAGCAGGAACTCCATACGGTCCTCGTCTTGGCCATCCCGCGGTCGTTTTGCCACGGCCGACTCCCATCATGGCAAATCTAGCACGTTTGCCCGCCGATCATGTAAGCTGCGCTGGGCGCACGGGGGCGTCGCGTCCTGGAGTAGCCGATGCCTGAGTCGCGCGCACGTGTCCTTGTGGTCGAGGACGAATATCTGATCCGCATACTGGTGGAGGACATGCTTGCCGACCTCGGCTACGACGTGGCTGCTGCGGTCGGCACGTTCGCCGAGGCGAGTGCACAGGCCGCCAAAGGCGAATTCGACGCCGCCATTCTCGACATCAATCTCGACGGCCGCGACACCTATCCGGTCGCCGACATCCTGGCCAAACGCGGCGTACCCTTCGTCTTTGTCACCGGCTACGGCGAGCGCAGCCTCGCGCCGCCCTATCGCGATCACTTGGTACTGCCGAAGCCGTTCCAGGCCGGGCAACTAAAGGACGCGCTGAGCACGCTGCTCGCCTAGCCCCGGCGCATGCGCGCCTGCGCCGGCTCGAACAATTCGGCAAGCTTAGTCATGAACGGCTCGTCGGTGAGATCGAGCCGCAGCGGCGTGATGGCGATGCGCTTCTCAGCGAGCGCAGCGAGGTCGCTGCCCTCCGCAGCGCCGACGATGCCGCCGCGCCCAAACGCGATCCAGTAATAAGGATTGCCGCGCCCGTCGTGGCGCGCGTCGATGCGCAAGAGCTCCTGGTCGCGTTTGCCCTGGATCGCGATGGAAACGCCAGCAACCTCATGTGGGGAGCAATCGGGAAAATTGACGTTGACCAGCACGTCGCGCGGCACGCCGGCCTTGAGTACGCGACGTATGATATCGGGCGCGAACTCGCTCGCGGTGTCCCAATGCGGCAGTCGCCGGGTTGACGCGGCATAGGCTTGCGATAGCGCGAAAGACGGAATGCCGAGCACGGTGCCTTCCATCGCGCCGGCGACCGTGCCCGAATAGGTCACGTCCTCCGCGGCGTTGCGGCCGCGGTTGACGCCGGACAGTACCAGGTCCGGCATCTCCTGCATGATGTAGCGCGCGCCCATGATCACGCAGTCGGTCGGCGTGCCCTTCACCGCGAAATGCCGGTTGGCCACTTCGCGCAGGCGCAGCGGATCATTGAGCGACAAGGAATGCGAGACGCCGGATTGGTCGGTTTCCGGAGCCACGACCCACACTTCGTCGGACAATTCGCGCGCGATCTTCTCGCAAACCTCGAGGCCCGGTGCGTGAATGCCGTCGTCATTGGTGATGAGGATGCGCATTACGCCCGCTCGATCTTGGTCATTCCGCCCATATAGGGCTTGAGCGCCTCCGGCACCACGATCGTGCCGTGATCGTCCTGATAGTTCTCCATTACCGCGATCAGCGCGCGGCCGACCGCGACGCCGGAGCCGTTAAGCGTGTGCACGTGGCGCACGCCGTCCTTGGAGCGGTAGCGCGCGTTCATGCGGCGGGCCTGAAATTCCCCGCAGTTCGAACATGAGGAAATCTCCCGATACATGCCCTGCCCTGGCAGCCAGACTTCAATGTCGTAGGTCTTCTGCGAGGCAAAACCCGTGTCGCCGGTGCAGAGAGTCATAATACGATAATGCAGGACGAGCTTCTTCAGCACCTCTTCGGCGCAGGCGAGCATGCGCTCATGCTCTTCCCTGGATTTTTCAGGTGCGGTGACAGAGACGAGCTCGACTTTGATGAACTGGTGCTGGCGGATCATGCCGCGCGTATCCTTGCCGGCGGCGCCGGCTTCCGCCCGGAAACAGGGAGTGCAGGCGGTGAACCGCATCGGCAGTTGCGCTCCCTCGATGATTGACCCTCGTACAAGATTGGTGAGCGGCACTTCGGCAGTGGGTATGAGCCAGAAATCATTCGTCGTTCGAAATTGATCATGGGCAAACTTCGGCAGCTGCGCAGTGCCAAACATCACCTCGTCACGCACCATGATGGGCGGACTAACTTCGATGTAGCCGTGCGCTCCCGTGTGCAGATCGAGCATAAACTGCCCGAGCGCGCGCTCCATGCGCGCGAGATCTTTCTGCAAAACGACGAAGCGCGAGCCGGATAGTTTCGCCGCTATTTTGAAGTCCATCATTTCGAGCGCTTCGCCCAATTCGAAATGCTGCTTGGGCTTGAACGCATAATCGCGCCTCTTGCCAAACGCATGACGTTCGACATTGCCGCTGGCATCTGCGCCGTCCGGCACGTCGTCAGCCGGCGTGTTGGGGATTTCCGCAAGTTCCATGTCGAGGGTGTCCGCGAGTTTCTTCTGTTCTTCTTCCAGCGCCGACAGTGTCGACTTCAGCTCGTTGACTTCCGCCATCAGCTTCTGCGCCGAGGCCTCGTCCTTTTTTTTCTTCGCCTCGCCGATCTCCTTCGACGCGGCGTTGCGCCGCGCCTGCGCCTGTTCGAATTTGGTGATCGCCGCCCGACGCTCTTCATCAAGCTTGATTAGCTTGCCGGACAAAGGCTCTAGTCCGCGCCGTTTCAGGCCTTTGTCAAAGGCCTCCGGATGCTCGCGAATCCATTTCATATCGTACATGCCGGGGCTTCTACCGCGTCATGGGCGGGCTTGTCACGGCAAGCCAGAGTATTTCTATTGCACTGCTTTGGCTGTTGCCGCCGCTGCCTTGGCGGCCTCGTCGGCCTGCGCCTTCTTTTCCACCATGCGCACCGACCAGATCGAGCCCTCATAGAGCGCCATCAGCGGCACCGCGAGCGACATCTGACTGATGACGTCGGGCGGCGTCAGGACGGCGGCGATCACGAAGGCGCCGACGATGAAATAGCGCCGCTTTTCCTTGAGCTGCTGCGCGGTGATCAGTCCGACGCGGCCGAGCAGCGTCAGGATCACCGGCAATTGGAACGCCACGCCGAAGGCAAGCACGAGCGTCATCATCAGGGACAGATACTCGCCAACCTTAGGCAGCAGCGAAATCGCCGCGTCATGCGTGTCGCCCGGCTGCTGCATGTGCAGCGAGAAGCGGATCAGCATGGGCAGTACCAGGAAATAGACCACCAGCGCGCCGAGCGTGAAGAAGATCGGGGTCGCAATCAGGTACGGCAGGAAGGCCTTTCTCTCGTGACGGTAGAGGCCGGGCGCCACGAACATGTAGAGCTGCGTCGCGACCACCGGGAAAGACAGGAAAGCGGCACCGAACATCGCGAGTTTCAGCTGCGTGACGAAATATTCGAGCAGTGCCGTGTAGATGAACTTGGAATTCTCCGGTCCTGCTACCCAGACGAAGGGCCAGACCAAGACGTTGTAAATGTCCTTTGCGAAGACGAAGCAGAGCGCGAACATCACGCCGAAGGCGATCAGCGCCTTGATCAGACGCGAACGCAGCTCGATCAGGTGCTCGAGCAGCGGCGCCTTGGTGGCGTCAATGTCCTCTTGCGTCATGCGCTGCTCCCGCCTTGTTTCGCTGGCTCCTTGGCAGGCGCCGTCTCGGCGGGCGCAAGATCCTCATGGGTGACGGGAGCTGGCGGCTCCGGCAGCGGCACGTCGATCGGCGGCAGTGACGATGGATGTGCGGTCACCGACGCCGGATTGCCGATATCGGTGGCCGGCGCGCCGACCACCTGTTTCTCGGCCGGCGGCTCCTGGAAGCTGCGCTCGACGTCGCGCTGCACATCGGCGATAGGATCGATTTTGCCTATTTCGGCCACCGAAATCGAAAGCTCGTCGGCATGCTTCTTCAGGTCGGCGAATTCGGCTTCGCGCAGCGCTTCATTGAACTGGGTCTGGAATTCGTTGGCCATACGGCGGATCTTGCCCATCCATTGGCCCAGCGTGCGCAGAACGGTTGGCAACTCCTTCGGCCCGATCGCGATCAGCGCGACGATGCCGATGACGACGAGCTCGCCCCAGTTTAGACCGAACATGGATAGATCAACTCCAGGCGCTGCCGCCCGTTATGGCCGACGATGCAGGAGCCTTTATGAGCGCGCGCGCTCGGTTTCCGTCTTCGGGGCAGCGGCGGCGGATTGATGCTCGATGGACTTCGCCGGCTCGCTCTTGGCCTCCGCTTTATCGTCTTCCGTCATGCCCTTCTTGAAAGCCTTGATGCCCTGGGCAAAGTCGCCCATTACCGATGAAAGCTTTCCGCGGCCGCCAAACAGAAGCATCACCACCACGATTACTATCATCCAGTGCCAGATGCTCAAGGAACCCATAGAACCCTCCGCGGCGGCGGCTGACGTGCCCCGCCCTAGTTTAAAACGAAAGTAGGCCTCGCAAGCGGCAAAAACAAGGACTTACGCCCTTTTGTAATGCCGGCGTTAAGCTGGGCCCCGCCGGTATTCGCTTTCAATTCCCGGACTTTACGTGTCGCTACGCGACGACGGAGGCGCCAAACCCAGGTCGAGGTCGCTCGGCTCCAGAGGATCCTCGTCCTCGCGCAAGGCCGTGTCATCGGACGGCAACGGCACCGCAAAGCCCGGCGGCAGATTGCCTTCCAACAAGCCGGCGCTCTTCAGTTCGTCGAGACCGGGCAGGTCGCCGACCTCCTCCAGCCCGAAATGGGTGAGGAACTGATCGGTGGTGCCATAGGTGATCGGCCGGCCTGGCGCCTTGCGGCGGCCGCGAGGACGGATCCACCCCGTGCGCAGCAGCACATCTAGCGTGCCGACCGCAGTCACCACGCCGCGGATTTCCTCGATCTCGGCGCGGGTGACCGGTTGGTGATACGCTATGATGGCGAGTGTCTCGATTGCCGCGCGCGACAGTTTGCGCGTCTCCACCGTCTCCTTGGTTAGCAGCCAGGACAGATCGTCGGCGGTGCGGAACATCCATTTCTTCCCCACCTTCACCAAGTTGACGCCCCGTGTGGCGTATTCCGCCTTCAGCGCAGCGAGCGCCTCTTTGACGTTGACGCCGTTTGGCAGGCGGCGCGCCAGCATCGCCTCGTCGAGCGGTTGGCCCGCGGCAAACAGCAAGGCTTCGAGCAACCGCAATTCTTCCGGTCGCGCCGCGACCGGTGCTTCGTGAGGCGGCGCCTCGCTGTTCTGGACAATAACGAGCTTCTTAGCGGCGCTGGGCATCGACCCTTTCTCCTTATGCGTTTTCTTGCGCGTCATGCGTCGCAGCACTTCCGTTCATGCCGACCCGCTTGCGCATGTAGATCGGCGCGAACGACTCTTTCTGGTGTATCTCGGCAAGTCCTTCACGCACCAATTCGAGCGCGGAGGCGAGAGATGAGGCCATGGCGGTCGCCGTTAGCGCGGGCTCGACCACATAGGAAATCAGGAAGAAATCGATGCGCGACCAATCGTCCGACATGCCAATCAGCCGCTCGAGCGCGATGCGTGCTTCGGCGAGCGACCATACCGTCCGCTTCTTGAAGCGCACGCGCGAAAGCGCGCTGCGCGCCCGCTGCGTGGCATAGGCGCTGAGCAGGTCGTAAAGCGTTGCGGTCCACTCCGGCTGCTTGATTTCCTCGATCGGCTCCGGCGAGCCGCGCGGGAATACGTCGCGATTCAGCTGCGGGCGGTCCATCAGACGCGTAGCCACGTCGCGGAAGGCTTCCAGCCGACGCAAGCGATGCGCCAAAGCCAAGGCCATTTCCTCCGCGCTCGGCCCCTCGCCCGCGGCCGATTCTGGCAATAATAGGCGCGATTTGAGGTAGGCGAGCCAAGCTGCCATCACCAGATAGTCGGCGGCAAGCTCGAGCCGCAACTGGCGTGCGGCTTCAATGAAATTCAGATACTGATCAGCGAGCGCTAGGATGGATATCTTCGACAAATCGACCTTCTGCGTGCGCGCGAGCGCGAGCAGTAGATCAAGCGGGCCTTCAAAGCCCTCGACATCGACGATCATCGCCGGCTCGGTAGTGCCGCGATCCGATTCCAGCGTGGTGTCGAAATCCTCTGGCGTCATCAGCCGGTCTTCCGTTGCGATGGGGATCCTTCCGCGTCCACCATCTGCTTGAAAATCTTGCGGGCGGCAGCGACGTCGAAATCGTCCGGGGCCCTGCGTTGCGCCAGCGCCGCCTCCGCCCGCTTTGCGGCGTCCCCCGTAAGCTTTGGCGATTCCCCGGCGACTGCGCTCATCTCGCGCAGATCGCCGTTGCAATGAAGCACGACGTCGCAGCCGGCCGCAAAAGCAGCGCGGCTGCGCTCCGCGATCGTGCCGGAAAGGGCATTCATCGAGATGTCATCGCTCATGAGCAGGCCTTGGAACCCGATAAAGCCGCGAATCACTTCGCGCACCATTGTGACTGAAGTGGTGGCCGGTGCATCAGGGTCAATTGCGGAAAACACAACATGTGCGGTCATACCCAGCGGGAGTTCGTTGAGCGGCCGAAAGGCAGCAAAATCGGTGGCTTCTAGGGTGGTTCGGTCGGTGTCGACTAGAGGCAGCCTGTGGTGGCTGTCGGCGGTTGCCCGGCCATGACCGGGCAGGTGCTTGAGCACCGGCAGGACGCCCCCCGCGATGAGCCCCTCGGCGATAGCACCGGCCAGGGCCGCGACCTTGACCGGCTCGGTTCCATAGGCTCGGTCGCCGATGACCGCGTCGGCGCCCTCGACCGGAACGTCGCCCAGCGGAAGACAGTCGACATCCACGCCAAGGGCATTGAGGTCGGCGGCAATCAGTCGCCCTGCAAGCCGGGCAACGGCTAGTCCGGCGGCCACCTCACGGTCGTAGATCGTGCCGTAGCGTGCCCCGGGCGGATACTCTGGCCAATGGGGCGGGCCGAGGCGCTGCACGCGACCACCTTCCTGGTCCACGAGAACCGGCGCTGGCCAGCCCACAATCTCTCGAAATGACTGTATAAATTCAATTATTTGCTGAAATGTTTTCACATTTCGCTTGAATATGATGAGACCCCAGGGCTGGGCTTCCCGGATGAACGCGCGCTCGTTGACCGTGATCGTGAGCCCGCTCAATCCGGTGATGAATGCACGCGCCAGCATCAGCGCGGATTAGCCCTCGCCCGTAATGGCTTCAAGCAAAGCCAACGCTAATTTTTTTGGATGAGGCACTGGCCGCCGGCCGCCTTGAGACCGCTACACAATTCGTTCGCCTCGCCAGCGGTAGCGAAGGGTCCGACCAAGGCGCGGTAAAAGGTCCCCTTTTGGCCCAGGTCCACCTTGCGGATCAGCACTTGGCGGCCGCCGAGCTGGTTAGGGTATTTGGCCTGCAGGCTGTGATAAGCCGCCTGTGCATCGGCCTCGTTACGCTGCGAGGAGACCTGCACTGCGTAGCTGCCGTTTGTGGGCGCCGGCGCAACCGAGGAAGTGTGCGTAGGGGTGCGAGCCGCCGCCGTCGGGGGCGGCGCTGGCATGGCCGCGGTCTGCCGCGGCAATGAGTTGGCCGGCTGCTGCGCGGCGGGCGGATTGTTGGCGATCCTCTGTGCCGGCGCTGGCGCCGGCGGCGTTGCCGCCTGCGTTGCCGGCGGAGGCGCTTGCGGTGAAGCCGCAAGCGGAGTTGCAGCCGATTGGCTGTCTCCCACGCCCAGTTGGTCGGGCCGGATGGCGATGGTGCGGACCTTCTTCGGCTCGTTGGAGATAACGCCGGTCCCGAGGGGCGCCGTCGGCGGCGCGGCGACCGGCTGTGCGGTGTCTTGCGCCGGCGCCAGCGGCGGCGGGGCTTGCTGGTCCTTCAGTTCGACGGGCGGTTCCTCGCGCGAAACAAGCTTTTCATCCTGCCCGCGATCGGCGACCCGGTCGTAGATCAGCTTGTTCGGCGTCTTGACCGTGGTCGCAGGCACAATCTTGCTCGGCGCTGTGTCGGCCTTGATCACCGGCGGCGGCTGGCTTGATCCTGACGATCCAAACAGGGCGCGATACCCAAACGCGCCGGCGGTACCGATGACGGCGAGCGCAAACACCGCGGCGATCGCCAGAATGCCTAAGCGCCGACGTGGCGGCGGCAAATCATCATAGAGATCCTCCTGCTCGCCGATGTGAGGCGGCGGCTGATGCTCATCATAGCCATCCGCCTCGTAGGCTTCCTCGGCCGTATAGCCGGGCGCCTCTTCGTCGCTTTGATTGAGATCGAGCGCGGTGGCGTTAGGCGCCGCCGCTGCATATGGCCTGAGCGGAGTCTTTGCAGGCGCAGTTGGCGCGGCTTGATACTCGTTCGGCACGAAATTCGGGGCAGGCGTCGGCGCTTGTGGCGCGGCGGCGCGGCGCGCATTTTCCCGGCCGTATTCGCCAAACGGGTCAGTCTGTCCGATCAAGCGGGCAAGCTCGGCGAGCGGATCGCTACCTGAGGTAGCGGACGCGCCGCGTGCCGATGCTTCATTGGTTCGATTGGGTCTTTGAATTTGGTCGTCCGCCATTCGGTCCCCGTTTTTGATCGCACCCTTGCCCCTTCAATCGCGATACAAGGTTGTCCATCGAACGAGAATTACCGCATTTCCTCAGGCGCTTTGACCCCGAGCAGTTTGAGCCCCGAGGCCAGAACGGTAACGATCCCCTGCACCAAAGCAAGCCGCGCCGCCGTCATTTTTGAATCATTCTGGATAATGAAGCGTAAATGAGGCAAGTCCTTTCCGCGGGTCCAATGAACGTGAAATTCACTAGCTAAATTATATAGATAGAATGCAACCCGATGCGGTTCGTGCACCGTCGCCGCAGCCTCGATGAGGCGTGGATAAAGTGCGATCCGCCGGAGGATGGACAGTTCGCCGGGGTCGGTGAGCCGGTCGAGCGGCGCCTTCGTAAGCCACTGCACGCGTTCTTCCGGATCCGCCGGCAGGTCCGGGATTTCCGCCCGGGCATTGCGGAATACTGACTGCCCGCGGGCATGGCCGTATTGCACATAGAATACCGGGTTCTCACGCGTCGCCTCGATCACCTTTGCGAGATCGAAATCAAGCACTGCATCGTTCTTGCGGTAGAGCATGTCGAAGCGCACAGCGTCGCGCCCGACTTCGTCCACAACTTCGCGCAGGGTGACGAACTCGCCAGCGCGCTTTGACATCTTCACCGGCTCGCCGGCGCGCAGCAAGCGGACCAATTGGATCAGTTTCACATCGAGCACGGCCTTACCGCCGCTCACCGCCTTCACGGCCGCGTGCATGCGTTTGATGTAGCCGCCGTGGTCGGCGCCCCACACGTCGATCAGGTTCAAGAAGCCGCGGTCGAACTTCGATTTGTGATAGGCGATGTCTGAAGCGAAATAGGTGTAGCTGCCATCCGACTTCTTTAGCGGCCGGTCGACGTCGTCGCCGAAATCGGTTGAGCGGAAGAGCGTCTGCTCGCGGTCTTCCCAATCCTCGAGGTTGCCCCCCTTGGGCGGCGGCAGACGGCCTTCATAGACCTCGCCGCCCTTGCGCAGGTTTTCTATGGTGGCGGCGACTTGATCGCCGCCTTCGATCAACGAGCGCTCCGAATAGAACACATCGTGGCGCACGTTCAACGCGGCGAGATCGCGGCGGATCGCGTTCATCATCATCGCAATGGCTTTGGCCCGTACAACCGGAAGCCATTCGGATTCTGGCTTTTTGCTCAGCGTCGCGCCATGCTCGCTTTTGAGCGCGGCGCCGACCGGCTTCAGGTAATCGCCGGGGTAAAGTCCCTCCGGGATCTCGCCGATGTTCTCGCCGAGCGCTTCGCGGTAACGCAGAAAGGCCGAGCGCGCCAGGACGTCGACCTGCGCGCCCGCATCGTTGATGTAGTACTCACGCGTGACGTCGTAGCCGGTAAAGGTGAGCAGATTGGCAAGCGCGTCGCCAAACACCGCGCCGCGTCCGTGTCCGACATGCATCGGGCCAGTTGGATTGGCAGAAACGAATTCGACGTTGAGCTTCTGGCTCCGCCCGATATTGCTGCGTCCGTAGTTGAGGCCACTCTCCAACACGACGCGCAGTTCCTCGCCCCAAACGTGCGGCTTGAGCCTCAAATTAATGAAGCCGGGGCCCGCGACATCGACCCTGTCGACTATCTCAGCGTTTCGCAACGCATTGGCTGTTGCTTCCGCTATTTCCTTCGGTTTCTTGCCGACACCCTTGGCCGTCACCATTGCTGCGTTGGTAGCCCAATCACCGTGCGTTGGATCGCGCGGCGGCTCCACGACCACGCGTGACAGATCGGTGCCGGGCGGCAACGATGCTGCAGTAGAGCCGATTACGCACTCGTGCACTCTTTCGTATAGATTGGTGCTTTTACTCTGGGGCGCCATTGCGGCTGCGAGTAAAGGAATTATTGTCATTAGTCAAAATGGCGTTCACTTAGCTTTCTAGATAATCGGCGCGCCGCTATCGACCGAAAGGATCTGGCCGGTGGTGATGACTGGCGAAGCGCTCCGCGGTGGCGCGGCCGATGCCGCCGCCTGTGATGAATTCAACCTTGCCGGCCAATCGCGCCATGGTTCGATGATATTTTCCCCCTGCCTTAACAGGCGAGCGCTAGCGCAACTCAGGCGTGGTCTTGAAATATTTGGCGTGCTCGATAAGCGCATACCGGTCGGTCATGCCGGCGATGTAGTCGGCGATGCGGCGGGCGCGAATACTATCGCCGGCGCGGTCGAAGCCCTCCGCCCATTCCGCCGGTAGGTCGTCAGGCGTCACAGTGTAGTGCGCAAACAGGTCGCTTAGTGCGCCCTCGGCTTCGCCCATCACCTGCTTGATGCGCACGTGATGGTACATGCGCGGATAAAGGAAGCCCTTGATTGCGGCGTCGGCTCCTTCCATCGCTGGCGAAAACGCCACCACCGGTCCGCCGGCCTCGCGCACCTCCGTCGTCGAGCTCGGCCCCAGCGCGGCAAAGCGTCGACCGCTCTCGGCGATGACATCCTCGATCATGCGGGTGATCAGCCGGCGCACCATTTCGTGCGCACGTCGCGCGTGCTCTAGGCTGGGATGCGCCTTGTCGATCTCGCGCACGATGTCGCCGATTAGATCGACCACAGTGATGTCCTCGAGCGTGAAAAAATCGGCGCGCAAGCCGTCGTCGATGTCATGCGCGTCATAGGCGATGTCATCGGACAGCGCCGCCACTTGCGCCTCGGCGCCGGCAAAGGACCACAGCTCGAGATCCTGTATCTGCGCATAAGCCAAGATCGCGGCCGGAACGCCGCGCTGGGCATGGCGCCCGACCGGCGCGCCGGCGCAGTCGGTGAGCGGGCCATTGTGCTTGACCAACCCTTCCAACGTCTCCCAGGTCAGATTGAGCCCGTCAAAGAGGGCATAGCGGCGCTCGAGATCGGTGACGATGCGCAGCGCCTGCGCGTTGTGGTCAAAGCCGCCGAAGCGCGCGAGCGCCTTGTCGAGCGAGCGTTCGCCGGCATGGCCGAACGGCGGATGGCCAAGATCGTGCGCTAGCGCCAGCGCCTCGGCGAGGTCCTCGTCGAGCCCGAGCGCGCGGGCAAGCGCGCGGGCAATCTGCGCCACCTCCAGCGTATGGGTCAGCCGCGAGCGGTAATGATCGCCCTCGTGGTAGACAAACACTTGCGTCTTGTGTGCCAACCGCCGGAATGCGGTGGAATGGATGATGCGGTCGCAGTCGCGCCGGAACGCGTTGCGCGTCGGGCTTGCCGGCTCGACGTAACGTCGGCCCCGGCTTTGTGCCGGATCGGCGGCATAAACGGCTCGTGCGCGCCCGGTTTCGATCGCCATCGGCAGATTGACCTTGTGGACGTGCGCACTTAACTATTCGGCAGGGCGCATGCCAATACCATAGCGGCGGAAGGAATGACGATGGACGCCAGCGTCACAGTCAGCGAACGGGCCGCCAAGCGGATCGGCGAGATTCTGAAAGCCGAGCCACCGGGCACTATGTTGCGTGTCTCCATCGAAGGCGGCGGCTGCTCAGGCTTCCAGTACAAGTTCGACATGGAACGCGCGAGGGCTCACGACGACCTCGCCATCACCCGGGATGGCGCTACCGTGGTGATCGATCCGGTCTCGATGAATTATATGGCCGGTGCCGAGATCGATTTCGTTGACGACCTCATCGGCGCTTCGTTCAAAGTAAAGAACCCAAAAGCCACCGCCTCCTGCGGCTGCGGCACCAGCTTCGCGCTATAACCCCTACTCCGCCGCGATGGCCGGCGGAGCTTCCTGTACCTCGGCAAGCTGCGGCTCGAGCCGGCGCCTGAGCATCCGGTCGAAGCGGTCGAGGTAGAGGTAGATCACCGGCGTGATGTAAAGCGTGAGCAACTGGCTCAGCAGAAGACCGCCGACCACCGCGACGCCGAGCGGCTGGCGCAGCTCGGCGCCCGCGCCCGTGCCGAGCGCGATCGGCAGCGTGCCGAAGATCGCCGCGAAGGTTGTCATCATAATCGGCCGAAAGCGCAGCATGGCGGCTTCGCGGATCGCGGCCTCCGCAGAAAGGCCGACGCGGCGGCGCTCGATGGCGAAGTCAATCATCATGATCGCGTTCTTCTTCACGATGCCGACAAGCATCACGATGCCGATCATCGCGATCACCGACAGATCCATGCGGAACAGCATCAGGGTCAGGATCGCGCCGATGCCGGCGGACGGCAGACCCGAGATGATGGTAATCGGATGGATGAAGCTCTCATACAAAATACCAAGCACCACGTAGGCGGCGAAAATCGCCGCCAGGATTAGTATACCCTGGCCGCGCAATGAATCCTGGAACACCTGCGCCGTGCCTTGGAAGCCTGTGGTGATCGTCGCCGGCAACCGTTCTTCACGCTCTAGGTTCTGGATCGCGTCAACCGCTTGCCCGAGCGAGAAGCCCGGCGCCAGGTTGAACGAGATGGTCACTGCCGGCTGCTGGCCTTGGTGATTGACCTGCAGCGGCCCAACCGTGGGCTCGAATTTTGTGACCGCCGACAGTGGAACGACGGTGCCGTTGGTGGTTTTCAGATAAATGCGCGCGAGGTCGTCTGGGCCCGCTTGAAACTCAGGCTGCGCCTCAAGGATGACCTGGTAGGTGTTAACCGGCGAGTAAATCGTCGCCACTTGCCGCGCACCGAAGGCGTTGTAGAGCTCCTGTCGCACCTGATCGACGCTTAGCCCATAAACAGCGGATTTCTCGCGGTCGACCTGAATCGTGATTTGCGGGTTCTTGATGTAAAGGTCGGTGGTGACGTCAAGCAACCCAGGAATTTGCGCGATTTTGTCGCGCAGTTCCGGCGCCAGCCGATACAGTGTAGCAGTGTCGTTCGATTGCAGCGTGTACTGATACTGGCTTTTGTCGAGCTTGCCACCGAGGTTGATGTTCTGGATAGGCTGGAAAAAGATCCGAATGCCGGGAACAATATTGGCGTTCTTGCGCAAGCGCGCGGTAATTGTCGCCAGACTGTCGCGCTCTTTGCGTGGCTTGAGCGCCACCAGCATGCGCCCGCTGTTGCCAACGGTGTTCGGGCCGCCGGCGCCGACGGTTGAATTGACGTAAGCCACCGCTGGGTCCTTCCGCACGATGTCGGCGACCCGCCGCTGGAGTACGCTTAGCGCCGGGAAGGAAATGTCGGTCGAGCCTTCAGTGATGCCGACGACGTAGCCGGTATCCTCGGTTGGGAAGAATCCTTTCGGCACCACTACATAAAGCCACAGCGTGCCGCCGATGGTCACCAGCGTGAGCCCCAGCATGATCGATTTGGCCCTGAGCACGAGATCGAGCGTCCATTCGTAAGCGCGCAGCATCAGCTCGAACAGACGCTCAAAATTGCGCAGCAAGATATTTTGTTTCTCGCCGTGATAGCCCTTGAGAACGCGCGCGCACAACATCGGCGTCAGCGTCAGCGAGACGAAGCCGGAGACGACGATCGCCACGGATATTGACACTGCAAATTCGCGGAACACGCGCCCGACCATACCGCCCATCAGCAGCACCGGGATAAATACTGCAATCAGCGAGAAAGTGATCGATATGATCGTGAAGCCAATCTCGCGTGAGCCTTTCAGCGCCGCCTCGAACGGCCGCATGCCGCCTTCGATGTGGCGGACGATGTTCTCAAGCATGACGATGGCGTCGTCGACCACGAAGCCTACCGACAGCGTCAGCGCCAATAGTGTCATGTTGTTAATCGAAAAACCGAACGCGTACATCGCCGCGCAAGTGCCGATCAGGGACACCGGAACCGCCAGCGCCGGAATAATGGTGGCCGAAACTTTGCGCAGGAACAGGAAAATTACCAAAATAACAAGTGCGATCGCGATCGCCAACGTTTCCTGCACATCGGTGACCGCGGCACGGATGGAGATGGAGCGGTCGAACAGTGGCTGCATCTGAACGGAGGGCGGCACTTGGACCCGCAAGTTCGGCAGAATATCGCGCACCATGTCGACGACCTGCACGGTGTTGGCGTCGGGCTGGCGCTGGATCGCCAGCACAATGGCGCGGGCATCGTTGAACCAGGTTGCGATCTTGTCGTTCTCGACGCTGTCGATCACCCGCGCGATCTGGTTGAGCTTGACCGGCGCGCCCTTGCGATAGGCTACGACGACGTCACGATAGTCAGCCGCATGCTCGATCGCGCTGGTCGCCGTCAGCGTCACGCTTTGCTTCGGTCCGGTCAGCGTGCCCACAGGCGTCGAGGAATTGGCCTTGGCAACGACGTCGCGCACGTCGTCGAGCGAGATATTGCGCGCCGCTGCCTCGGTCGGATTGACCTGGACGCGCACGGCAAATTTCTGCGCACCATAAACCAGCACTTGGGCGATGCCGGGCAGCTGCGAAATCTGCGGCGCCAGCACGGTTTCCGCATAATCGTCCACGGTCGACAGCGGGACCGTGTCGGAGCGCAAGCTCACATAGAGCACCGGGAAGTCGCCCGGATTAACCTTGCGGAAGGTCGGCGGCGTCGTCATTTCGACCGGCAACAAACGCGCCGCGGTGGCAAGCGCGGTCTGCACATCGAGCGCCGCGCCGTCGATGTTACGGCCAAGGTCGAACTGGATCGTGATCTGCGTGATGCCGAGCGACGACGATGAATTCATCGACGAAATGCCGGCAATCGTAGAAAGCTGCCGCTCGATCGGCGAGGCCACCGACGCCGCCATGGTCTCTGGGCTCGCTCCCGGCAACTGCGCAATGATCTGGATTGTCGGGAAATCCACCGCCGGCAGCGCCGCAACCGGCAACAGTCGATAAGCGAACACGCCGAAAACGATCAGCGACGCCGTCATCAACGTCGTCAGCACCGGGCGTCGGATACAGGTTTCCGAGATATTCATAGGTCAGCTGCCCGCGACCTTGGGCTGGCGCGGGTTGACGCGCGTGCCGTTAGACAGCAGCAATTGACCGTCGGTCACGACGGTTTCGCCGCCGTTGAGCCCTTTGCTGATCACCGATTGGCTGCCGACCGTGCGGTCGACCGTCACAGGCTGCACATTGGCGACGTTGTCGTTGATCACAAAGACGAAGTTGCCGGTCTGACTGACTTGGACGGCATTCGAGGGTACCACCACCGCGTCCTCGACCCGCAAGGTCAGTTCAACGGTCACCAGCGTACCTGGCCAGAGCACCTCGTTTTCATTCGGCATGGTGGCGCGAATGGTCGCCATTCCGGTCGCCGAATCCACGGTGTTCTCAATCATCGTCACTTGTCCGCTGGCGCGCTTCCGCTCGCCCGGAATGATGGCTTCAATGGTGGCGGATTCCGCGGCCAGAGCCTGGCGGATTTCTGGCAAGACCTTCTGCGGCACCGTGAAGGTGACGTAGACCGGCGCCATCTGATTGATCGTTGCCATCGGCGTGGCGTCGGCCTGGCGCACGAAATTGCCGACTTTGACCGCCGCCGCACTGATGCGTCCATTGATCGGGGCGGTGACATTGCAATAGCTCAACTGGACCTTGAGGTTCTGGAGCAGACCTTCATCGGCTTTGATTGCCGCGCGGTACACGTCGGACTGCGTCTTGGCATTGTCGAGATTGACCACTGGCGTCGCGTTCTTGGCGACAAGGTCTGTGAAGCGCGCTACGTCGCGTTCGGCGCCGGCGAGCTGCGCTTTATCGCGCGCAACTATGCCCTCGGTCTGCGCAATTTGTGCCTGGATGGTGCGGCCGTCGAGCGTGAACAGCGGATCGCCCTTCTTGACCTCGGCGCCGTCGCGAAAGTGCACGGCGGTGATCGCGGTGTCGACCCGCGTCTTGATAGCGACGCTGGCGATCGGCGTTACATTGCCCAGCGAGTCAATGCGCACCGGGGTTGGCTTCCGCTCGGCGGTCGCAACTTCAACGGGAACGGCGTTGGCCTCGTCTTGGGAACGGGCGGCAACCCCGTTGCCCGCCCATTGAGCGCGCGCCAATAATACAACGCCGATCAGGGCGATTGCTGCCACCCCAAAGAGCCACTTTCGTTGCTTCATCGGCGATTATCCGGCCTGGTTTGACAGATTCCCTGCCCAGGCTCCTCGATCCATGGGAACGACGGCGTTCGCACCACTATCGGGCCGCGTCTTTCTACCACAGAAACGGGAATGAGTGCATATCCCTGCGCCTGCTGGTAAACACCCAAGACTCTGGTTTTCTTTAGTTCTTTAGCCGGCACCTTGCGTATGCGCATCGCAACATGGAACGTCAATTCGATCCGCCAGCGGCTGGACCACTTGCAGGCTTGGCTGAAGGAACGCGAGCCCGACATCGTCTGCCTGCAGGAAATCAAATGCGTCGACGACGCCTTCCCGCGCGAGAACTTCGAGAGACTAGGCTACAACGTGGCGGTGCACGGGCAGAAGACCTTCAACGGCGTCGCCCTGCTTTCCAAACTGCCGTTCGACGAGGTTGCCCCTGGATTGATCGGCGACAAGGAGGACGTACAGGCGCGCTTCCTTGAGGCGCTGGTGTCGACCAAGACGGGCGTCTTGCGGGTGGTGAGCCTCTACCTGCCCAATGGCAACCCACCAAGCTCTGAAAAATACCTTTATAAACTCAAATGGATGGACAGGCTTATTGCTTTTTCACTTGAACGGCTGAAGTTGGAAGAGCCGATGCTGTTGGCCGGAGACTACAACGTCATCCCAGCAGCCCTCGATGCCCGCAATCCAGGAGCCTGGGTCAATGACGCGTTGTTCTTGCCGCAGACGCGGGAGAAATTCCGCGCGCTAATCAATTTGGGCCTCACCGATGCTTTGCGGGCGGTGAGTGAGTCCGATGACCTGTTTACGTTCTGGGATTATCAGGCCGGCGCCTTCCAAAAGAACAACGGCATCCGCATCGACCATCTGCTGCTCTCGCCGCAAGCCACCGACCGTCTGGTCGACGCCGGCATCGACCGCCATGTGCGCGGATGGGACAAGCCGTCAGACCACGCTCCCGTTTATGTCGATCTGTCGATCGAAAGCCGGTAGTGCACCTACTCCCGACGCGTCTGCAGCCAGCGCTTCAAATACATTGCCGCCATGGCCTTCTCGTCTTCAGTCGCCTGCTGGAAGGCGCTGTCGTAAAGCCGGTTGATCCAAGCCTGGTCGCTGGCGGCACCGTCTTTGGCGTTGTCCTTGGCGAGCGTAAGCCACATCAGCCCGCGCGCCGCCTGCCGCGGCACGTGGTCGCCTGCAAACAGCATGGCCCCCAGCATTGCCTGCGACTGGCACAGACCTTTCTGCGCGGAGAGCCCAAACCAACGGGCCGCCTGGCGGGGGTCATGCGGGGCGCCGACGCCATCTAGATAGAGACGTGCGAGATAATACTGGGCCTCGGGATCGCCGAAATACGAGGCCGCATAGCCGAACATTTCGCGTGCCCGGTCGGGATCACGCTTGACCGCTGTATTCGGGATGCCTTCGAGATAGTAATGGCCTAGCGCCACGAACGCATTTGCCACAAAGCGCGCCTGCGGTTCGTCCGGATTGTCCTCGGCATGGCCGTTGGCAATCTGCCGGAAATATTCAAAGGCCTTAAGGTCGTCGTGGGTAACGCCATCGCCTTCGGCATACATGCGGCCGAGCTTCCATTGCGCCACGGCATGTCCGTTCTCGGCGGCATATTCAAGCGAGACCACTGCCTTTTGTTTTTCGCCGAGCTTGAGCCACTGGGCACCGGAACGGAACGCCTCAGTGGCGTTGGCGGGGGCCGAGGCCCGCGGAACATTCGGCACATCGACCGGCGGCCGCAGCGGTGCGTCATCGGAGTGCTCCGGCGCTTTGACCAGCGGCGCGAGAGGGGCAGATACAGGAGCGGACAGGGAGTCCTCACTCTTAGTGCCGTCGAACGCCATTGCGGGCGCCGCCATCAGGCCGGAGCCGACCACCACCATGCGCAACAGGGCTTTAGCTGTCCGCATAGCACGCTTTCTCGCCCGCCCCGCCCGGATGGGTAACCGCGCCATTGACGGCTGGTCCCACCTGCTGAGTGTATTTCCACAAATAGCCCGAGCCGTATTCGCTCTCGCGCGGCTTCCACTGCGCCATGCGCTTTGAAAGCTCGTCGGCGGAAAGCTTCACGTTTAGGCTACCCTTGTCGGCATCGATCTCGATGATTTCGCCATCGCGGATCACGCCGATTGGCCCGCCGACCGCCGCTTCCGGTCCGACATGGCCGACGCAAAAGCCGCGGGTGGCACCCGAGAAGCGCCCGTCGGTGATCAGCGCGACCTTGGCGCCCATGCCCTGGCCGTAGAGGGCTGCGGTGGTGGACAACATCTCGCGCATGCCGGGGCCGCCCTTCGGGCCCTCGTAGCGGATCACCAGCACGTCACCTTCTTTATACTTGCGGTTCTTGACAGCGTCGAAGCAGGCCTCCTCACTATCGAAGCAGCGCGCCGGACCTGAGAACTGCGGACTGCCGGTCATGCCGGCGACCTTAACGATGGCGCCTTCTGGAGCAAGGTTACCTCTCAGCCCGACAACACCCCCGGTCTTCAGCAGAGGCTTATCGGCCGGACGCACGACGTCCTGATCCGGATTCCATTTCACGGTTTTGAGGTTCTCGGCGATGGTGCGCCCGGTGACGGTGGGGCAGTCGCCGTGCATGTAACCGTGATCGAGCAAGGTCTTCATCAAAAGCGGCACGCCGCCAGCTTCAAACATATCCTTGGCGACATAACGACCGCCCGGCTTCAAATCCGCGATATAGGGCGTCTTTTTGAAAATCTCGGCGACGTCGAAGAGCGTGAACTCGATGCCGCATTCATGCGCGATCGCCGGCAGGTGCAGCGCCGCATTGGTCGAGCCACCGGTTGCAGCCACCACAGCCGCGGCGTTCTCCAGCGCTTTGCGAGTGACGATATCGCGCGGGCGGATGTTCTTGACAATCAGATCCATGATCATCTCGCCGGCAAGCATGCAGAACTTGTCCCGAATCTCGTAAGGGGCTGGGGCCCCGGCCGAATAGGGCAGCGCAAGGCCGATCGCCTCCGACACAGTCGCCATGGTGTTGGCGGTGAACTGCGCGCCACAGGCGCCCGCTGACGGACAGGCGTTCTCTTCGAGCGTCTGCAAGTCCTCGTCGGACATCTCGCCGACCGAGTGCTTGCCGACGGCCTCGTAGACGTCTTGCACGGTGACTTCTCTGCCCTTGAACGTGCCAGGCAGAATTGATCCACCGTAGATGTAGATTGAAGGCACGTTGAGCCGGCACATCGCCATCATCATGCCGGGCTGCGACTTGTCGCAGCCCGCAACGCCGATGAGCGCGTCGTAGGCATGGCCGCGCACGGTGAGTTCGACTGAATCTGCGATCACCTCGCGCGAGGGCAGCGAGGCCTTCATACCTGCATGGCCCATGGCAATGCCGTCGGTAACGGTGATGGTGCAGAATTCGCGCGGCGTTCCACCGACCGCTGCAACTCCCTTCTTGACCGCCTGCGCCTGGCGCATCAGCGCGATATTGCAGGGGGCGGCCTCGTTCCAGCAGGTGGCGACGCCAACGAACGGCTGGTGGATCTGTTCCCGCGACAGACCCATAGCGTAATAAAAGGCCCGATGTGGCGCGCGATCCGGTCCTTCGGTGGCATGCCGGCTCGGCAGTTTCGCCTTCAAATTGGGTTTGGCGTCCATAACCTTGTCGTGCGCCCTGACCGCCGTCGCAAAATCCCAGCGGACCTACTTCCGAGGGCTGCTGGCCGGCAAAAAGCCCGAAGCCTGCGCCTTTACCCAGCGTGCCTTATGTCGCGAACGGGTATGGCTAAATAGCGGCATCACTGAATCATTGCGGCCCAAGATTTAAATGGTAATGAATGTGTTGCCCGCGGGTCACATATGTGACCCGGTCCGGGCGATTCAAATTTTGCTGCCGATCGGCTGTCGCCTTCGCGACTTTTGATGTTCTATTTCGCGATGCCGCAGAGCGCCTGTCGAGCCCGCCGGAAGCTACAGCGCCTCGACCTGCACCACGCCCGGCACCGCCTTAATCGCGCTGGCGATCTGCGGCGAGACCTTGAACCGGCCCGGCAGCTTGATCTCGACCTCGGTGCCCTGCTCTAAGAGCAGCACCATGCTCACTTCGCCATCGCGGTTGGTCGCTCCCGCACGCGGGACCGTTTCCAACCGCTTGGCAACGCCTTCAAGCGGCGCGGCGCTGCGCAGGAACACGCGCAGGCCGGTGTTGAGGTTGGCAGCGGCGGCATGGAGCGGCTCGACTGATTGTATGCGCGCGCGCACCTCGTCGCCCTGCACTTCGGCAGACAGGAACAGCAGCACGGCGGTGCCCGGCTCGAGCAGGTGGCGATGCTCGGCGAGCCCTTCCGAGAAGATCACCGCCTCATAGGCTCCGGTCGGATCGGACAGTCCGATGATACCCATCTTGCTGCCGGTGCGGGTGCGTCGCTCCTGGCGAGAGACAACTGTACCAGCGACACGCCCGGCGGTAGTCCCGGCCTTCACCGCACGCGCGAATTCGGCCCAAGGCTGCACGCGCAGCTTCTTGAGCGCGGAGGCGTAATCATCGAGTGGATGCCCGGAGAGGAAGAAACCGATCGCCTCGTATTCGCGGCGCAGCCGCTCGGCCGGCAACCACGGTTCTCTCTGCGGGAGCGCGATCGGCTCGCGATGGCCGTTGCTGCCAAACAACTCATTCTGCCCGATCCTCGCAGCATCATGCGCGCGCTGCGCGCGAGCCAGGATGGCATCAACTGCGGGGAGGACGCATGCGCGGTTAATCTCGAATTCATCGAAGGCGCCAGCCGCGGCCAGGCTCTCAAGCACGCGCTTGTTGACGGCCCGCGGATTGATGTGGTCGGCGAAGTCCGCGAGATCGGCGAATTTGCGGCTGTCACGCCCCGCAATGATGGCTTCCACCGCCTGCTTGCCGACACCTTTGAGCGCCGCTAGCGCGTAGATGATTGTGTTGCCGTCGACCTCGAAATCGACGCCGGAGCGGTTGACCGAGGGTGGCTCGACCTTGATGCCGATCCGCTCTGCCTCGGCGCGAAATTCGGCGAGCTTGTCGGTATTGCCCATATCAAGCGTCATCGAGGCGGCAAGGAACTCGACCGGATAATTCGCCTTCATGTACGCGGTCTGGTAGGCGACCAGCGCATAGGCCGCGGCGTGGCTCTTGTTGAAGCCGTATTCGGCGAAACGTTCGAGCAGATCGAAGATGGCGTCGGCTTGGTAGCGGTCGATGCCGTTCTTAATCGCGCCTTCGACGAAGATTGCGCGCTGCGCCTGCATTTCCTGCCTGATCTTCTTGCCCATCGCACGGCGCAGCAGGTCGGCCTGGCCGAGCGTGTAGCCGGCGAGGATCTGCGCTGCCTGCATCACCTGTTCCTGATAGACAATGACACCGAAGGTTTCCTTCAGCACCGTTTCAAGCTTGGGATGGATGTAGTCCGGCTGCTCCGCGCCGTGCTTACGCGCGCAATAGGTCGGGATATTTGCCATCGGCCCGGGCCGGTAGAGCGCGACTAGCGCGATGATGTCCTCGAAACGGTCAGGCCGCACATCGAGCAGCGCCCGCCGCATGCCCGAACTTTCCAGTTGGAACACGCCGACCGCTTCCGCGCGCGCTAGCAGATCGTAGGTCTTCTTGTCGTCGAGCGGCAGATTGGTGAGATCGATGTCGATGCCGCGCCGCTTGACGAGCTCCACCGCCCGTTCCAACACAGTCAGCGTCTTCAGGCCGAGGAAGTCGAATTTGACCAGCCCCGCCTGCTCCACCCATTTCATGTTGAACTGGGTGACGGGTATGTCGGATTTCGGATCGCGATAGAGCGGCACCAGTTCGGACAATGGTCTGTCGCCGATTACGATGCCGGCGGCATGGGTCGAGGCGTGGCGAGTGAGACCTTCCAGCTTCTGCGCAATGTCGAAGGCGCGTTCGACCACCGGATTGCTGTCGCGCTCTGCCTGTAGCTTGGGCTCGCCTTCGATGGCTGTTTTCAGTGAGATCGGCGCCGCCGGATTCTGAGGCACCAGCTTGCAGAGCTTGTCGACCTGCCCATAGGGCATCTGCAGCACGCGGCCGACGTCGCGCAACACGCCGCGCGCCTGAAGCGTGCCGAAGGTGATGATCTGCGCCACCTGGTCGCGGCCGTAGCGCTCCTGCACGTAGCGGATCACTTCGTCGCGGCGGTCCTGGCAGAAATCGATGTCAAAATCGGGCATCGATACGCGCTCGGGATTGAGAAAGCGCTCGAACAGCAGCCCGAAACGGATCGGGTCGAGATCGGTAATGGTGAGCGCGTAGGACACGAGCGAGCCGGCGCCCGAACCGCGGCCAGGGCCAACCGGGATTCCCTTCGATTTGGCGTGCTGTATAAAATCCGAAACGATGAGGAAGTAGCCCGGATATTTCATACGCGTGATAACGTCGAGCTCGAACTCGAGCCGCTCGCGGTATCCCTGTTCGGTGTGACCAGCCGCCACTCCGGCGGTGGCAAGCCTGCGCGCAAGACCGGTTTCCGCGCGCTTACGCAACTCAGTCGCCTCGTCGACCACGCTATCGCCGACCGAAAAGCGCGGCAGGATCGGCTGATGCGTGCGTGGGCGAAAGGCGCAACGCTCGGCTATCTCCACGGTCGAGGCTAGTGCCTCCGGCAGATCGGCAAACAGTTCGCGCATCTCGGTGCGCGTCTTGAAGCGATGCTCGGCATTGAGCTGACGGCGGTCGCCTTCAGCGATGAGGCGGCCTTCGGCAATACAGATGAGCGCGTCGTGTGCCTCATGATCGGTGGCTTCCGCGAAATACGGCTCGTTGCTGGCGACCAGCGGAATGCCCTTGTCATAAGCGAGATCGATCAGTAGCGGCTCGTTGAGGCGCTCGTTGGCGGTGCCGTGGCGCTGTAACTCGATGTAAAGGCGGTCGCTGAAGAGACGCTGCAGCGCTTCGAGCCGAGCGGCGGCGAGCTGGCTTTGTCCGGCGGCAATAGCGCTATCGAGCGGGCCCCCCGGTCCGCCGGTCAGCGCAATGATGCCGTCCGTCTCGCCTTCAAACCATTCGAGCTTAAGGCGCGGCGGCTCGTTCGGCGGGGTGTCAAGGAAGGCGCGCGACGATAGGCGCATCAGGCTGCGATAGCCGCCTTGGCGCGCTGCTAAGAGAACGATGCGCTCGCGCGGCACAGGCACGTTGCCGTTGTGCGGGCCGTGATCGCTGTCGCCGAAATCGATCGCCAGCGCGCAGCCAACCATTGGCTGGATGCCCGCGGCGGCCATTTTTTCCGAAAATTCCAGAACACCGAACATGTTGTCGGTATCGGTGAGCGCGAGCGCGGCCTGCTTGTCCCTCTTGGCGAGTTCGGCCAGCCGCGCAATGGGGAGCGCGCCTTCCAGCAGCGAATAGGACGAATGGACGTGCAAGTGCACAAAATCGAGTGCCGCCACGGGGTGATTCCTTGCTTTCCCCAGAGTGGGGACGGCGCGGCGCGGTGTCCACGGCCCGATGCCAGTGAGCCAAAGCTTTCCCCGTCATCCTGGCGCGGTAGCTATAGATTCCCCAGCACCTGCGACCAAATGGCGATCACACCGATGAACAACGCAAGCGAAATCAGCGCGGCGGCTTCTTGGATCATGATCTTGAACATGCTCCCTCCTGTGAACGAAAAGAGAACATAGTTCATGTTCTGTTCTTGAGTCAAGCGGCAACGGCGGGGCGGACAATTCGCCTGGAACAAGTACATTATTTGCCTGCAACAACTACGCGTGCGAGTTACGAAAATTGACTCTAACCAGGCACGTGTTTCTTTGCCCGCCCAACACCACGCTTTGCCGGGTCCTAGCCTTAGTCGCTTGATTGTCCTCGCCTTGGTAATTCGCGTTCTAGTCGGCGATCGTGGATCAGCATTCTTCCGGCGCTACTTTGACTGATTTCGATTGACGACGGCCGTTCAGCCCTCGATGAGCGTCATGTCGCTGCCGCGTTAGTCAAGCTCCACGACCTGCCCTTCCCGCAACGTCACCCGCCGGTCCATTCGGTCGGCGAGCTCCATGTTGTGGGTAGCAATGATGGTGGCGAGCCGCGAGGCGCGCACCAGCTGCGTGAGCGCGCTGAACACGTGATCGGCAGTGTGCAGGTCGAGATTGCCGGTCGGCTCGTCGGCCAACAAGATGCGCGGCGCGTTGGCGACCGCGCGCGCGATGGCAACGCGCTGCTGCTCGCCGCCGGAAAGCTCCGCCGGTCGATGATTGAGCCGGTCGCGTAAGCCGAGATAGCTCAATAATTCAACCGCCCGCTCTCGTGCCTCGCCGCGCTTAAGCCCGCGGATCATCTGCGGCAACAGCACGTTCTCCAAGGCGGTGAATTCCGGCAGCAGATGGTGCGACTGGTAGACGAAGCCGATTTCCACTCGGCGGATGCGGGTGCGCTCGTGATCCGGCAGGATTGCGGTCGCCCGCCCGTCGATATAGACGTCGCCGTGATCGGGATGCTCGAGCAGACCGGCGATGTGCAGCAGCGTCGACTTGCCGGCGCCTGAAGGCGCCAGCAGCGCCACCGACTGCCCCGGCCAGATAGCGAGTTCGGCGCCGTTGAGCACATGCAGCGCTTCGTCGCCTTGCCGGTAGGTGCGCTCGATTGCATGGAGGAACAGTACGGGGGTGTCCTCCGCCTGCTCCTTCACCTCCACTGCCTCCACTGCCGCCACCATGGTCTCACTCATAGCGCAGCGCCTCCACTGGATCGAGACGCGCCGCACGCCAGGACGGATAGAGCGTGGCAAGGAACGACAACACAAGCGCCATGACGACCACAGCGCTGGTTTCCGCTGCGTTCATGTCGGCGGGCAAATGCGAGAGAAAATAGAGCTCTGGCGAGAACAGCTCGGTGTTAGTGAGCCAGGAAAGGAACTGGCGGATGCTCTCGATATTGAGGCAGACCACCACGCCGAGCAGGAAGCCGACCAGCGTGCCTACCACGCCGATCGAGGCGCCAGTGATCAGGAACACGCGCAGGATGGCACCCTGCGTTGCGCCCATCGAGCGCAGGATCGCGATGTCCTGGCCCTTGTCCTTCACCAACATGATCAGGCCGGACACGATATTGAGCGCCGCCACAAGCACGATTAGCGTCAAGATCAAGAACATCACGTTACGTTCGACCTGCAGCGCGTTGAAGAACGTCGCGTTGCGCTGACGCCAGTCGATCATGAAGATGGGCCGTTGCGCGGCGTCCTGCACCGCCTTCCGATAGCGATCAACACGATCAGGATCGTCGATATAGACCTCGATTGCAGTGACATCGCCAGCACGATTGAAATAGGCTTGCGCTTCTTTCAGCGGCATGAACACGAAGGCGTTGTCATATTCCGACATGCCGATCTCGAAGACCGCCGCAATCTTGTAGACCTTGATGCGCGGGGTGGTACCCATCGGGGTAACCGCACCGCGCGGCGCCACTAGCGTGATGTTATCGCCCGCGCGCAGTGAGAGCTGATCGGCAAGTCGGCGGCCGATCACCACGCCTTGTCCCTCATCGAAGCCGTCGAGCGTGCCCTGCTTGATATTGTTGATGATCGACGGCAGGCCTTCGAGATCCTTCAGTCTTATGCCACGTACCAGGACGCCGCCGGCATTGAACGGCGAGGAGGCAAGCGCCTGGCCCTCCACGATCGGCGCGGCAAGCCTAATGCCCTTGACGCCGCTGATGCGGGCAGCGACCTCCTCCCAGTCGGTGAGCGGTTTTTCCAGCGGCTGAATCAGCAGGTGTCCGTTGAGGCCCAAAATCTTGTCGAGCAGCTCCTTGCGGAAGCCGTTCATCACTGCCATCACGATGATAAGCGTGGCCACGCCGAGCATGATGCCGAGGAAGGAGAACCCAGCGATCACCGAGATGAATCCCTCCTTGCGCCGCGCGCGCAAATAGCGCAGCGACAGCATCCACTCGAACGAGGAGAAGGGCCGCGTCCCGTTGGGCTCGGTCATCGAAGATTGGTTCCCGGTCCGGGATTTTCACACGATTCTGGCGGTTTCAAGCCCTTCCGACGGCCAAAGTCCTTGGCCGCACACAGGATTCTTGCCGCGGACCCGGACTACTTGGACAGCAAATCGAGCGCCGCTGCCGGGCTCATGGTGTCACGCGACCCGTCGGCGCGACGTTTAACCTCGACTTTGCCTTCGGCAAGTCCCTTGGGACCAATCAGCACCTGCCACGGGATACCGATAAGGTCGGCGGTAGCGAATTTTCCTCCGGCGCGCTCGTCACGGTCGTCGTATAGCACCTCGACGCCTTTTGCGGAGAGGTCCTTGTACAGTCGCGTGCAGGCGCCGTCGGTGTCGGCCGAGCCTTGCTTGAGGTTGAGGATCGCCACCTTGAACGGCGCAACCGGCTCAGGCCAGATGATGCCGGCATCGTCATGCGAGGCTTCGATGATGGCGGCGACCAGCCGCGACGGCCCGATGCCGTAGGAACCCATGTGCACAGGTACCTCTTTGCCATCGCCGGTGGCGACCAGCGCCTTCATCGGTTCGGAATATTTGGTGCCGAAATAGAAAATGTGGCCGACCTCGATGCCGCGCGCGGAGACCTGCGCGCCGGCAGGAAGTTTGGCGAAGGCGTTCGCGTCGTGCATTTCCGAGGTCGCGGCGTATTGCGACGTCCATTTGTCGACGATCGCCTGCAGGTTGGCGACGTCGTCGAAATTCACGTCCGCGCCTGGTACCGTCATTTCGAGATAGTCTTTGTGGCAAAACACTTCCGACTCGCCGGTCTGCGCCAGGATTATGAATTCGTGGCTCAGGTTGCCACCGATCGGCCCTGATTCCGCGCGCATCGGAACTGATTTTAGACCCAAGCGCGTGAATGTCCGCAGGTAGGCGACGAACATCTTGTTGTAGGAATGCTGCGCACCGGCCTGATCAATATCGAACGAGTAGGCATCCTTCATCAGGAATTCGCGGCCACGCATCAACCCGAAACGCGGTCGCACCTCGTCGCGGAATTTCCACTGAATGTGATAAAGGTTAAGTGGCAGATCCTTGTACGATCGCACATAGGAGCGGAAGATCTCGGTGATCATCTCCTCGTTGGTCGGGCCGTAAAGCATCTCGCGTTCGTGCCGGTCCTTGATGCGCAGCATCTCCTTGCCGTAGGCCTCATAGCGGCCGCTCTCGCGCCACAAGTCGGCGGACTGGATGGTCGGCATCAGAAGCTCGATTGCGCCCGAGCGGTCCTGCTCCTCGCGCACGATCCGGCAGATCTTCTGCAGTACACGAAAGCCGAGCGGCAGGAAGGCATAGATGCCGGCCGCCTCCTGCCGCATCATACCGGCGCGCAGCATCAACCGGTGCGAGACGATATCGGCCTCCTTCGGCGTTTCGCGCAGGATCGGCAGGAAGTAACGGGACAGGCGCATAGAATTGCTTGAGATTCGAGGACGGACCGGCCCCGGGTAAGCGGATCGAAGCCAGTCGTTTGGTCTCTTGTTGTTGAGCGTTGGCCTGTATCGTCCTATTGCTGAAAAATCAACGCTCTAAAGGCATATCTCGCCCTTAATACCCATTTCCTCTTTAGATCCAATGTGCCGCATTTTTCCAAACTTGGGACCAAGCTTCAGTGCAAATTCCCTGCTGTTGACGCGCTTGATCTCAGCGGAGTGAAGCCCGATGGCACACACTTGTCCGTGTGGCCAACGCGTAGGCGCGAGCCACGCAGCCGTCGTCACCACCGGGGCCATCCGGGCGGAAGGCGAGGTTTTCCAAGGCATCGGGTCGTTCTTCCCATGTGAGCTTCACGAACACGTCGCGGGGACTCGCCGGTCGCCTCGTTGATGTAAGGCACTCGATAAATCCAATTCTTATCAGCGAGGATCACATTGCCTGATCAGCATGGCATTGATTCGGGTGAGTTGCTGTCGAACCTGTGGCCTCGTCATCGGCTAGCAACTTCTCCTTGAACCGACCCTCTAACTCCTCAAGGCGCCGCTCGATCTGCTGTAGCTGTTGTTGCTCAGCCTGCACGCGCGTTGTCGGTGATGCTCGGGGCATCCTGTGTTCTCCTTGATTGTGATGATCCTGTCTGGCCGGCCCTCCGTCGCATCAGCGACCTCGGAATCGCTGAACACTCGGCGAAGCACACGCTCGACTCGTTCGAAGTCAACGTAGCGAACGCCCCACTGCTCTATCGCCGAGCCAAAACGACCATGCTTAATGACCTCGTGCGCCCAATTGTGGGTCCGCAGACAAAGCCGAGCAATTAGAGGACCTGAGACCAGGATCATGCGGTGACATTGGAGGCACCGCGAGCCCGCCGCAACGCACTCAGCCGTCAGGCTTGATCCAAACCTTGGCCGTTAAAACGCTGATCCACCCACGCGTCCTTCTGCTTCCACCTGTGAATCTTTCGACAGGCCGGGCAACGGAATGGCACTTCTATGTAAGAGGATAACGACTCGAACACTATCGTTTCCGTAGTCAGTCCGGTTTTAACCGGTACTCTTAGTATCGGGCAGCTGGTCATAATATCGGCCATTGCGTGTCCCCCGACGCGCAACCACCAAGCGTGGTATCCTGATAATGCCACGATGACAGGCCATTCGCTAGTGCAGCAAGTCATTGGTGGCACGCTGAGATTTTTCGCACTTACTGTGAATGAGATATCGCGGTCCTCGAGATTATGGCGGGTTTCTTGCCCGCATTCATGGAACTGTTACATTTCGGCGGGGCTTAATGCTTGGCTTGGGGGGAGATTTATGCAGCCGAAGAGACCGGCTCTTGAGAGCCTGTCAAATGAGGCTCTTTGCAAGTTGCGCGATGAAATCGCCGCACTGCTTGAGAGCCGCGCCGAACAATTACGGAAGGAACTTGAGCGACTAACGGGCGGCACTAGCGTCACCGCTAGAATTACGAACAACACAGGAAACGGCGCCAAAGCGAAACGCAAGAAGCCGTCGCCAAAATATCGAGGGCCTGATGGCAGCACTTGGTCTGGGCGAGGCGCAAGACCTCGATGGCTAACAAAGGCGATTCAGGCAGGCCAGAACATCGAAGACTTCTTGATCGTCCCGAGTGACGAAGCCGTATCAGAAGAGCGAACAAGCGGCCCTCCCTGAATCAGCGCGGGGCATCACAAAAACAGTGGCGGCAGCAAAAAGCCCCGGCGGTTGGGCCGGGGCTAGG
>Ga0207860_1000003_pt1 | contig 40686 bp, 39 predicted proteins | sample LuqExpMetageno28_FD_187786 | JGI IMG/M metagenome (GOLD analysis project Ga0207860, IMG submission 187786) | Tropical forest soil microbial communities from Luquillo Experimental Forest, Puerto Rico - Sample 28 (SPAdes) | ecosystem: Environmental > Terrestrial > Soil > Tropical forest ... | reverse complement strand
TAGTGACGAAAAAAACGCCGCTCACAGTTGCGGGGACAGCCCCGGATTAGGACTCAAGGTCCGCACCGCGTTCCCTTTTGATCTCCCAAGGGAGAACCGTCAGCGCTACGCTATTATGAAATCAAAAGTTTAGTCAATCTGCCCTCTCATAACCGGCCGCTCGCCAAACCATTGGATCCACCGAAACACCTGCCCTCAACAGGAATATCGCAAAATCGCCTTATTGATTGCATCAACCAATAAGTCCGTCGAAAACGGCTTCCGTAAAAACGCAATGCCACCCGCAGCATTAGCCTTCTTTCGGACCGCTGGGTCATCTGCCCCGGTCATAAAGATAATCGGAACTCTGAACCCATCGGCTGCCAATTGATATGCCAATTCAATACCAGAAATATCACCGAGTTGAATATCAACTACCAAGCAAATCGCTTCGCACGTCGAAGCACAATTGAGAAATGTCTTTGCCGAATCAAACGTTCTGGTTCCGTAGCCGAGCGCCGACAACAGACTTACCATTGCGCTTCGCATTTCCGGATCGTCATCGACGACGGCTATCGTTTTCCGTTGACTTGACATTACTTTCATCCAAGAAAGGTCTTCATCCAAAAAAGGCAGGCACGGCCGCTCCGAGCGGCGAGCTGAGAGCTAGACTTATTGCGGGCGCAAGATTGTCTCCGCAGGCATATGTCCGCCGAACTTGCTTGATATGTGGCGACTTGCCAGCGCTGTCTTGTTATTATGTGCCAAAACGTTGTGTAAAAATGCCAAGAGCTTAAACTTCGCTGACTCGTTCAAGTGCACCTGACGAGATTGGACAATTTCGATGGGCCATCCTAAGCGTGTCGGCTGGCATCCGAATGCCACTGGGACTCTAACTCGGCTCGCGTACGCTCATGCCAAAGCGAGCGGAATTGATCCAAAGTCCTTCTTAAAGAAAGCCAGTTTGACGCTTGATCAGATCAAAAACCCAGATTTACGACTTCGCGTTGATAATCAAATTAATTTCTTGACTCTTGTTGCCAGTGCCCTGCGCGATGATCTGCTTGGATTTCACCTCGCCCAACCGTTAGACCCTCGTGAGCTGGGCTTTCTTTATTACATTTCAGCTTCGTCTGAGACGCTGGGCGATGCCCTACAGCGACTTGCACGTTATGCTTCAATCGCCAACGAAGGCGTCTCGCTAAGGTATGTCGACGGAAAAAATATCAGGATGGAGTTTCACTATGTAGGTGTCAGTCGCCATCTGGATCGGCACCAAATAGAATTTTTTGCGACGGGATTAGTCCGTTTGTGCCGGTATTTGACGGGTACGCGCCTGTTGCCAGCGCACGTGCGATTTACCCATCGTGGTGATAGTAAGCGCCAAGAGCTTATTGAATTCTTCGGTCGCGAGATTGAATTTGGCGCGACCATTGACGACGTCTCGTTCGTCCCAACCATTAAGCTCATGCCAATTGCTAGTGCCGACCGTTATTTGAACGAGTTTTTGATTAAATATTGCGAAGAGGCGCTTTCTCATCGATCGGCTAGGCGCAGCTCGCTACGCTCGACTATCGAGAATGCAATTGTACCTCTGTTGCCTCACGGACTGGTTTCCCTCGAAGGAATCGCAAGGAGCCTGGGATTAAGCCAGCGAACTCTCGCGCGTCAGCTTTCCTCGCAAAAGCTGACCTTTTCTGACATTCTGCAAGACCTGAGGATAGATCTTGCCAAACGTTATTTAGCCGATCGTACCTTATCGATTTCCCAAATCGCCTGGTTGCTTGGCTATCAGGAAGTCAGCTCATTTACGCACGCTTTCAAGAGCTGGACCAACAAAACGCCACAGCAGTTCCGTTCTGGACATAAATAAAATCGCATAGCCGCATTGGGCCAAAAGATCGCAAATCGCGACGCGTCCAAGCGAGATCGCGCGCCCCGCTATTTAAGCACCATTGAGCCTGTACGGCGATGATGCAAGAACAGCGAACCACTTTCAGATTTATTCGATTTAGATGCTCCGGCTAATGATATTTGCCAGTCGGTCGCTAAACTTTCTTGGATTTTCCGGGCGATCTCCTTCGAGGATCCGCGCCTCATCGAACAGCAAGTGTGCGACGTCTTGTTTGAATGAACGATCGCCGTCACCCAACAACGAAAGCTTCTTAATGATATCGTGATGGGGATTAATTTCGAGAATTGGTTTTGTGGAAACCTTGAGACGTCCTGTACCAGCCAAAAGTTTCTCTAATTGCCGGTCTGGTCCGCGGTCCGGGGCGACCAAGCACACTGCACTGTCCATCAAACGATCCGACGGACGAACATCTGAGACAGCATCGCCGAGTTCGGCCTTTATGAACGCGAGGAATGAAGCAACAGATTTTTCAACCTCGGAAGATGGCGGGCGTTTTGATTCGATCACTGGAATTGCCGTCAGGTCCGCGGCTCCTTGAGTTATTGACTTGAATGGTTTGCCGTCGAATGAAGTTCCAGATGCGACCCAGAAGCTATCAACGGGGTCAGTCAGAAATAACACCTCAACGCCACGCGCGCGAAAGCCTTCCAAGTGGGGAGAAGTTTCAACGCGAGCAATGTCATCACCCGCAATATAATAGATAGCTGTCTGGTTTTCTTTCAGCGAAGAGACATAATCTTTCAAACTTCGCCATCCGGTCGCCGATGCAGTCGTTTTGAAGCGCGACAATGCCAGAAGCGCATCACGACGCTCGAAATCTTCATAAGTGCCCTCTTTCAAAACAGCGCCAAAGTTATCCCAGATTTTGCCGTAAGCATCTGAATCACTTCCCGCAAGTTTCTCCAACTCACTGAGTATGCGGTTCGTAACTCCCTTCTGGATGGCGGTGAGAATGGGGCTCTCTTGGATCATCTCACGCGAGACGTTCAATGGCAGGTCAGCAGAGTCGATAAGCCCGCGGACGAAGCGAAGGTAACGTGGCAGGACGTCGGCATCGTCAGTGATGAAGACGCGCTTGACGTATAATTTGATCCGACCCTTGCGATCGGGATCAAACAAGTCAAACGGGCGGGAGCCCGGAACAAAGGCAAGCGCGGTGTATTCTTGTCGCCCCTCGGCGCGAAAGTGGATGGTCATCGCCGGTTCATCAAATTGTGCGGCGATACTGCGATAGAAATCAGTGTAATCCGCGGCAGAAATCTCAGACTTTGCCTTCGTCCAGAGAGCTGCTCCATCTGCCACTTCGGCTGGTTCGGCGCCCGGCTTTTCGACGATTGCGATAGGCACCGGAACGTGCCCAGATTGCGCTCGCACAACGCGCTCGAGCGTGAAACGCTCCATATAAGAAGTTGCGTCTTGCATCAGGTGCAGCAGAACTCGTGTGCCCCGTTTTGGCGCATCCGCAAGTGCAACCTGCGCCACTGAATAGGTGCCCTTGCCGTCGGAGGACCATTGCCAGGCCTCCTCGGACCCCGCGCGGCGGGAGATCACGTCAACTTTGTCCGCCACCATGAAAGCCGAATAGAAACCGACACCGAATTGGCCGATCAGCGCCGCGCCTGCGCCGTCATTCTTGCTCGCTTCGACCTTTTCTAGGAACGCCCTAGTTCCTGAATGAGCGATTGTCCCAAGTTCGTGGACCAACTCTTCGCGGTTCATCCCTACGCCATTGTCCTCAACCGTGAGCGTTTTTTTGTCGGCATCGATGGCAAGCGTGATTCTGAACGTGGAGTCGCTGCCGAGCAGGGCGGGACTAGCAATCGCTTCGTACCTTAGTCTCTCGCAAGCGTCCGCCGAATTAGATATTAGTTCGCGCAAAAAGACGTCTCTGTCGGAATAGACAGAATGCACCATCATGTGCAGGAGTTTTGCGACGTCTGCCTCGAAGGCATGCGTTTCTTTTTTGGTTTGATTGATGACGCTCATAAATAAATTAACCCCTATATTGCGTTTGTCTGATTTTGCCTCGTCGCGTTTACGAGAATGCAAGCAGGAGTTCGCGCTCCTGCTGCTGCATGGGTGCGCGAGCGTTGGACACGCTGTTCAGCGCCCGTCCAGCGAGGTCCCCAAAAGCGCTGTCAGTACTGCGCATCCGCATGGCGAAAAACAAATTAGAAAGCGACAAAAACCTTTCAAGGGGGGCCTAAAAAATCATTCAACTATAAATGATTACAATGGCTTATAGGGCTTTTTTGAAAATGTTCGGCGGTCATTAGCACTCCCCCTTGACGGTGCCAAAAGGCAAACCAAATCAATCTGCCGTGAGGGGATCAAGCCTAAGGTTCGCCCCCGCAAAGAATGCTGGGTTGCGAACATGGTCATGTGCTACGGCTTTTGGAGCGCGATGAATGGGCAGGCGTTTTATTGCTTGCTCAATAACGTGGGAAAACAACTGCTATGTCTCAGCCACTCGTCGTCTTAATTCCCCATCATGTCGGCAAGGATGAGGCCTTGCGCCGCATCAAGGGTGGCCTCGACCGCGCCAAGACCGAATTTGCATGGCTGCTTTCCTTCGAAGAAGAGGTTTGGAGCGGTGATCGATTAAGCTTCCAGGTGGTGGCGCTCGGCCAGCGCGCACAGGGAATTATCGAGGTCTATGAGCACGCAGTGCGGCTTGAAGTTGCGCTGCCGTGGTTGCTCGCGCGTTTCGCTCACGCCGCTCAAAGGGTAATCGGGCACAAGGGCCAGCTGATGCTGGAAAACAAATAGCGCGAGGGGCCGGCGCGTTTATCGCCCGCCGCCACTGTCATTTGCCAGCATTGGCAAATCGGTCCTCTGCCTAACTATGTTTGGTGGCGGTATCTGTGGTGCTTCCGCGGCGCCTCGCTCTCTGGAGCATACCAACCCAAGCGTGGATTATGGTTGCAAAAGCCGCGATTGCCGGCGAGCACATTGGGCACGCATTGTTCAAGTGTAGCGTACCGGCAGTCCCAATAAGCGTCGCCCGGGCCAAGGTTAATCACCGCACACCATGGAGCATTGCCTACCTGAGCCAGCGCCGGTTCCGGGCCGAACACCATAACGGGAAGCAGGATGGCCCCGAGGTAAACTATGCGCTTCATCTTCAGCCTCATCGGTTATTGCCAAATAATAACACCAAACAGACCAAGTTCATTTCACTAGGCCGTGTAAATCCAATCGCTTGACTAGACGCGTACAACGTTCGCTTTTCCCCCGATAGCGGCGCAAAAGCGAAACATGGCGAAGTGTTTGCAGACGAATAGGGTTTGGAAAGAAGAAGGCCGCTCGGTCAAATGCCGAACGGCCTTTTCGGATTATTGATTAGAGCGCGGTCAGTAGCAGACCTGCACGCGTCTCAGTACTCGGTGGCCGTAACCATCCCAAACCCATCGGCGTGTGATGTAGCAGCCGGGCCCATAGCCATAATTGTAGGGGTAGGCCCCATATCCATAATAGCCGCCGTAATAATAAGGAGCTGCGGCCGCGCCTAATAAAAGGCCCGTGCCTAATCCCCATCCGAAGCCACCCCAGCCCCAGCCGCCGCCATGCCAGCCACCACCCCAGCCTCCGTGCCAGCCACCACCCCAACGGGCGCTGGCCGCGCTAGGGAGCGCGATTGAAGCTGCCGCGACGGCAATTGCGGTCACAGCAGTAATTCCGAACTTTCGAAGCGTTACACGCATAGTGCTACTCCCGACTTTCCGCCCCCTGCTAATCACCCAACGATCCAAGAAGCCCCTTCCTGCGGTGCTATTGAAATTGTGAAGTGCTTAAGTCCGATGTCAGCACGCAGCTAAACGCCTTTATCGTTCGCGCCGATATCGTCCTAAGGGGAATCCGAAGCACTCGTCGCACTGCCCCTAAGGACAGTAGCGGACTGAGTGTTCCCGCCTGTAAATTTGTTCATATTAGCAGATAAGGGCCCCTCCTTCCCCGAAATTGCCCTTATCTAAGACTGCGAGACCGCCAGCTCGTCCCCAGCTCAGCGGTTTCCTTTTCTTACGTGTTTGTCAGCTAAGGAAGCGAAATGACCCACGTAGAACTCCTACGCCACACGCTCTCACAGGGAATATGCAAACGACTAAAACTCAGCGAGGAAGTCCACTGGCAAGTTGCTGGCGAGGCGATTGAAGGTCTGTATACCAGCGCTTAACGGCAGAAGGTAAAGTGGCGAGACAATGAGGCGCCAAAATTATTTTGCTCTGTAGCAGCGCGCTTAGAACTGTAACGAGCTTGGAGGAGGCGGCGACTGCGTCCGCTGCCAGCCTGCATGCGAGAGGCTGACATCATTGTCGTGGGCGGTGGCTCGGCCGGCGCGGCGGTGGCGGCCCGGCTGTCGGCAGATGCAGCGCGCCGCGTGCTGCTGATCGAAGCCGGCCAGGACACACCGCCGGGCGCGGTGCCCGCCGACATCCGTAGCACCTTCCCGGCCGCCTATTTCAACAGCGGCTATTTCTGGCCGGGCCTCACCTCTAGCCTGCGTGACGGCCAACCGGCGACGCCCTTCCTGCAGCCGCGTGTGATGGGTGGCGGCTCAAGCGTGATGGGTATGATCGCCATACCGGGGTTGCCCGGCGACTTCGAACGCTGGGAGCAGATGGGCGCGCGGCACTGGGGCTGGCAGGACGTGCTGCCCACCTACCAGGCTATGATCTGCGATCTCGACGTACCGTCGGCGAGCCGCAACGTGCAGGGGTTGAACGTTGTGCGCAGGTTGCTGCGCGAGTCGTGGCCGCTTTACATGAAGCGCATCGAGCAGCTCATTTCCTCGCCCGGTACGCCGCCGGTTATGCGGTTCGAGAATACCGGCCGTGACGGTATGTTCGCGGCGCCGCTGAGTCATGACGAGGAACGCGCTAGCAGCGCGCGCTGCTATCTCACGGCACAGGTGAGGGCGCGCTCCAATCTGAGCGTGCTGGCCGACACGCATGTTCGCCGCATCACATTTGACGGCCGGCGCGTCAGCGGCGTGATCGCAGCGTGCGCCAGTGAAACGTTTTCGATCGCGGCGCCAATGGTGGTTGTCTCATGCGGCGCAGTGCATTCGCCCGCGCTACTGCTGCGCTCTGGCATCGGGCCGGCGCAGGAACTGCACGCGTTGGGTATTCCGCTGGTTGCGGACAGGCCCGGCGTCGGACGCAATTACCAGAACCACACGCAGCTGCATTTTTCGATGACGCTCAAGCGCGAAGGGCGGCTTCCGCCGCAGGCACAGCATTACATCATGTCCGCAGTGCGTTTCTCATCCCGTCTGCCGGAATGCCCCACCGGCGATCTTTTCCTTTACTTCACCGGACGGGTCAGCCCGAAATCGTTCGGCCGCCGCATGGCTATGGTCGCGGTTGCGCTCTACACGCCTTTTTCGCGCGGACTGGTGAAGCTTACCGCGTCCGATCCGGACGCGCCGCCGCAGGTCGAACAGCGCTTGCTGACGGACGCACGCGATGCGCAGCGCATGATCATCGCCACGCGGCGGGCGGAGGAACTACTGCTCGAGCCGGCGGTACGCGCCTGCTTCGACGAGATCTATGTGATGCCGCGCCGGCCGCCCATGCGACTGATCAACAGCACAGGCCCGAGCGGCTGGTTGAAGGGCGCGGCGGCAACCGCTGTGCTGGTCGCTCCGCCCGGGCTGCGGCGCTTTGCGATTGGCGCCGCGATCAAACCCGGCCGGCTGGTTGCGGATGGCGCCGCCGTTTCGCGGCTTTCGGATGAAGAGATTCTGATGGCGAGCGGCGCCATGTTCCATCCGAGTTCAACATGCGCGATCGGCGCCGAGGCAGACCCGATGGCTGTGGTCGATCCTCAATGCCGCGTCTACGGTGTCGAAGGCCTACGCGTCGCCGACGCTTCGGTCATGCCGCAGATCGTCAGCGCCAACACCAATATGACGGCTATAATGATCGGCGAGCGCGTTGCCGAGTTCATCCAACGCCCGTCATCCGTTTGAGTGCCGCTCGCTCAACTCGAGATATCACTAGAAAAGGTTCGGCGGCCGCTCTCGGCGAGCGACACTGACCTCAGCTTGCCTTGCCGCCCAGTTCCGCCTTCACCCGCTCCGGCGTGAACGGCACCGTACGCAGCCGCGCGCCGGTCGCGTCAAACACGGCGTTGGCGAGCGCGCCGCCCACCGGCGCGCAGGTCGCCTCGCCGGCGCCGACCGGCGGCTCGGTTGGCCGATCGATGAGATCGATCTCGAGCTTGGGCGCCTGCGAAAAGCGCAAGATCGGGTAACTCGACCAGTCGGTGCTGACGACGCGTGCGCGGTCGAACTTCACTTCCTCCATCAGCACGCGGCTGATGGTCTGCAGGATGCAGCCCTCGACCTGCGCGCGCACGCCGTCCGGATTAATCATCAGCCCGCAATCGTGTGTGCAGACTACGCGCTCGACCTTGATCTTGCCGGTGGCGCGTTCGACTGCCACCTCCATGCCGATCGCGACATAGGTCTCGCTGTGCTTGTAGTGCACAAAGGAAATGCCACTCCCGCGCGCGACCGCCGCGGCCGCGTCACCGCTCGGCGCGGCGCGCGGCTGCCACTTCATTAGCGCAGCGGCGCGCTTGAGCACTTCGATCGAGCGCGGATCCTTCAACCCCCGTAGGCGGAATTCGACCGGGTCGATGCCGGCCGCGTGCGCCAGTTCATCCGTAAAGCTCTCAACCGCGAAGCAGTTGGCCGGCTTGCCCGGCGCGCGGAGCGGTGCCGGACGCAGCGGTGTCTCCTTCAGCCAGTGCGCGACAACTTCGACGTGGCTTGCGGCGTAGGGCGGATCGCCGTTCTGAGAAATCAAGCCTGTGTTCAGTCCGACGATGTTGTCGAGGCCGGCCGCCTGCGGCCCGAGCAGTGGAATATTGAGCAAGCCTTTGGTGGTTTGCGGGATCCACATGTCGGTGCGCCAGTCGACAATCTGCCCGTCGGCGTCGAGCGTGGCCTTGAGGTCGATGAGCTGTGGCGGACCCTTGGGGTCCCAGCCATGCTCGTCCGCACGCGACCACTGCACGCGAACAGGTTTGCCGACCGCGCGCGAGAGGATCGCGGCGTCGGCAGCGGCATCTTCATGGCCGTTCATGCCAAAGCAGCCGGCGCCTTGAAGATAGATTAGCCGCACCTTGTCCTTCGGCAGTCCAAGGAAACGGGCATAGGTCACCTGATTGTCGTGCATGCCCTGCGAAGCCGTCCAGATCGTTGCTGCATCGGCACGCACATCCGCCACCGCGCAGGAAGGACCGAGCGAAGCGTGGCTCTGCATCGGCCAGAAATAAGTGGCGCTCAGCGTCTTGGCATTTGGTGTGGGCGCGGCCGCCGTTCCCTTGCTGACGATGCTCTGCTCGGTGACGCCGGGCGTCGCCCGCAGCGTCTCGGCGAGTTTCTCCTGAACCGGCAGGCCCGCCCAATCGCTCCATTGCGCGCGCAGCGCGCGCGCAGCGCATTCGGTGGTCCACTCATCCGCGCCGACGACAGCGAGGAAATCCTTGATGCGCACGACCTTCACGCCGGAAAATTTCTTGATCGAATCCTCGTCGACCGAAACGAGCGTGGCACCAATCGACGGTGGCCGGATCACCCGGCCATGCTGCATGCCCGGAACCGCGAAGTCGTGCACGTAGGTGGCTGTGCCGAAGCATTTGTCGGGTACATCGGGTCGCCGCAGCGGCTTGCCGACAATTGTGTAGCTCGCCGGGTCCTTGAGCGGTGCCTCCGGATCGAGCTTGAGATCGAAATGCTTTCCGCCGACCAGTTCGGCAAACTTGATGCCGGCGCCGCTGGCCCTCGGTCGTACTTCGCCATCAGCGGCGACGAGATCGCCGGCCGGCTTGTTGAGACGCTGGGCCGCCAGCTCGATCAGCGCCTTGCGCGCGGTCGCCGCGGCTTGCCGGATCTGCACGCCGCCGCGCTGGATGCCGCTCGAGCCGGAGGTGCGCCCTTGATCGGGCGTGAGCGCGGTGTCGCCCTCGACATATTTTATCTTGTCGATGCCGATACCGAGTTCTTCGGCGGCGATCTGTGGGATCGCGATGCGCAGGCCCTGGCCGAGATCGACCTTGCCGCAGTAGAGCGTGACGGTGCCGTCGCTGTTCACCGCGAGGAAAGCGTCGACTTGCTTGTTGTCGAGGATGCGGGATGCGACTGTCGCGCCCTGCGCGGAAGCCGTGCGCAAGCCGGTGAAAGCAAAAGCGACGGTAAGCGCACCACCTTTGAGCAGCGCGCGGCGGGAGAAGCGGTGCTTGATCGGTGCGTTCATGGTAAGCCCCTTTGTCCCGCAGCCGCCATCACCGCGCGCACAACGCGCACATGGATGCCGCAGCGGCAGAGATTGCCATCGAGCGCCGCACGCACCTCGTCCTCACTCGGTTTCGGCGTCTTAGCCAGCAGCGCTGCGGCGGACATGATGATTCCGCTTGTGCAGTAGCCGCATTGCGGCACCTGCTCCTCGATAAAGGCTGCTTGGACCGGGTGCGGCCTTGCCGCGGAGCCAAGTCCTTCGAGCGTGGTGATCAACTTGTCCTGCGCGTTGGCGATGGTTACCTGGCAGGAGGGCGCCGCGTTGCCGTCGATGATCACGGTGCAAGCGCCGCATTGGCCGAGCCCGCAGCCGTCTTTTGCTGCCGTTAGGCCGAGGCCGCGCAGCACATAAAGCAGCGGCTTGTCGGCATCCGATGCATCGACCGTTCGCGCTTTCCCGTTCACACGTAACTTGAATTTTGCCATCGCAGCGGTACCCCAAATTCGGTTTTTAATATTAGCCGGAATGCTAGTGGAAAGCTGGTGTCGTCGCCAGCGCTCGACTACCATTTCAATTCAAAAAAAGAGAGCGCGAGAGAGGGAATAATGCTTACGGGCAAGAAAGTTGTTATCGTTGGAGGTTCATCCGGCATCGGTCTAGCGACCGCCGAGCTCGCTAAGAAGGAGGGGGCCGAAGTCACGATCGCCTCGCGCAACGCGGATAAATTGAAGGCCGTAGGAAGCAAGATCGGCGCATCGGCGATATCGGTCGACGTCAACAACGATGACAGTGTGGCTAACCTGTTCCGCGCCTGTGGCGCGGTCGATCACGTCGTCGTCACCGCCGCGCAATTGCGCACTGGCCCGTTCAAGACCGTCGCCATGGACGACGTGCGCTCCACCATGGAAGGCAAGTTTTGGGGCGCCTGGCGCTGCGCACGGTCAGCCGACATCCGACAGGGTGGCTCGCTCACGCTGGTTTCCGGTTTCCTCAGCATTCGGCCGCGGCCGAATGCTGCGATCGTCGGCTGCGTCAACGGCGCGCTCGAATCACTGACGCGCGCTCTCGCGCTCGAGCTTGCTCCGGTGCGTGTGAATTGCGTTTCGCCCGGCATCATCGACACGCCGATCCGCGCGGCCATGCCGGAAGCGGCGCGGCGCGAGATGCTCGATAAAGCGGCAACGGAATTGCCGGTCAAACGCGTCGGCCTCGGCGAAGATATTGGCCAGCAGATTCTCACGTTCATGGCCAATGGATTTGCTACCGGCTCGATTGTCTATCTCGACGGCGGTGGGCTCATTATCTGAGCACGCTCAAGCCACGTTGCGCGTGGAGATCGGCACGCGGTAGCGCCGCACGCGGTTCTCGTCCACTTCGATGCCAAGGCCGGGCCGCTCGAGACTTTCCACATGGCCGTGATCGGTACGGATCGATTGCCCGGTCACGTCCTCGGCTAGGCCCATATGCGTCAGCGTCAGCGCCCAGGCCATGTTGGGGATGACGGCCGCGACGTGTAACGCGGCCGCGCAGGCGATGCTGGATTCGCCGGTCTTGCAGGAGATATTGACGCTCATGCCGAGGCGATCGCACAGGCAGCTTGCCTCGGTGAGCGCCTTCAGGCCACCGAGCTTGATTGCCTTCAGACTGACTCCGCGCGCGGCCTTGCGTTCGTGATGCTGCCGTATGTCGTCGAGCGAATGGATGCCTTCGTCGGCGCCGATTGCGATCTCGGTCGCTGCCGCTACCGCGGCCATGCCTGCCAGATCGTGACCGAGCACCGGCTGTTCGAAGAAGTCGAGGCCGCAGCCTTTCACCGCGCGCACGTATTCGATCGCCTGTTCGGTGCTATAGCCCTGGTTGGCGTCGGCGGATATCAACAGGCCTGATCCCAGCTTTTCGCAGATCGCGCGCGCACGCGCCGCATCCTTGGCCGGCGTATCGATGCCGACTTTGATTTTGTAGGCGGTGACGCCGGCGGCCTTTTTCTTTGCCGCGTCCTCCAAGTCGCCGTTGAGATCCCCGCCGCCGACGACGCCGAGCAACGTCATGTAGCTCCGCTTCTTCTCGCCGAGCAGCGCATGCACCGGCTTTCCCGCGTCGCGACCGGCGAGATCATGCAGCGCGATCTCGATCGCGGCCTTGGCGCCGTGATTGCCGTACATGCGGCCATCCATGGCGGCGAGGGCGCCGTTGATGTCGGCAACTTCACGACCGAGCAACGTCGGCCTGAGATGCTCAACCGCCGCCGTCATGCCGGGAACCGTTTCGCCAGTGTGCATCGGCGCGGCACCCGCTTCACCCCAGCCAACGCAGCCGTTGTCTGCCTCGATCCGCACCAGCAGGTTTTCGGCACGGCGGATTTCCTCGCTCGCCATGACGACGGGCTTTCGCATCGGCAGGTTGACCGCGATCGGTTCGATGCTCCGGATGCGCACGTCGACCGGCCTCTACAGCTTCTTCATCCTGGACTGTTCAATGATGTCCTTGAACATCCCGATTTCCTTGGTGACACGCGCCCAGGCGCCGACGGCACCTTTCGGCCGCACCTGGAAGCCGGACTTGTAGAGCTTGTCCTTCATCTCCGGCGTGGAGAGAACTTTCAGCGTCTCCACTTCCAGCCACTTCACCACCTCCGGCGGTGTTTTCGACGGCGCCAGCAGCACGGTGTCGGTGGCGAAGACGAAGTCCTTGTAGCCAGACTCCACCATCGTCGGCACGTCGGGCAGATCGGGCCAACGCGTCTCGCCGGTAACGGTGAGGCAGCGCAGGGTGCCCGCCTTGATATGCTGCGCCGCTGGCGGCAGCGAACCGGAGCTCAATTGCGCGTTGCCGCTGAGAAGCGCCTGGATGGCGTCGCCGCCGCCCTTGAACACGATGTCTTCGAGTTTCGGCAGCTTCTCGCGCAGCTTCAGCACTTCGAGCTGGATCTGAGGCGTAGTGCCGATCGGCGGCGTCGCGCAATTAAATTTTTCATTGGCGCGCGCGAGCGCGACGAATTCCTTGATCGTTTTAGCCGGCAGCTCGGACCTCACGACAAAAGTATTGGGCGAGGTCGCCAGTTCACTGACGCCGACGAAGTCCTTTTGCACGTCATACGGAATGGAGTTGTACAGCGTGACGTTGATGGAGAGGGCGTTGGTCGCGAGCAGGATGGTGTAGCCGTCCGGCTCGGCGTGTGCGGCATAGCCAAAGCCGATATTGCCGCCGGCGCCACCGCGGTTCTCAATAATGAAAGTCTTGCCGGTTGACTGCTCGAGCGCGGCAGCGACGATGCGCCCGACGATGTCGGAGGGACCACCCGGCGTATTCGCCACCACGATCTTCACCGGCCGTTCCGGGTACGCGGCATAGGCCGAGCGCGCGCGCAGGAAGGTCGGCGCGGCGATGCCCGCCGCCAACACGCCGGTGCTCTTGAGGACCTGACGACGCGTGAAATTGCATTTGTTCATTGTCCTCCCCTTATTTTTTGGCGTATTTTCTCGTTGATCCCTGTAGTAGCAGGGTAAGCTTTTGCCTTCGGTGGAGCAACGTTCCCTTGCGACGCCGTGTGCAGTTGCCGAATTCATGAACGACACGAAAACGAAAGCGGCGACCTGGCACGAGATCGTGCTAACAACCCTTAAGAACAACAAGGTCAAACTTGTCACCTACGTGCCCGACCGCGTGTTCACGCCGCTGATCAAGGCGCTGCACGCGGACAGCTTCTTCACCACCTTTCCGTGCACGCGCGAGGAGGAAGCCGTCGGCATCGTCACCGGCGCCTGGATGGGCGGCCTGCGCGGCGCGGTGCTAATGCAGACATCGGGCTTTGGCACCATCCCCAATGCGCTGGCTTCGCTGGTGGTGCCCTGCCAGATCCCGGCGCTAATCTTTGTCTCCGAGCGCGGCACGCTCGGCGAGTTCAATCTCGGCCAGGCCATGGTGTGCAAGACGATGCGTCCAGTGCTCAGCTCGATTGGCGTCGAGAACCACACCATCACCCGTATCGACGAACTCGCCTTCATCGTCGACCGCTCGATCAAGCAGGCGGTGGCAACGCAGGCGCCGGTCGCCTTCATCCTGTCGCCGCTCTTGACCGGCGGCAAAGTGTTCGAGGCGTAACGATGACGACGCAGCGAACCGGCGCCGTCAGCGCGCACAACGCCAAGGTGATGAACCGCTTTGAGCTGACCAAGCGCGTGGTCGGCCAGCTCAAACGCGAAGAGGCGGTGATCGGAGGCATCGGCAACGCCAATTTCGATCTGTGGGCGAGCGGTCAGCGGCCGCAGAACTTCTACATGCTCGGGAGTATGGGCCTCGCTGTTCCGATCGCGTTCGGCGTCGCCATCGCGCAGCCGCAGCGCCACGTCATCGCGCTAGAAGGCGACGGCTCGCTGCTGATGCAGCTAGGTTGCCTTGCCACTGTCGCCATGCAGGCGCCGAAGAACCTCGCCATCGTGGTGTGGGACAATGGCGTTTACCAAATCACTGGTGGGCAGCCTACGGCGAGCAGCTCGACCGCCGATATCGTCGGCATCGCGCACGCCTGCGGCATCGCCAACAGCGCCTGGGCCGCGGACGAAGAAGATTTCGAGCGCTTGGTGGCGCAGGCGCTCAAAGGAGGGCCGAGCCTCATCGCGGCGCGCATCGACGACAAGCCGGGCGTCGCCACCACCGACCGCGACCCGGTGCGCATCCGCGCCACGTTTATGCAAGGACTGGGTGTCAAGCGCACGCTATAGCAGCAGCGCTTTCAACGTTTGCGCTTATGCGAGTTTTCTAGAATGCCCGCCATCATCGCCATGCGCACAAGATCGGATAGGCTGGTAGCCGCCATCTTGGTCATCAGGTTGGCACGGTAGATTTCGACGGTACGCGGGCTGATGCCGAGGTCGAAGGCAATGGTCTTGTTTGCATTGCCCGCCACCAGACCTTCCAGCACCTGCCGTTCGCGGTTCGACAGCGTCGCCAACTTGTCGTTGATTTCCGCCACTTCGGCCTTGCGCTCGGCGACGCTGGCATCCCGGCTGAGCGTCGCGCGCACCGCGTCGAGCAACTGATCGTCGTTAAACGGCTTTTCAAGGAAATCGGCGGCACCGATCTTCATGGCCTCCACCGCCAGCGCGATGTCGCCGTGACCGGTGATCATGATGACCGGGACATCGGCGTCCTGCGCCTTTACACGGCGCAACAGATCGATGCCGCTGATTTCCGGCATGCGCACGTCTGTGATGATGCAGCCCGATTTCAGCGACGGCATCGATTCGATAAAAACCTTCCCGGACTCGAAAGTGCGTACCGTGAACCCGGCCGTGCGCAGCAGAAAGTCGAGCGATTGTCGGACAGCGTCATCATCGTCGACCACGTAAATGATCGGCTCAGGCTGCATCGTCGACATCCTTCTCGTTTACCACCGTCAGGGTGAAATTAAAAATCGTTCCACCGGAAGGATTAGGCTCCACCCAGATTCGTCCATTATGCGCCTCGACGATGGCGCGCGAAATCGACAGGCCGATGCCCATTCCCTGCCGCTTGGTGGTGACGAACGGTTGGAATAGCTGCTCGGCGACTTCCGGCGCGATGCCGCTGCCGCTATCGGCGACGCTGATCTTGATCTGTTCGTCGCCCTCCGGCGTGATCGAAATGACAAGGTCGCGCTTTGGTGAATTCTCCATCGCGTCCATCGCGTTGAGCAGCAGGTTGAGCAAGACCTGCTGCACCTGTACGCGGTCCGCTAGCACCCGGTCGACGTTCGGGCTGAATTTGAACTGCACGCGGATGCCGCGGTCCTTCACGCCCACCAACGCCAAGGCGCTCGCTTCTTCCACCAGCTTGGTGATGCTTTCCACGCGTTGCTCGCTCTCGCCGCGCGAGACGAAGTCACGCAATCGCCGAATGATCTGCCCGGCGCGCATCGCTTGATCGGCCGCCTTTTCGAGCGCGTCGCGCATCGCCACAGACTTTTCGTCGCTGACGCCTTCGAGGAGCCGCCGCGAGCCCTTCAGGTAGTTGGCGATCGCCGACAGTGGCTGGTTGAGTTCGTGCGCCAAGGTGGAAGCCATCTCGCCCATCGCGGTCAGGCGCGAGATGTGCACCAGCTCCGACTGCAGTTCCTGAAGGCGCGCCTCGGTCTGCTGCCGCTCGGTGAGGTCGCGGATGAAGCCTGTGAAAAACCGCCGGTTACCCGATTTCATTTCGCCGACCGCCAGTTCGATCGGGAGGGTCGAGCCGTCCTTGCGCTGGCCGACGACTACGCGGCCAATGCCTATGATGCGGCGTTCGCCGGTAGTCATGTAGCGCTCGAGGTAGCTGTCGTGATTCTCGCGATAGGGTGCTGGCATCAGGATCTTGACGTTCTGCCCAATCACCTCGGACGCCTTGTAGCCGAACAGCCGCTCAGCGGCACTGGAGAACGACTGCATGGTGCCGTGCTCGTCGATAACGATCATCGCTTCCGGCACGGTGTCGAGAATCGATTGCAGGTGCGCCTCACGCGCCAGCGCGTCGTGCGTCATCAAGCGCGTGCGCCGCCGGCTTCGATATAAAAGCTCACCGACATAGGACATGCCGCCACCGATGATGGCGAATACCAAGGCGTTGCCGATTGCGGCGCTGGAAAGCGTTAGCGGATTGCTGAGCAGGAAAAAGGCCGCCGCGATGGCGAGCGCTGTGGCCAGTAGGCCGGGCCCTAAACCGCCGATCCCGGCCGAAATCATTACCGCCGGGACGAAATACAGGAATACCGTGTCGCCGTGCACAAACGGCTCGAGCAGTGCACGCGCCGCCAAGGCCAGGGCGACGGTCGTCGGAGCAAGCCCGTAGGGCAAAATTCGGCCGCCTTCGACCCTCGGCGGACCCGATATTTTTGCTGCTAATTCAGACATTTAACTGGATGCATATCGTTTTTATGCGCCTCCGGTAAACCCCCTATGGAGATTATCTGAATTTCAGGCGATGGGCTGCAGGCATATCAGGGGACCGTCAGGTTTTTGTCGAGGACCCCGCCGCCATGCTCACCCAGACCATGATCAATCACGGTACTTCCCGTCGCCCCGTCGCCATCACCCGGCCCGCCGCTCCGGTCGCTTCCCATACGGGCACGATCGAAATGATGGGGGCGCCGATGCCGTTCACACGTAACGCCGAGATCTACGGTGAGAACGAGCCGGCCGAATATCTCTATAAGGTGGTGAGCGGCGCCGTGCGTACCTACAAGGTGCTCAACGACGGCCGTCGCCAGATCGGCGCCTTCTATCTGCCGGGCGACATTTTCGGCCTTGAAGTCGGCGACATGCACACATTCTCCGCCGAAGCGATCGTTGCCAGCAAGGTGCTGGTGATCAAGCGCAGCGTCCTGGTCACGCTCGCGGCGCGCGACAACGAGGTTGCCCGCAAGCTGTGGACCATGACTGCCGAGGAGTTGCAGCGCGTGCAGGCTCATATCCTGCTTCTGATCAAGACAGCGCAAGAGCGTGTTGCCGGTTTCCTGCTGGAAATGGCGGCGCGTCTGCCAGTCAGCAACGAAGTCGATCTGCCAATGTCACGTCAGGACATCGCCGACTATCTCGGCCTCACCATCGAAACGGTCTCGCGTACCCTCACCCAGCTTGAGAACACCGCGGCCATTGCGGTGCCGACCTCCCGCCGCATCGTGTTGCGTAATCGTGCGGCGCTCAATCGTCTGAATGCCTAATGGCGCGGAGGAACTGTCTGTAGCGTCTGTTTGTCGACTCTAAGCCGAAGGTCGTTCTCCCTGACTCCTGTTCGGCTAGACTGCCCCGGCTAGTTCGCCGGGGCATTTTTTTACGCAGCGCGCGTCGTTGTTGCGCAATCCCTAGCATTGTAGGTTTGCCGCAAGGAACGCGCCTGCGAGCGTGCCTAGGGAGAGCCCAGTGGATTTCGACGGTGTGGTGGTTGGCGCTGGTCACAACGGTCTGACGCTCGCGGCCTACCTCGCGCGCGCCGGCCTGAAAATCGTCGTGCTCGAACGCAACCCGCGCATCGGCGGCGGCTGCACCACCGAAGCGACCGTGTTTCCGGGCTTCCGACTCAACCTGCACGCCAACTTTTACATGGGGATGAGCCATTGCCCGCTGATCGAGGATCTTGAACTTTATCGCTATGGATTTTCCTACATCGAGCCGCCGGTGCAGCAAGCCGCCGTGTTCCGCGACGGTACGGCCATCGTCATCTACAAGGATCTTGAGCGGTCCTGCGCCTCGCTCACCCGCTTTTCCAAGCAGGATGCCGCAACCTTCCGCGACCTTTGGCAAACATATTGTGTGGAGATGCGGCCGCTGCTGGCCTCGCTGCTCTACAACGCACCGCTGCCCCGCGAGCAATTGCTCGACCGACTCAGCGGTCCGAAGGCCAAGGAGCTGCTCTCGCACGCGAAGCACAATCTATGTCGTGCGGAAGCATTTCGTCGACGAGCGCATCCGCACGCTGTTCACGTCCTACATGCACGTGATCACCACCGAAAACGTGATGGGCGCCGGCATCGTATTTCCGGCAATCTTCGCCAACATCGCGAGCTTCACGCTGCCGGTCGGCGGCGCCGTCTCGCTCGTCAATGCCTTGAAGCGCGTGGTGGAGGCGGGCGGCGGCGAGGTCGTCGCCGGGGCCGACGTCAGGGAGATCAAGGTGGAGGGTCGCCGCGTCACCGGCGTCAAGCTTGCTGACGGCCGGTTCGTCACGGCCAAGAAATTCGTCGCCAGCGCCATCGATTTCCCCAGCACCGTGCAGATGGCCGGCGAGGAATTGTTCCCCGAGCCGGTGCGCGAGAAGGCGAAGGCCTGGCACTGGGGCAACCATAGCCTGGTCACGCTGCATCTCGCCTTGCGCAAGCCACCGTCCTATCGCGCCGCAGCCTTCGATCCCGATGTCGCGCGCGCCTACAACATCTTCTTTGGCATGGATCACATCAACGAGGTGGCGAGCTGCTTCGACGATTGTGCCGCGGGGAAATTCCCCAAGGTACTGATGGGCAACGGCGCCTGCAACAGCCAGTTCGATCCGACTTACGCGCCTCCCGGCCAGCACGTCGCCTTCTGGTGGCCATTTGCGCCCTATTCGGTCGACGGCGGCTCAGAGCTGTGGGACAAGAATCGTGCCGATTACACCCAGCGCGTGCTCGATTACTGGCGCGTCTATGCCTCCAACCTCGACGGCGACAATCTCATCGGCAGCTACCTGTTCACGCCGCTCGACGTCGAGCAGCTCAACATCAATATGCGGCAGGGGGCGGTGCGCATGGGCGCCTATGTGCCGAACCAGCTCGGCATCAACCGGCCGCACCCGCTCATGCCCGGCTCGCGCACGCCGGTCGAGGGGCTTTATCTTTGCGGTTCCTCCTCCGGCAATGGCGGCGGAGTCAACGGCGCGCCCGGCTATATCGCGGCCAACGCGATCGCCGACGACCTAGCGCTCAAGCGCCCGTGGACGCCGGTTCCATCGCCGGAATGGCAGCATTGATTGACCTGAATCAACGGTCCAAAACGCCTTCGGTGGTAGCGCTTTCCTGAAAAGGAGGCTGCCATGAAAGCCCAAGACGTAATGACGCGCGACGTGATCACTATCGATCCGGATTCGACGGTTTTGCAAGCCGCGCGGTTGATGCTTCAGCACCACGTCAGCGGCCTGCCGGTGGTCGACGGGAACGGCAATCTGGTCGGCGTGCTTTCCGAAGGCGACTTCTTGCGCCGCCGCGAGACCAAGACCGAGCGCCGACGCTCGCGCTGGCTGGAATTTTTGATGGGTCCCGGCCGCATCGCCGCCGAGTACAGCCACTCGCACGGCAGCAAAGTTTCGGAAGTGATGAGCACCGACGTGCAGAGCGTCGAGCAGGATACCGCGCTCGAGGATATCGTCGAGTTGATGGAGCGCAAGCGCATCAAGAGGGTGCCGGTCCTATGCGGGGGCCAACTCGTCGGCATCGTCACCCGTTCCAACCTCATGCACGCGATGGTGAGCCTGGCACGCACGGCGCAGCCGGCCAGCAAGGACGATGCGGCGATCCGCGAAAAACTGCTCGCGGAAATGCAGCATGAGAAATGGGCGCCGCTCGCGACTGTCGACATCGTCGTGCACGAGGGCATGGTCGAACTGTGGGGCGTCATCGTCGACGAACGGCAGCGCACGGCGCTCAAAGTCGCCGCCGAGAATATTCCGGGCGTCAAAGCGGTAATCGACCACCTTGTATGGGTCGAGCCGACTTCCGGCGTCGCGCTCGATGCGAGTGACGCCGCGCTGACACATTAGCGGCGTATTGTCGCGGTAGCCAAAAACCTACTGAATTCGCGCGCACCGCGCGATGCTGTCGTTTGCTTATCTTGACCTGCGTCAATGAACATTGACGCGCGAATTCTATGCCAAATTTGACGCCACCCAGACAATGGCGCCGCCAAGCATTCTTTGGAGGTGCATCATGAATCTCAAATCTCTCTTGCCCATCAGCCGCACCCGCAGTGCCGCGCGGCAAGAAAATCCGTTCCTGTCATTGCAACGAGAGGTCGATCGCCTGTTCGAGGATTTCACACGCGGTTTCCCGAGCTTCCCGACCTTTCCCGCCTTCCAGACTAGGGGCGCGGCCGACCTGATACCGAGCATGGACGTGACCGAGACGGACAAGGAAATCGAAATCACGGCCGAACTGCCGGGCCTCGAAGAGAAGGACGTTCAGATCAACCTTTCCGACAACCTGCTCACCATCCGCGGTGAGAAGAAGGCCGAAAAGGAGCAGAAGGAAAAGGACTACCGTCTGGTCGAGCGTAGCTACGGATCGTTCTTGCGCACGCTCGAGCTACCGGAAGGCGTCGATCCGAATGGCATCAAAGCGACCATCGCCAAGGGCGTGCTCAAGGTGACGGTGCCGAAACCGGCGCCGGCCCAGGTGAAGAAGATCGACGTTAAGACTGCTGCCTAAATTAGCAGCGCCAAGTGACAGCGCCGAGACGCGCCTCGCCGCCAGGACGGCGCGGGGCGCGCTTTCTTTTAATTCCGTCATGTGGGATCGCGGTTGCTGAACCTGCGTCAACGCCTGTTCGCGGAGTCCGCGCGCCGGTGTCGGATTCTTGTTAATAGCTGTGCGTGCTCGACCGCCCGTTGAGATCGGGAACCGACGCCTTTGACCTGTATCAAGGCTGCTGGTGGGGCCTTCGCGGATAGTTCTCGCTGAGGCGATTTCTCCTTTAAACCCAGCCAGATCGGAACCAAACATGGCGAATGCGCTTGCTCCCCAGAAGACCATGACCCTTGGCGAGGGAGGTTTGGCGATCACCTTCACAGCGTTGGCGGTCTTGTCGATTGTCATCGCGGCGAAAGCCTACACACCGGAATACGCGTTCCACGCCTATCTCTTCACCGCGGCGAGCATCGCGTCGGTGTTCGCGATCATCAATCGCTATTACGAGCGTCCGGCGCAGGCCGTGCCGCTCACCGTCGATGGCAAGCCCAACTACAACATGGGCCCGGTCAAGTTTGCGACGGTCGCCGCCGTGTTCTGGGGTATCGCCGGTTTCACGGCCGGACTCTATATCGCGCTCGAGCTAGCGTTCCCGTATCTCAATCTTGACCTACCGTGGATCACCTTCGGCCGCCTGCGGCCGCTGCACACCTCGGCGGTGATCTTCGCCTTCGGTGGCAACGTTCTCATTGCCACCTCGTTCTACGTCGTGCAGCGCACCTGCCGCGCACGGCTGGCAGGTGATCTGGCGCCCTGGTTCGTCATACTCGGCTACAATTTTTTCATTGTCATCGCCGGCACCGGTTATCTGCTCGGCATCACGCAGTCCAAGGAATACGCGGAGCCCGAGTGGTACTCCGACCTATTCCTTACCGTTGTGTGGGTCACTTATCTTCTCGTCTACCTCGGCACCGTCATGCGGCGCACCGAGCCGCACATCTACGTCGCCAACTGGTTTTATCTCGCCTTCATCCTGACCATCGCCGTGCTGCACCTAGGCAACAACCCGGCGGTGCCGGTGTCGCTGTTCTCGTCAAAGTCTTACATCGTTTGGTCGGGCGTGCAGGACGCCATGGTGCAGTGGTGGTACGGCCACAATGCCGTCGGCTTCTTCCTTACCTCCGGCTTCCTCGGCATTATGTATTATTTCATTCCCAAACAGGCGAACCGACCTGTCTATTCCTATCGCCTTTCGATTGTCCACTTCTGGACGCTGATCTTCCTCTACATCTGGGCCGGCCCGCACCATCTGCATTACACCGCGCTGCCCGATTGGGCACAGACGCTCGGCATGACGTTCTCGGTGATGCTGTGGATGCCGTCGTGGGGCGGTATGATCAATGGAATCATGACTCTGTCAGGCGCCTGGGACAAATTGCGCACCGATCCGGTGCTGCGCATGATGGTGGTGTCGGTCGCCTTCTACGGCATGTCGACCTTCGAAGGTCCGATGATGTCGGTGAAGATCGTCAATTCCCTGTCGCACTACACCGATTGGACCATCGGCCACGTGCATTCCGGCGCCCTCGGCTGGGTCGGCTACATCTCGTTCGGCGCGATCTATTGCCTGGTTCCGTGGCTGTGGAACCGCAAGCTCTATTCGCTCAAGCTCGTCAACTGGCACTTCTGGATCTCGACTATCGGCATCGTGCTTTACATCAGCGCGATGTGGGTGTCAGGAATCCTGCAAGGCTTGATGTGGCGTGCCTACACTCCGCTCGGTTTCCTCGAATATTCCTTCGTCGAAACGGTTGAGGCAATGCACCCGTTCTACGTTATCCGCGCGCTTGGTGGTCTTTTGTTCCTCTCCGGCGCGCTGATCATGGCCTGGAATCTCTGGAAAACCGTGAACACGGCGGAAGCCGTCGCGCCGGCTGGCGGCAAGTTGGTGCCGGCGGAATAGACGGGGTCTGACAATGTTGCTCTGGCAGAAACACGCCGTTCTTGAAAAAAACTCGATCGTCCTGGTCATCGGCATCTTGCTCGTGATCGCGATCGGTGGCCTCGTCGAAATCGTTCCGCTGTTCTACCTCAAAAACACGATCGAAAAGGTGGAAGGCATACGGCCTTATACGCCGCTCGAGCTCGCTGGCCGTAACATCTACGTCCGCGAGGGCTGCTATCTCTGCCATTCGCAGATGATCCGCCCGCTACGCGACGAGGTCGAGCGCTACGGACATTACTCGCTCGCCGCCGAGAGCGTGTACGACCATCCGTTTCAATGGGGCTCCAAGCGCACCGGGCCCGATCTCGCGCGCATCGGCGGCAAGTATTCCGACAACTGGCACCGCGAGCACCTCAACGATCCGCGCTCGGTGGTGCCCGGCTCGGTGATGCCGAGTTATTCCTGGTTGGCGCAAACCGATCTCGACTACCGGCACATCGCCGAGGATTTGAAGGTGCAGGCACTGCTCGGCGTTCCTTACAGCGCTGACATGATTGCCCGTGCCGTCGACGACGTCGTGACGCAAGCCACCACTGATAGCCCGGACGCCGCCGATCTCGCCAAGCGTTACCCCAAGGCGCAGGCGCGCGATTTCGACGGCAATCCCGGGCGCATCACCGAAGCCGATGCGCTGATCGCCTATCTGCAAATGCTCGGCACGGAAGTCGATTTCAAGCTCTATGACGACAAAGCCAACATCCGGTAACCGCGATGAATGAGACCTATAAAGCCGTCGCCGAATTCGCGCAGACCTGGGGTCTGGCCTACTTCGCCATCCTTTTCGCGCTCGTGCTGCTCTACGCGTTATGGCCTTCGCGCCAGAAGCAGTTCGACGAAGCCGCGCGCATTCCGCTGCAGGAGGACTGACCGGTGGCCCACAAAGAAGTCGATAAGCTGAGCGGCACAGCGACGACCGGCCACGAATGGGATGGCCTGAAGGAGCTCAATACCCCGTTGCCGCGTTGGTGGCTGTGGACCTTCTACGCCACAGTCATCTGGGCGATTGGTTATTGGATCGTCTATCCGGCCTGGCCGCTGCTGACCACGGCGACGGAAGGCGCCTTCGGCTGGCATACGCGCAGCGCGGTCGTCGCCGATCTTTCTCAGCTGCACGCGCAGCGCGGGCCAATGATGGTGAAGCTAACTAACGCCAGCGTTGCTGAGATCGTCGCCGATTCGCAGCTTACGGATTTTGCCCGCGCGCAGGGGCGGGTGGCTTTTGCCGACAATTGCGCGCCTTGCCATGGCGCCGGCGGTGGTGGTGGGCGCGGCTATCCCAACCTCAATGACGATGATTGGCTTTGGGGCGGCAAACTGTCGGATATCGAGCAGACAATCCGCCACGGCGCGCGCTCCGGTGACAAGGAAGACCACGAAGGCAACATGCCGGCGTTCGGTCGCGAAGGCATGCTTAAGGCCGATCAGATTTCGGCGGTGGCCGACTTTGTTCGCTCGCTATCGGGCCTTCCCACGGAGCCGGGCGCAGATCTTGCACTGGGGAAGAAGGTATTTGCCGACAACTGCGCAACCTGTCACGGACCGGAAGGCAAGGGTAACCGCGAATTGGGTGCGCCCAACCTGACCGACAGTATCTGGCTCTACGGCCCCGAGAAAGAGACGATCATGGACGTCATCTATAACGGTCGCGGCGGCACGATGCCGGCCTGGCAGGGCCGTCTGAGTGAGCCGATCATCAAGTCGCTGGTCGTTTACGTCTATAGCCTCGGTGGCGGAGAGAAGTGATTGTGTCGGAGGTCGGCACCCTATCGCGTGATCAGGCGACGTCGCAGTCGCCCGCTCTGACGCGGCTGGTAAAGGCGGCCGAAGTCGGCGGCCCGTCACCTGACAACGAGGGTCCCCTCTACGCGCCGCGGCGGGAAATCTATCCGCAAAGCGTAAGCGGGACGTTCCGCCGCATCAAATGGACGCTGCTGATCGTCGGTTGCGCCATCTATTATCTCTTGCCGTTCGTGCGCTGGGATCGCGGCCCGAACGCACCGCATCAGGCGGTGCTGATCGATCTGCCCGGTCGCCGCTTCTATTTCTTCTTCATCGAGATATGGCCGCAGGAGGTCTATTACATCACCGGTCTCTTGATCCTGGCGGCGATGATCCTGTTCCTGATGAACGCGGTGGCCGGGCGCGTCTGGTGCGGTTATCTCTGCCCGCAGACGGTGTGGAGTGACCTGTTCTTTGCCATCGAGCGGTGGATCGAAGGCGATCGCCGCGATCATATGCTGCGCGATGAGCGCAAATGGACACTCGAGACCTATGCGCGCAAGGCGGTCAAGCACTTTCTGTGGCTGATGGTGGCCTGGTGGACCGGCGGCGCTTGGGTGCTTTATTTCGCCGACGCGCCTACGCTGGTGAAGGAGCTGGCGACCGGTCAGGCGCCGTTTGTCGCCTACGTCTTCATTGGTATCCTCACCTTCACCACCTATACGCTGGCCGGTCACATGCGCGAGCAGGTCTGCGTCTATATGTGCCCGTGGCCGCGCATCCAGGCCGCGCTAACAGACGAATATGCACTCAACGTGACCTACCGCTATGACCGCGGCGAACCGCGCACGGCGGTCGCCAAGGCGCAGGAATTGCGGGCGCGCGGCGAGCCCGCCGGCGACTGCACAAATTGCAAACAGTGCGTGCGCGTCTGCCCGACCGGCGTCGATATCCGCAACGGGGCCGATGTCGCATGCATCCAGTGCGGGCTATGCATCGACGCCTGCAACGCGATGATGAAAAAGCTCGGCCGTCCGCCCGGCCTGATCGGCTACGACACCGACATGAACATCAAGCGCCGCATGGAGGGCAAGGAGCCTATCATCAAGCTCGTTCGCGTGCGCACGGTGCTCTACGCCGCGATTATCGTCATCGCCGGTGGCATCATGCTGTTCACGCTGGCGACGCGCGAAGACGAGGGTATCAGCGTCATCCACGACCGCAATCCGATGTTCGTCCGCCTTTCCGACGGCTCGGTGCGTAACGGCTACACCATCCGCATCGTCAACAAGCATCTCAAGACGCGCGAATTCGCGCTCAACTTCAACGGCCTGCCGGCGACGCTGATCGATCTCGTCGGTGTGCCGCCGCGCGAGGACGGCGAGCCATGGATCGAGGTCGGCCCCGACCAGACGCGCGAGCTGCGTGTTGTGGTGACCGACTACGGCCTGCCGCCGCCGCCGGCGACACAGGTCGTCTTCCGTCTCACCGACATCGCTACCGGCCAGCAGACCATCGCGCACGACCACTTCTTCGCCCCTGAGGTGAGGTGAGCCATGTCCAACCCGAAGTCGAATCCGTGTGAACTCACCGGCCGCCATGTGCTGCTCTGGCTTGTGAGCTTCTTCCTCGTCGTATTCGCGGTCAACGGCGTGCTGGTGCGCGCCGCCATTTCCACCTTCGGTGGCGTTGAGACTACCAGCTCCTACATGGCCGGCCTGCAATTCGAGCACGAGGTGGCCGTCGCCGAGCAGCAGAACGCGTTGCATTGGCGAGTCACTGGACGGATCGCGCGCGATTTCGCTGGGCAGGCGGTGCTCGACATCAGCGCACGCGACGCGCAGGGCAAGGTGCTCGCCGGTCTCAGCGCGGATGCACGGCTTGCACACCCGGCCGACGAACGGCTCGATCGCGTGATCGATATGCGTCCGGTTTCCGGCGATGCATTTCGCGGGGAGGCGCCGGCGCAGCCCGGCCAATGGGACCTGATAGTCGATCTTTATCGCGGCGACCAAAGATTGTTCCGCTCGCGCAACCGCGTCACCTTGCGGTGAACGTTATGGCTGAGGCGCTTGACCTCTCGCATTACGCCAAACCAGCCGGAGATGGCAGGCTCGCCATGGAGCTCGCCGTCGAGGGCATCGCCTGCGGCTCCTGCATCAGCAAAATCGAGGGCGCAGTGAAACGCCTGCCGGGCATCACCGAGGCGCGGCTCAATTTCACCAACCGCCGGCTGCGCGTGGCTTGGGCCGACGGCGCGCTCGCCCCAGCGCAGATCGTCGAGACGCTGGAGCGCATCGGCTATCGCGCCCATCCCTTCGCCCCGCTGCGCGCCGAGCAGGAGGAGGCGACTGAAATGCGGCGCCTTCTGCGCGGCCTCGCGGTCGCCGGCTTCGCGGCGATGAACATCATGCTGCTTTCCGTCTCAGTGTGGTCGGGCAACGTCACCGACATCACGCCGGAGACGCGCGATTTCTTCCACTGGGCCTCGGCGCTGATTGCGCTGCCAGCGGCGGCCTATGCCGGCCAGCCGTTCTTTGCCAGCGCCTGGCGTGCGCTGCGGGCGCGCTCGGTAAACATGGATGTTCCGATCTCCCTCGGCGTCACGCTGGCGCTGGCGATATCGGTGATCGAGACCGCCAACCACGCCGAGCACGCCTATTTTGACTCGGCGGTGATGCTGCTGTTCTTTCTGTTGGTCGGTCGTACGCTTGATCACGCCATGCGCCGCAAGACGCGCGCGGTCGCCGGTAATCTGGCGGCGCTGAAGACGGACACCGCGCATCGCTTCGCCGGCGACGAGCTGGTGAGCGTGCCGGTGGCGGCGCTCAATTCCGGCGACCGGCTTTTGGTCAAGCCGGGCGAGCGGGTGCCAGCCGACGGTGTCGTGCTCAGCGGCGCCTCCGAGCTTGACGAGGGCCTGATCACCGGTGAAACGGCTCGCCGCGCCGTTGCCGCCGGCGCCACCATCTATGCCGGCAGCTTGAATTATGCCGGCGCGCTCACCATGCGCGTGACCGCTGCCGACCGCGCCACGCTGCTCGATGAGATCGAGCGGTTGCTCGAGCAGGCCGCCAGCGCGAAGTCGCACACCCGGCGGCTCGCCGACCGCGCCTCACGCTTCTATGCGCCAGTGGTACATACGACAGCCGCGCTCACGCTGACCGGCTGGCTGCTGGCCGGCGCTTCCTTCCACGACGCGGTGGTGACTGCCATCGCTGTCCTGATCATCACCTGTCCCTGCGCACTGGCGCTGGCGATTCCCGCGGTGCAGGTGGTGGCTTCCGGCGCGCTGTTCCGTGCTGGGGTGATCCTCAACGCGGGCGACGTCGTCGAGCGGCTGGGCGAAGCCGACACCGTTATCTTCGACAAGACCGGCACGCTCACGCTGCCGGAGCCGCGCGTCGCCAATGCCGCCGCGCTCGATCCGGAGCTTCTGCAGGTCGCCGCGCGCCTCGCGCTGTCTAGCCGGCACCCGCTGGCGGTGGCGCTGGCGCGCGAAAGCGCGCGCAACGTGCCGTACGAGGGTGTCATCGAGGAGCCCGGGCAGGGTGTGCGTACAACGCTCAGCGGCATCGAGGCGCGGCTCGGCAGCGCGCAATTCTGTGGCATCGTTCCGGCCACCGCGCGCGACCCCGACAGCTCACACATCTATTTTGCATACGGCGGCCGTTCCGCCAGCATCGCCATCAGTCAGAAGCTGCGCTCCGACGCGGACGACGTAATCAAGGCGCTAGCTGCGCTGAAGCTCGACCTGCACATCCTGTCGGGCGACCGCACCGCAGCGGTATGTCCCATCGCCGATGCGCTGTGCATCGCGCAATGGGCCGGCGATCTGAAGCCGGCGGAAAAGATTGCCCGCATCGAGGTCCTAAAGGCGCAAGGCCGTCACATCCTAATGGTCGGCGACGGCCTCAACGACGCGCCGGCCCTTTCCGCTGCGCATGTGTCGCTGTCGCCGATCGCTGCCGCGGACCTAACGCAGGCGCATGCCGACGCCGTGTTCCTCGGCGAGCGGCTGCAGCCGGTGCTCGAGGCGGTCGCAGTCGCTCGCCGGGCGCGCGCGCTGATGCGGCAGAATTTGTGGCTGGCAGCGCTCTATAATGCGGTCGCCGTGCCGGTCGCCATCGCCGGTGCAGTCACGCCGCTGATCGCCGCGCTGGCGATGTCCGGCTCCTCGTTGATGGTGACGTTGAACGCGCTGCGCGCCAGGAGAGCGTCATGAACGTGCTGGTCTATCTGGTGCCGATGGCGCTCGGCCTGGGACTGACCGGGCTGTTCGCCTTCCTGTGGGCGCTGCGCACCGGTCAATACAGTGACGTTGAGGGCGCTGCGCTACGCGTGTTGTCGGACGAGGACGTTGAAGATTAGCCGGCGCACGCGGCCACCACCGCGCAGGTCGTGACGATGTCGTCCTCGTTCGCCCCGCGCGAAAGATCGCTAATCGGCTTGGCGAAGCCCTGGAGGAACGGGCCGATCGCCTGCACGCCGCCGAGCCACTGCGTTAGCTTGTAGCCGATATTTCCGGAATCAAGATCCGGGAAGATCAACACATTGGCGTTGCCGGCAACGGTGCTCGGCGTTTTCAGCTTCTTCTGCGCCACCGTCGGCACTAGCGCTGCATCGGCCTGGAATTCGCCGTCGGCAGCGAGTGCTGGCTCGCGTTCGCGCACAAGCTTAAGCGCCGTTCGCACCTTCTCGACCCGCGCGTGCTGCGCGCTACCTTGGGTCGAGAACGATAGCATAGCGACGCGCGGCGCCTCACCGAACAACGACTGCGCGCTGCGCGCCGAGGCGATAGCGATGCCGGCAAGCTCTTCCGCGCTTGGGTCGGCATTCACCGCGCAGTCGGCGAATATCAGCGGGCGGAACTTCGGCGCGAGCATCAGAAAATAACTCGACGGCAGCGCGATACCTTGCGCAAGCCCGACTGTCATCAGCCCGGCCTCGATGACGCGGCGTGTCGGATTCGCAGCCCCCGCCACCATGGCGGCTGCATCACCCTGGCGGACCATCAACCCGCCGAAATAAAGTGGCTTTGCCACCAAGCGCGTCGCCATCCCCAACGTCATCGATTCGCGCAGGGTTGCCAGCGCCGCGCCATAGGCCTGCAATTTTGCGTGGCTGCGCGGGTCGATCAGCGTGATGCCGTCGAGCGAGATGTCGTGCTTGCTTGCAACCTTGCCGATGCCCGCAGAATCGCCCAGCAAGACCGGCTGCGCGATCTTCTCGCGCACGAGACGCGCGGCAGCCGCGACAATGCGCGTATCATCACCCTCGGGCAAAACAATTTTGCGATTGCTTTGTCGTGCGATATCAAACAGACGGTCGAGCAATTCCATGCTTCTCACCGCGTGAGAATGCGAGCGAATGTGGAGGCATCAATGGCCGAAACCGTCGAGGCGATCAAGATTCAACGGGGTCTCAAGGGTGTCTATTTCGATCGCTCGTCGTGCACCTTCATCGACGGCAAGGCCGGCGAGCTACGTTATCGCGGCTATTCTATCCACGATCTCGCCGAGCATTCGAGCTTCGAGGAAACCGCCTGGCTCTTGATGCATGGCGAATTGCCGACGGCAAAGCAGTTGGCGGAATTCAACGCTGAGCTCAAGGCGGCGCGTCAATTGCCGCCGGTGGTGCTCGACATCGTCCGCACCATCAAGTCCGCGCATCCGATGGACGTGCTACGCACGGCGGTGTCGGCGCTCGCGGCCTTTGACCTTGAAACGGCGGATAATTCGCGCGATGCGACATTGCGCAAGGGCGTGCGGCTCACCTCGCAGGTGCCGATGATCGTCGCCGCGCATTCGCGCATCCGCGCCGGACAGGAGCCAGTCGCGCCGGATGCTTCGCTCAATCATGCCGCCAATTTCCTCTGGATGCTGAAAGGCGAAAAGCCAGGCAAAGACGCCTCGCAACTAATCGACCGCGATCTTATCCTACACGCCGAGCATGGCTCCAACGCCTCCTCGTTCACTGCCCGTGTGGTGATCGGCACCGAGGCAAACCTGCACGCCGCCATCACCGCGGCGATTGCCGCGCTGTCGGGCCCGGCGCATGGCGGGGCCGCCGAGGATGTCATGAAGATGGCGGAGGAGATCGGCGATCCGTCGCGTGCCGCCGCCTATGTGGTGGAAAAACGCAAAGCGGGCATCGCGGTCACCGGCTTCGGCCACCGCGTCTACCGTGCCGAGGATCCGCGCGCGCGGCACATGCGCGTCGGCGTAGAGCGGCTGTCGAAGGAGATGGGCGAGCCGAAGTGGTTTGAAATCTTGCAGGCGGTGGTTAAGGCGATGGCGCCGTACGCGCGCCACGGCGTGAACGTCAATGTCGATTTCTATTCCGGGGTTGTCTACCACCTGCTCGGCGTCAAGCGCGACCTGTTCGTGCCAGTCTTCGCCGTCGGCCGTGTGCCCGGCTGGGTGGTGCAAGTGCTTGAGCAGCTCGACAACAACATCCTCTTGCGCCCTCTCACCCTCTATAACGGGCCCGCCGCGCGAGACTACCTCCCGATCGACAAGCGCTGACCCGTCCTTCGCGACGCGCCGTTAGCGACCCAGATTCTTCGTTGCGGCGCTTCGTGCCTCTGTTATCGTTCCGAGAACACAAGTCTCGACCAATGAGACCTTCCAACCGGCAGCCATAAGCTGGGCACGTTCCGCGCAAGGAACGGTCATCAGGGAGGAATTATCATGCGTGCAAGTACGCGAGTATTTCTCTGGTTCTTGGCCTTTGCCGCCGGCGCGGCGCTGTTCGGGGGCGAGGCCAAGGCCGCCGGATTTCCCGATCACCCGATAAATTTCATCGTGCCATGGGGCCCGGGTGGTGGCGCCGATATTCTAGCGCGCACCGCCGGCAAGATCATGTCGCAGGATCTCGGCGTTTCGGCGCCGGTGCTCAATGTGCCGGGTGCGACCGGTGTGACAGGCATGACCAAGCTGCTGACCTCGCCGGCCGACGGATACACGCTGGCAGTGCTGATCGGCGACACTTACGCGCTACTCGCAGGCCCGCATCCGGCGTTCAAGGCCGACGACGTCATTCCGCTAGCGATCATGATTCAGCAGCCCTCCGGTCTTTGGGTGAACAGCAACAGCCCGTGGAAGACCTGGCAGGATCTGGTGACGACCGCGAAGGAGAAATCACTCAAGGTCGCGGTACTTGGTTTCGGTAGCGCGGACGACATCACCATCAACTACCTGAAGACCAAGGGTCTCAAACTCGAGTCGATCCCCTACGCTGAGCCGGGCTTGCGCTACACGTCGATCCTCGGATCGAACGCCGATGTGCTGTACGAGCAGACCGGTGACGTGCGCAGCTATTTCGACGGCGGCAAGATCCGGCCGCTCATCTTCTTCTACGCGCACCGCTTGAATACACCGCAGTTCAAGGATGTGCCGGCCGGCGGCGAATTCGGCTACGACGTTACGCTGCCGCAGTTCCGCGCCATCGTTGTCAAGGTCGGCACCGATCCGCAGGTCGTGAAGAAGCTTGCCGACGAGATGGCCAAGATTTCGCAAAATCCCGAGTTCAAGAGCTATCTCGACCAGCAATACGCGGATCCTGCGAGTTACGTACCCATGGAAGGCGCGCGTAAGTTCATGGATGAGTGGCTCGAACAGGCCAAGAAATTCCGCGCCGAGACGCAAATGGGGTCGAAGTGACCCCAAATACCTCAATAACGCCGCTGCGCCGGCTGCAGGCAGCGCTGCCCTATGTAGTGGTGCTTTCGGTCGGTTTTTATCTCTATTTTCTGGCGGACCGCTTCGAGTTCGACCAAGCCGGTGCCAGAATCGGTCCTGGCGCTTGGCCGAAGCTCGCGCTTGGCCTCATGCTGATTACGGCGCTGTGGGGCGTCGTCTCGAACTTCCGCTCCGCTGGCAAGCTGCCCGAGCGGCACGATGAGCATGAAGAAGACGAGGCGTTGATCCGTCCGCCAGAAATCTATCCCTATCGAGTGTGGATCGCGGTGGCCGCCACGCTCGGTTTTCTGATGCTGGTGCCGATCTTCGGCTTCTTTCTCTCGACCTGCCTGTTCAGCTTCGTCCTGATGTATCTCGGACAATTCCGGCGCCCGCTGCCGGTTACGGTGCTTAGCGTGGCGATCGCGCTCGCCTTCCTGTTCCTGTTCATGCGCGTAGTTTACGTGGCGCTTCCGGCGGGCATCGCTCCGTTCAACAGCATCTCGTACACGTTGATGGCGGCCATGGGCGTCCGCTAAGGCTGCCAAGATGATTCTGATTAACCTCGCCAACGGTTTCCTACAAGTCTTCCAGCCGTTCAATCTCCTAATACTGTTCATCGGTCTACTGGTCGGCATGGCGGTGTCGATCATGCCGGGGCTGGGCCTGGTGATGGGCGTCGTGCTCGCGCTGCCGTTCACCTATCAGATGTCGATTGAGCCTTCGGTCATCCTGCTGACCGCGATTTATTTTGCTGGCACCTATGCCGGGTGCTTCACCGCGATCCTCTATCGCATCCCCGGTGAGCCGATGGACGTGCCGATGCTGTGGGACGGCTACACCATGGCGGCGCGCGGGCATCCGGCGAAGGCGCTCGGCTGGGCATTGGTGGCCGCGCTAATCGGCGGCCTCGTGTCGTCAGTGGTGATGGTGCTGTTGGCCGGGCCCATGGGAGAGCTCGCGCTCAAATTCGACTCGCCAGATTATTTCGCCGCGGTGTTCTTCGGCTTGACCACGGTCGTCGCCTTAGCCGGAAAGTCGATGGTGAATTCACTCATCAGCCTATGCGTCGGCCTGCTCGTGGCGACCGTTGGTATCGACAGCATCTACGGCGCCGAGCGGTTTACCTTCGGCGTGCCGATCCTCAAGGACGGCGTCCAATTGGTTGAAGTCCTTGTCGGCATGTACGGGCTGGGCGAAATATTGACGCGCATCGGGCAGGGACTGAGCATCAAAAAATTGGACGGGGCGGGAAAAAACGTCGCCACGCGGTTCCCGACCTTGCGCGAACTACTCGATATCAAGAGCACGCTGTTCCGTAGCACCGTGCTCGGCACCCTGTTGGGCATCGTGCCGGGCGCCGGCGCGACCGTCACCGCGTTCATCTCCTATGGCGTCGAAAAGCAATATGGAAAGCGCCGCCAGCAGCTCGGCACCGGCCTACCGGAAGGCATCGTGGCGCCGCAAATCGGCGCCACCGCTTCGGTCGCTGGCCACATGGTGCCCCTGCTCACGCTGGGCCTGCCGGGCAGCGGCGCGACAGCGGTGATCCTCGCCGCGTTCCTACTGCATGGGGTGCAGCCCGGCCCGATGCTGCTGGAGAATCCGGATTCCTCGCTGCTGGTTTACACGATCCTCGCCTCGATGTTCGCCAGCGTCGTCGGCATGTGTCTGCTTGGCTTTTTCTGGATACGGGTGGTCATCAAGGTGCTGACTGTGCCGCAAGGCGTGCTGTCGGCGATCGTCGTCATGTTCTGCCTAGTCGGCGCCTATGCCGAGCGCAACAACATGTCGGACGTATGGATGATCGTGATCTTCGGCGTGCTCGGCTATCTATTCGAAAAGTTTAAATTCCCGATTTCACCGATGGTGCTGGGCGCGATTCTCGGGCCGATTGGCGAGACGTCCTTTATGCGCAGCATGATCGCGAGCGATAATGATTGGACCGCTTTCTTCAGGGGTCCGATCAGCGCTACGCTGATGTGCGCTTCGTTCCTGGCGCTCAGCTACCCCTTGCTGCGCGAGTTTGTGGCGGCGCGGCGGCGTGGACAAGCCGTCGCCCGCACCAGTTAAAGTCGATCAGGTGACTCATGCGTAGCAATCTTCACGAAGCAAGGTTAGCAGACATCGATGCGCTCCCCCGTGTGGTCCGCGCGACCACAAGACGCGAGCCGAAGCTCGGCGCAACGGCGCGCTCCTTCGCCATCCTCGAGCACGTGGCGCGCTCAGGCACGCCGATCGAAGTGCTCGACATCATCGGCTCGCTCAAGCTGCCGAAGGCCACTGCCTATCGGTTGGTGGAATGGTTCATCACCCAGGGCTATTTGTCGCGCGAGCCGGGCCGCAAGCGGCTGATTATCGGCCCCAAGCTCGCAACACTCGCCTTCGGTGCGCTGTCGTCGTCGATGCGCAATGACGCAACCGCATATCGTGCTGCAGCGGCTGGTACGCACGGTCAGCGAATCCTGCAATATCGGCACGCCGCTCAACGGCGAGGTGATATATCTGGACCCCGTGGAGGCCGAGCACTGGCCGCTGCGCCTGCAATACACCAGTGGCTCACGCGTGCCGCTGCATTGCCGCCGCAAGTGAACTGGCGGAAATATTCGGTGAAAAATTCCGGAACGGATAATAAAGCTGCGAAAGACTTAAGTAAGCGTTCAAAGAGGGTGATCCCATGAAAATGACAACGGAAGAAGCCTTCGTGAAGGTTTTGCAGATGCACGGCATCGAGCATGCCTTCGGCATCATCGGTTCAGCCTTCATGCCGATCTCCGATCTTTTTCCGAAAGCAGGGATCACTTTCTGGGACGTTGCGCACGAAGGCAACGGCGCCATTATTTGCGACGGCTATACGCGCTCGACCGGCAAGATCGCCATGGTCATCGCGCAAAACGGGCCGGGCATCACCAATTTCGTCACCTCGATTAAGACCGCCTATTGGAACCACACGCCGATGCTGCTGGTCACGCCGCAGGCGGCGAACCGGACTATCGGGCAGGGCGGCTTCCAGGAAGTGGAGCAGATGGCGTTGTTCCGCGACATGGTCTGCTACCAGGAAGAAGTGCGCGATCCGTCGCGCACTGCGGAGGTCCTCAACCGCGTGATCTCGAAGGCCAAGCGCCTGTCGGCGCCGGCGCAGATCAACATCCCGCGCGATTATTGGACTCAGGTCATCGACATCAACCTGCCGGCGATCGTCGAATTCGAGCGTCCGGCCGGTGGCAGCGAGGCGGTGGCGGAAGCCGCTAGGCTCCTGTCAGCGGCGAAATTCCCGGTAATCCTGGCGGGCGCCGGCGTCGTGCTCAGCAATGCGATTGCTGAATGCGTCGCGCTGGCCGAGCGACTCGATGCGCCGGTCTGCAACAACTATCAGCACAACGACAGCTTCCCCGGCAGCCACCGACTCGCAGCCGGCCCGCTCGGCTATAACGGATCGAAGGCGGCGATGGAATTGATCGCCAAGGCCGACGTGGTGCTGGCGCTCGGCACCCGGCTTAATCCGTTCTCAACGCTGCCGGGTTACGGCATCGACTACTGGCCGAGGACCGCCAAGATCATCCAGGTCGACATCAACGCCGATCGCATCGGTCTGACCAAACCGGTCGCCGTAGGCATCTGCGGCGACGCCAAGTTGGTGGCCAAGGGCATTCTGGCGCAGCTCTCGCCCTCGGCCGGCGATATCGAGCGCGACGCGCGCACCGCGTTGATACATTCGACTCGTTCTCGCTGGCTGCAGACGCTGTCCAGCATGGATCACGAGGAGGACGATCCGGGCACGACATGGAATGCGGACGCGGTCGAGCGCGACCCCGACAGCATGTCGCCGCGGCAGGCGTGGCGCGCAATCCAGGCCGGACTGCCGAAAGACGCCATTATCTCGAGCGACATCGGCAACAATTGCGCGATCGGCAACGCCTATCCGATCTTCGATAAAGGTCGCAAATACCTGGCTCCCGGGCTGTTCGGACCGTGCGGCTACGGCTTCCCCGTCATCATCGGTGCCAAGATCGGCAACCCGGACGCGCCCTGCGTAGGCTTTGCCGGCGACGGCGCTTTCGGCATTTCCATGAGCGAAATGAGCTCGATCGGCCGCGAGCAATATCCCGGCATCACGATGGTCATCTTCCGCAACTACCAATGGGGAGCCGAGAAGCGCAATTCGATCCTCTGGTATGATAACAATTTCGTGGGCACCGAGCTTGATCCGAAGTTGAGCTACGCCAAGGTAGCGGAAGGCTGTGGCCTCAAGGGCGTGGTCGCGCGCACACCGGCCGAGCTGACCGAGGCGCTGCGCAAATCCTGCCAGGACCAGAAGAAGCGCATCACCACCTTCGTCGAAGTGATCCTCAACCAAGAGCTGGGCGAGCCGTTCCGCCGCGACGCCATGAAAAAGCCGGTGATGGTCGCTGGCATCAAGCGTGAGGACATGCGGTCGCAGGTCGTCGCATAGGAGCATGAAATGACGGTTGCAGTGAAACCGGTTGCCGATCCGAAGGGGTTGGCTGTGGTCGACGAGTTGGTGCAGCGTGCCCGCGCCGCTATGACGACGTTTGCCTCGGCCGATCAGGTGCGCGTGGACGAAGCCGTCACGGCACTCGCCTGGTCGCTGTACAACCCCGCGCACGCCGAAGAGCTAGCGGAGCTTGCCGTTGCCGACACCAAGCTCGGCAACGTGCCCGACAAGATTATCAAGAAACAGCGTAAGACCTTCGGCACCTTGCGCGACCTCATGCGCGTGAAGTCGGTCGGCATCATCGAAGAAGACTCGAAGCGTGGTATCGTCAAATACGCCAAGCCCGTCGGCGTCGTCTGCGCTATCACGCCGTCGACCAATCCGGGCGCGACGCCGGTCAACAAGGCAATGATGGCGATCAAGGGCCGCAACGCTATCATCATCGCTGCGTCGCCGGCTGGCCTGAAGACCACCGAGCGCACCGTCGACTACATGCGCGCGGAATTGAAAAAAATCGGCCTCCCGGAAGACTTGGTGCAGATCCTGCCGCTGCCCGCCTCAAAGGACATGACGCAGGCGCTGATGCAGAAGGCCGACCTCGTGGTCGCCACCGGCTCGCAGGACAACGTGCGACGCGCCTATTCTTCGGGTATGCCGGCGATCGGCGTCGGCACTGGCAACGTGCCGGTGATCGTCGACGAGACCGCCGATCTTGACGACGCGGCAAAGAAAATCTGCGCTTCCAAGATCTTCGACAACTCGACTTCCTGCTCGTCGGAGAATTCGGTCGTCCTGGTCGATGCGATCTATGAAAAGGCGATCGCCGCGCTGGAGCGCGTCGGCGGCTACATGGCTTCCGCCACGGAGAAGGCTAAGATCCAGGCGGCGCTCTGGCCTGATGGCAAATTGAGCCGCACGCTGATCGCGCGCGACGCCGACGTGTTGGTGAGAGGCTTCGGCCTGCCGGAGGCAGCGTTGGGCAAGAAGTTCTTCATGGTCGAGGAGACCGGCGTCGGCCGCGACTTCCCTTTCTCCAGCGAGAAGCTGTCGCTGGTGCTAACCGTCTACCGTGCCAAGGATTTTGACGCCGCGGTCGTGCGCGTCAACGAAATTCTCAGGCACCAGGGGCTTGGCCATTCGGTCGGCCTGCACACCAAGGACTTGAGCCGCGCACGCCAGCTGGCGGAGCGTTCCGACGTGGTACGCGTGCTCATCAACCAGGCGCACACTTTCGGCAACGGCGGCGGCTTCGACAACGGGCTCAACTTCACGCTCAGCATGGGCTGCGGTACCTGGGGCGGCAACTCCATCACTGACAACCTCAATTACATGAACTTCCTCAACATCACCCACCTCGTCACCACGATTCCGGAGGACAAGCCGACCGAGGAAGCGTTGTTCGGCACGTACTGGAACAAGTACGGCAAGTAATGAACTTCGAAGAGCACGCCGCAAAATCGCTGGTCCTCGCGCCCGCCAGTATTATCACGCCGCGCGGGATCCTCTGCCTGAGCGCGAAAGAGGTGGGCGTGGCGGCCGCGCAAATTGGACCTTGCGTGGTGAAGGCGCAAGTGCCGACGGGAAAACGCGGCAAGGCGGGCGGTATCAGGTTCGCTACAACACCGCATGAAGCAGAAACGGCCGCGAGCCAAATCCTCGGCATGCGCATCGGCAATTACACGGTCGAGCGGCTGCTGGTCGAGGAGCAAGCCGAAATCGTGTGCGAATTCTACGCTGCCATCCTGCCCGACACTGAGGCGCGCAAACCGCTGATTCTGTTCTCCACCGAGGGCGGCATGGACATCGAGGAAATCGCGGTCGCGAAGCCCCAGGCCATTCGCCGCCTGCTGGTCGACATCGATAGCACGCCCTCGAATAAGGAGATCGCGGCAATGCTCGACGGCCTCAAACTCGGCGGTGCGCAGGCGCAGATCGCCGCGATCCTGCATAAGCTCCATAACGCCTACCGCACATGCGATGCGGAGCTGCTAGAGATCAACCCGTTGGCGCTCTTGGCGGACGGCCGCGTGGTGGCGCTCGATTGCAAGTTCGTGCTCGACGATTCGGCGATCTATCGCCAGGGCGAGCTCGCCAAAGGCGGTGCGGCGGCCGCCCTAACGCCGCTTGAAACGCGCGGCGCCGATGCTGGCCTCAAGCTAATCCAGCTCGATGGCAATGTCGGCGTGCTGGCCAACGGCGCCGGTCTGACAATGACAACGATGGACGTGATCCGCCATTATGGCGGCAAACCGGCGAATTTCCTCGAGATCGGCGGCGAGGCCTACACCAAGTCGGAGATCGCGCTCGATCTGGTGCTGTCGAATCCCGGCGTGAAAAGCGTGGTGATCAATTTTTGCGGAGCCTTTGCGCGCACCGACGTGATGGCAAACGGCGTGGTGAAAGCTTGGCGCAAGTTGAAGCCGAAGGTGCCGGTTTTCTTCTCTATTCACGGCACCGGCGAAGAAGAGGCCATCAAGCTGGTGCGCGAGCAGCTCAGCATTGAGCCCTATGAATTCATGGAAGACGCGATCCAGGCAGCGGTGAAGGCTGCGCAATGATCGTCAGCAGGAAAGACCGCGTTGTCGTGATCGGCATTACCGGCAAGCAGGGCACGTTCTGGACCGAGAAGATGATCGCCTACGGCACCAACGTGGTGGCCGGCGTCAATCCCAAGCGCGCGGGCGAAACGCATGTCGGCGTCCCGATTTTCGGTACGCCGGCAGAGGCCGCGCAGAAAATCGGCGTCGACGTCGCGGTGATGTTCGTCCCCCCGCCGATGGCCAAGCAGGCCGCGGTTGCGGCGGCCGAAGCCAATATCAAGCTTCTGGTGGTGCTGACCGAGCACATCCCGGCGCAGGACGTAATGGAGATCCATGCCGCCGCCAAGCGGCACGGCGCGCGCATAGTCGGGCCCAACACCGCTGGCCTTGTTACGCCGGGCGAATGCTTCGTCGGCATCATGCCGGCTTTCGTGCCGAGCGTGTTCAAGCCCGGCCGGGTCGGCGTCATCTCGCGCAGCGGCAGCCTTGGCACGTTGATCTGCCTGCAACTGACGCGCGCCGGCATTGGCCAGTCGGCCTTCATCGGTATCGGCGGCGATCCCATGCTCGGCACCACCACACGCGACGCGCTCGAAGCGCTCGAGGAGGACAGGGGCACCGATGCGGTGGTGATCGTCGGCGAGATCGGCGGTGGTATGGAGGAGACGGCCGCGACATATGCCAAGCGTATGAAGAAGCCGGCAGTCGCCTTCATCGCCGGCGCGGCGGCGCCGCCGAACAAGAAGATGGGCCACGCCGGGGCTATCGTCACCGGCGATGCCGGCAGTTATGCGGGCAAACGCAAGGCGCTGGAGGCCGGCGGCGTCGTGGTTGTCGACACACCGGCGCAGATCGGGGCGGCAGTGGCGGCACAGCTGAAAGCGCCGGCTTAGCCGAGCGTCACGGTCGCAAAGTCGGCTGTCAGCACGATCTCCAAAAGCTCGCAATCGTCAGAGTAGCCCCGCACGGTGTGCTTGATTTTGGGCGGCTGGGTCCAACACGAGCCGGCGTGCAAGGTGTGCGCGCTGTGGCCCTCGAATTCGCTTTCGAACCAGCCCTTCAGCAGGAAGACCATTTTGCGCGGGATTTGGTCTTGCTTGTTTTACGCTTTGCCATGATGCACTCGCTTTTGCCTCACTCAGCGGCTGAAGCTGCTCCGCCGTGCGCTTTCGACCAGCCGGCCGGATCCTGGATGAATTTCTCGACCTCAGTCAGCATCTTCGGCTCGAATTTGCCGCTCGCCTTGGCGACGGCGAGCACGT
>Ga0207860_1000001_pt1 | contig 62160 bp, 63 predicted proteins | sample LuqExpMetageno28_FD_187786 | JGI IMG/M metagenome (GOLD analysis project Ga0207860, IMG submission 187786) | Tropical forest soil microbial communities from Luquillo Experimental Forest, Puerto Rico - Sample 28 (SPAdes) | ecosystem: Environmental > Terrestrial > Soil > Tropical forest ... | reverse complement strand
GACCGCCAGCGTGCCGAAGATGTGTTCCAAGAATTGCAGCACGCCATCGATTATCTCGACCACGCGCCGGCCGGCTTCTTCTCGGTCGACGCTGAGGGCGACATCGTCTATCTGAACGCCACGCTAGCGAACTGGCTCGACCATGATCTGGCCGAAGTGGGCGCCGGCTCGCTCAAGATTACCGACATAGTTGCCGGCGAAGGCGCGGCGCTGCTCACCACGCTCAAGGCCGCACCTGGCGAGGTCAAAACCGAAGTGCTCGACCTTGATCTCAAGACACGTGGCGGTAAGCCGGTGCCCGTGCGGCTGTTCCACAAGGTGGCCTTCGGCGCCGATGCCGCCCCCGGTGCCTCGCGCACGCTAGTGCTCAACCGGGCGCGCGACGACGGCGATCCACAACGCGCGGCGGAAGTGCGTTTCATGCGCTTCTTCCAAAACACACCTATGGCTATCGCTACCGTCGACAAGAACGGCCGCATCGCGCGCAACAATGCGCGCTTCTCTAGTGCCTTCGAGCCCATGATCAAGGGCAACGAACGCTCAATCTTCGCAGTGATAGCCGAGCGCGACCGTCCGGTGCTGGAGGCCGCCATCGCCAAGGCGGCAGCGGGGCAGAGCGAGATCGCGCCAGTCGAGGCAGCGCTTGCCAGCGGAAATGAGCGCTGGGCAAACTTCTTCGTGTCCGCGGTCGAAGAGGAGGATCGCGACGGCGAAGCGGCGATCGTTTATGCGCTGGAAACTACAGCGCAGCGAACGCTGGAAAATCGCGTGTACCAACAGCAGAAAATGGAGTCGGTCGGCCAACTCGCAGGCGGAATCGCGCACGATTTCAATAACGTTCTCTCTGCCATCATGATGGCGACCGATTTCCTGCTCAACGCTCACAAGCCGACCGACCCATCGTTCAAGGACATCATCCAAATCAAGCAGAACGCCAACCGCGCCGCCGCGCTGGTGCGGCAGTTGCTGGCCTTCTCACGCAGGCAGACGTTGCGTCCGCAGGTACTCGACCTCAATGAGACGCTGAACGACCTCGGCATGCTGCTGCGCCGTCTGATCGGTGAGCGGGTTGAGCTGACTACCGCTCTGGGCCGCGACCTGTGGTCGGTGAAGGTCGACCTCTCGCAGTTCGAGCAGGTGATCGTTAATCTGGCGGTCAACGCGCGCGACGCCATGCCCGGGGGCGGCAAGCTCACCGTCCGCACCGCCAACGTGACGGCGCAAGAGAGCGGCCGTTATGTGTACAAGGGTCTCGCCGCTGCCGACTACGTGCTGGTTGAAGTGAGCGATACCGGCACCGGCATTCCACCCGATATCATCGACAAGATTTTCGAGCCGTTCTTCTCTACCAAGGAGGTCGGCAAGGGCACCGGGCTCGGCCTTTCCACGGTCTACGGCATCGTCAAGCAGACCGGCGGCTTCATCTACGTTGATTCAAAGCCCGGCAACACCGCCTTCCGCATCTTCCTGCCTCATTATGTGGCCGGCGCCGAGGCGCCGCTCGCTGAGATTCCCTCAACCGATGCCCCGGAGATCGCCGGCGCCATGTCGGCCGCCGACAGCATGGCGAGGGTGGCAACCGATCTCACCGGGCACGGCATCATTCTGCTGGTCGAGGACGAGGAGGGGTTGCGTGCGCTCAATGCCCGCGGGCTTTCCTCGCGCGGCTATACCGTGCTCGAGGCTAGCAACGGCATTGAGGCGATCGAGGTGCTTGATAAGTATGGCGACGTCGACCTAGTGGTGTCCGACGTGGTGATGCCGGAAATGGACGGCCCGACGCTGCTCAAAGAACTGCGCCGCCGCAATCCGAATGTGAAAGTCATCTTCGTCTCGGGCTATGCCGAAGAAGCGTTTCAGAGGAATCTGCCCGACCAGGAACAGTACGAATTCTTAGCCAAGCCGTTCACGCTCAAGCAACTGGTGTCGAAGGTGAAAGAAACGATGTCGAGCTGAACGCAGGCCTCAGTCGCGGGACTGCGCCAACCGGGTCTTTTCGAAGATGCTCGGCTTCAAATTGCAGCAGAGATTGCGTCTCGCATTCAAGTTCGTGGGCTGCACGCGGAAATAGTCCCGTTCCAGTTCGGCACTGATGGTGTCGCGATAGCAACGTCGTCGGGTGAAAGGCGGCTAAAAATTTTTTTGAGATTTGACGCTTCATCGGACGGATAATCGCCGGCACCGCATTTGGTTTCCGGGTTCCGGCCGGCGTTTTGCATTCATCGCGGTGTAGTTGCCGCCCCTTACAAAAGTTGGGAGCGATCCCTACTTGTGCGTTTGCCACTTCGGCCGGGAGGTTCTCAATGTTTCGTAGCCGTTTTTTGATCGCACTCGGCGCGATCGCGACCGTAGTCGTCTTAATAGCGGGTGACGCGCATGCGCGCGCTGGCGGCGGGTTCTCCTTGGGCAGCCGTGGCGTGCGCACATTCTCCATGCCGCCGACCACGCGGACTGCGCCCGGCACGGCGGCGCCGATTACGCGTTCGATAACGCAGCCGGGCAGCAGCAATGCTTTCGGATCACCGGTTACTGGTTCCGGTCTCTTCGGTGGCGGCTTGTTCGGTGGCCTGGCTGCCGGATTCCTCGGCGCCGGCTTGTTCGGCCTGCTGTTCGGACACGGCTTTTTCGGTGGCATGGGTGGCTTCGCCTCGCTGCTCGGACTCGCTTTGCAGATCGTGTTGATGATCTTTGTGGTGCGCCTGATCGCTGCCTGGTGGCAGCGGCGCCACATGCCGGCCTATGCTGTCGCGCATCCGGCGACCGGCTACGGATCAGCCGGCCTCGGCGGCACGATGGGTGTGAGCGCGCCGACCGGCGAGCAGCAGCTGACCATCGCCAAATCAGACTATGACGCTTTCGAGCGATTGCTTGGAGAAATTCAGTCCGCCTATTCGGCGGAAGATCTGTCGGCTCTGCGTCCCCGAGTGACGCCGGAAATGTTCTCTTATTTCTGCGAGCAACTGACCGAGAGTGTCAGCCGAGGCCTCGTGAACCGCGTGAGCGACGTGAAATTACTGCGGGGCGACCTAGCCGAAGCCTGGCGCGAAGGCGATACCGATTATGCCACCGTTGCCATGCGCTTTGCGCTGACCGACAGTATGGTCGAGCGCACCAGCGGCCGCACTGTCGAAGGCGGCAGCCCGAGCGAAGTCGCTGAAGTGTGGACATTCCGCCGCGCGCGCGGTGGCAACTGGCTGCTTTCGGCAATCCAGCAGATTTGAGGGACGATCTTCGCCGGCTCTGCGACTTCGGGCACTGGGCAACCGGCGGCGCAGCGGTTTTATCGGCGTTCCGCCCTCCGGAGCAGCTGTCGCGACCTAGACCGGTCGCGCATTGACATTCGCCTTCCACGCGAGCGCACGCTTGCCAAAGTGCGCGCGAACTTCATGCTCACCTTTGTGCCGCTGCGCCACACCGCCGTGGGACAGCGGCACGTGGCGCTATTCCGCGACAGCATCAGCACAAAGTTATCCGGGATGTCGGTGCTATTGCCGACGTCGAAGCGGGTATCCGAATACGTCTGTACACGGTGCTTACGTGGCGACCAGCGGCCAAATGGAATGATTTGCCGTCGTGCAATAGGCTTTTCCTTAACCGCCCTTTACAATCCGTTAAGGTCGTCAGACTCTTTTGCCCGAGCGTGGCGGTCCGCAAATTACCAATTGATAAAGCGCTGTTTTGCGTCGTCGATCGCAGCCCGCGCCGCGAGGGCGTTGACCTTGCAAGAGATTCCGTCTATGTGGCCGCCCGCAACCAGGTTTTCGGCCTCACCTTGCTGACACGCTCCCGTCACTTTGGGCTGCGACTCAAGTGAACTCCCAAAACTCGGAGTGTTGCCGCCTGTGCGATGAGCGCGCGGGCGTTCAACAAAGAGCGTGAAAGGAACTCTGATGCCTGTCGGAACTGTGAAGTTCTTCAATATTCAGAAAGGCTACGGCTTCATCCAGCCGGAGGACGGCTCTAAGGACGTGTTCGTCCACATTTCGGCAGTCGAGCGCGCCGGCATGCGCTCGCTCTCGGAAGGCCAGAAGGTGACCTATGAGGTTGTCACCGAGCGCGGCAAACAGGCCGCTGGCAACCTGCAGCCAGCCTGATTTTGGCCATATAAGAACTTCAGTCATCGAAAAGCCCGGCGGCGGCGCCGGGCTTTTTGCATGTGAGCAGCTTGTGTGGAGAATGCCGAACGGCAGCGAAACAGGCTGGAGGGAAGTCCATGGATGTCATTGTTTGCGGCTCGCGGCCTTCAAAGAAGATGAGCGCGCCGAACTTCACTGGAACGGTGTGGCAGGATCCGATTATCCAGGCGCCCGATCCGGCTCTTTTACGCGCGGCCTGGGTACGATTCGAACCGGGCGCGCGCACGGCCTGGCACACGCATCCGCTCGGGCAGACCTTGCAGATCACTTCCGGCCTCGGCCACGTACAGACCTGGGGCGGCCCGATCCGGCAAATGCGCGCCGGGGACACGGTGTGGATCGCGCCGGGCGAGAAGCATTGGCACGGTGCCACGCCTGAGCATGCTATGGAACACATCGCCATGCAGGAGCACCTGAACGGCGAGCATGTAACCTGGCTGGAGCCGGTCACCGACGAGCAATACAAGGCGAAGCCGGCCAGCTGATTGTGATAGGCCGTTCAGCGCTGCTTCGCTGTAAACTGACTTTCACGAAAGTTTATTGCGGCGGTTAGGCCTGTCCCGGCCGCCACCGATAGATGCACGACTGCATAGGTGTCCGCATGCGTTACGAGCTGTTCTATTGGCCAGGAATTCAGGGCCGCGGCGAATTCGTGCGGCTGGCGCTCGAAGATGCCGGCGCGTCCTATGACGACGTGGCGCGCAGGAAAGGCGGCATAAATCGCATGTTGGCAATGATGGGCGACCGCGGCAAACATCCGCCCTTCGCGCCGCCCTTCCTGAAGGCGGGCAAGCTCGTCATCGCGCACGTCGCCCAGATTTTGTTTTATCTAGGTCCGCGCCTGAAGCTGGCCCCTCGCGACGAAGTCGGAAAGCTTTGGCTGCACCAGTTGCAGCTGACGGTGACGGATTTCGTGAAGGAAATTCACGACACGCATCATCCTCTCGGCGGCGAGTTCTATTACGAGGACGCAAAGCCCGAAGCCAAGCGCTTCACCGGTAATTTCCTAAAGCAGCGCGCGCCGAAATACCTTGGCTATTTCGAACACGTGTTGAAGAAGAGCGGCGGCCCTTATTTGTTGGGACGCAAGTTCACGTACATTGACTTGTCTATGTTCCAGCTCATCGAGGGACTGCGCTACGCGTTTCCCAACGCAATGAAACGGATCGAGCGCAGACTGCCAGATCTCCTCGATGTGCACGACCGCGTCGCGGTGCGGCCGGGCATCAATAAATATCTCGCCTCCGAACGGCGAATTCCGTTCAACGAGTCAGGGATTTTCCGGCACTATCCGGAATTAGACGCCTAATTATCCTTGCGCGTGGAGCGTCTTGCTGCCCGCGCTCACCGACTTCGCCGAGATCAGCGTGAAGGCGATGATGCACGGCTCTTTGCCCTTGTTCACCCAGTTGTGAATGGTGCCGCGCTGAACCAGCACGTCGCCCGCCTTCAGGTGCACGCTGCCAACGTCGAGCTCCATGTCGATCTCGCCCGACATCACCACCGCGTAATCGATCGAGTCGGTGCGGTGGTTGCGTGGGGAGACGCCGGGGTCGAACTTGAGCACACGGAACACCGTACCATTGTCGACTGTCGTGGCAATCTTCTGGTCGGACGGATCGTGGTCGCCGTCATTGTTGATCGGGAACCCGGTAGTCTGCCAGATCACCGAGGAGGTTGCGCCGGGCCGGTTGGAGATCACGTTCTTGACCTGCTCGTCGATCAGCACCTTAGCGCGACCTTGTTTGTCGTGGCCGGTAACGACGCGGCGGATATTCAGGCTCATGAGCAACCTCCCTCGCATTTTGCTGTACGAAATGAAGGCTAGCCGGACGGCGAGGCAACCGCTCACCCGGCGGCGAGCGGCTTCTTGCCACTTTCGCGCCAGAGTAGGAAGAGGCCGGAGCCGACGACGATCGTTGAGCCGGCTAGCAGGGGCAGGGTGGGTATGTCGCCCCAGAACACGAAGCCTAGCACCATCGCCCAGACCAGCGAGAAATAATAGAAGGGCCCGACCGCCGCCGGTGGCGCCAAGGACAGCGAGCGCGTCCACCAATATTGTCCGAAGCCATTGAAGGCGCCGCCGACGAACATCGCGGTGGCGTCTTTATCGGCCGGCCAGCTAAATCCGAATATCGGCAGCGCAAGCACGAAGAACACTAACATGAATAGCATCTGGTACATGGTCAGCGTTTGCGCTGATTCGGTCGATGACATGCCGCGTACTGCTGCGGTGACGCTCCCGTAAAGTACGGCGTTGGCGATGGCAAACAGCGCGCCGGTACGGAAACTGTCGGCGCCGGGCGAGGCAACCAGTACCACACCGAGGAAACCGACGACCAGCGCGGCGCCGCGCGCGCGTCCGACCTTCTCCTTGAGCCACAGTGCGGCGAACAGCGTCGCAAAAAGCGGTGCGGAAAAATTGATCGCTACGGCGCCGGCAATCGGCATCAGGCTGAGCGCGATCAGGATCATGCTCTGCGCAAGCGTCTGCGTCACGCTGCGGCCGACGTGATCGCGCATTCGCTGCGTGCGGAATACCGCCAGGCCAAAGCGCGGCAGGATCAACAGGGAAACCACGATGAGCGAGGCGAAGGTGCGGATGAACAACACCTCGGCAAAGGAGTAGGTTGCGACCTGCCATTTCGATAGTGCGGTGGAGGCTGAATACATCACGGTGGCGGCGAGCATGAAGGCAATGCCCAGAGGCACGCGGTCGGCGCGCGCGGCGGGCAGACGCTGTTCGATGCTGGTCACCGGCGAAAAGCCCTTCTCGAAAGACCTGCCTAACATGGCAGCCTGGAGCCCGGCAGGGCAAAACGGAATGGCGGCTTTGCGCCGGCTATTGGCGCTGTCGCTTGCCCATCAAGCGCGCCGCACGTCGCTGCCGGGTCAGTCGCGCTGCCCGGCGCTTCAGCGCGGCGCGGCGCTCGCGCGCCTTGCGCGCCCGCCGGCGGCGGCAGCGGCTGCATTTGCAGTTCGAGCGGCCGATGACGTTCTTCAGGTAGTCTGTGCCGTAATCGTAGACGATCTCCTCGCCTGGCTTGATGTTGCGCAGCGCGCGCAGGAACACGCGGAGCTTGACGTTGTAGCTTTCCGTGTTCGGGTTGCAGGAATGATTGGCGTAGCGCGCGATGTTGCTGCGCGGCGTGCCGTCGATGGTCCAGCGGCTGTTGATCTCGTAGAGGTAGAGGTTGCCACGGTTCTCAAGTATCTCGGCTTCTTTGGTGGTGAGTAGTCGGCCTTTGTATTCGACGATGCGGGCGCGCTCCTTGATCGGCTTGGTGGCAAACAGGCCGAGCCCGGTGTGCGAGCGGCCGATGCGGAACGGTCTGCGGGGCATGGGGGATGCGTGATCAACGAACGGGCGTTGCCGATGCCAGAAGGTTAGGCGCGCGTCAATGCGCCAAGTGGCTAAGGGCAAGGCGGGCGATGGCCCTGTATGGGTCGGGAAGCGTTACGGCAGTCGGCGACGATCTGGAGGAATTAACGCGAGCACGGCCTATGAGTTATCAGTTCGTCTCCGCTGAAGCGGGACCCTGATCTTAAGAGCACAAAGAAAGAGCTAGATCCCCACTCTGGCAGGGATAAGAGGGTGAAAGCTTGCGTGGAAAGTGAAAAGGTACTGGTTCGGAGCATTGCTGTCCCGCACGGCTCAAGCTGTCATCGCCCAGCTAAGATGCTAAGACAGCGCCACCCTTAGACAGCGCGAGACCCTAAAATGAACGCTCCCGTCGCCACGCCACTCCCGCCATACCACCACACGCCGCTGTTCCTGCTCGGACCCGATGAGACGCTCTACCGGAAGCTTGAGGTCGGAGGCGTGTGCGTTGAGAAGGTGATGGGCAAGGACATGCTCATCGTGGAGCGCGAGGCGATGCGCACGCTGTCGGAAACGGCCTTCACCGACATTAATCACCTCCTGCGCCCGACGCACCTCAAGCAGTTGCGCGCCATCCTCGACGATCCGGAAGCGAGCGCAAATGACAAGTTCGTCGCCTATGATTTCCTGAAGAACGCCAACATCTCGGCGGGCGGCGTGCTGCCGATGTGTCAGGACACTGGCACCGCCATCATCATGGGCAAGAAGGGGCGGCTCGTCTTAACCGACGGCCTGGACGAGGCGGCGCTCTCGGAAGGCGCGCGCGATGCATACCTGAAGAAGAACCTGCGCTATTCGCAGCTCGCGCCCCTGTCGATGTTCGAGGAGAAGAACACGCGCTCCAACATGCCGGCGCAGGTGGAGATCTATGCCGAGGGCGAGGACGCCTACAAGTTCCTGTTCATCGCGAAGGGGGGCGGCTCGGCTAACAAGTCGTTCCTTTTCCAGGCGACGCCGTCAATTTTGACGCCTGACCGCATGATCGCGTTCCTCAAGGAGAAGGTGCTGACGCTCGGCACCGCCGCGTGCCCCCCCTATCACCTTGCGATCGTCATCGGCGGGACGAGCGCCGAGCTCACCATGAAGACGGTGAAGCTCGCCTCCGCGCATTATTACGACACGCTGCCGACCAAGGGCAGCGAGGACGGCCATGCCTTCCGCGACCTCGAGATGGAAAAGGAAGTGCACAAGCTGACGCAGTCGCTCGGCGTCGGCGCGCAGTTCGGCGGCAAGTACTTCTGTCACGACGTGCGTGTGATCCGCCTGCCGCGGCACGGCGCGTCTCTTCCCATCGGACTTGGCGTGTCGTGCTCAGCCGACCGGCAGGCGCTCGGTAAGATCACTAAGGACGGTGTTTTCCTCGAGCAGCTCGAGGAGCACCCCGCCCAGTATCTGCCCGACGTCGATCAGGAAAAGCTCGGCGGCGCGGTGGTCAAGGTAGACCTGCGCAGGCCGATGAAGGAGATCCTGGCGCAGCTCTCAAAGTACCCGGTAAAGACGCGGCTCTCGCTCGCCGGCCCGATGATCGTCGCGCGCGACCTTGCGCACGCCAAGCTGCGTGCGCGCCTCGAAGCCGGGGAGGGGCTGCCCGATTATTTCAAGAACCATCCGATCTATTACGCCGGACCGGCGAAGACACCGCAGGGCTACGCCTCGGGCTCTTTCGGGCCGACCACCGCGGGGCGGATGGACTCCTACATTGATCAGTTCCAGACGGCCGGCGGCTCGATGATCTCGGTTGCCAAGGGCAACCGCTCGTCGCAGGTGCGCGAGGCCTGCCAAAAACACGGCGGGTTCTATCTCGCCTCGATCGGCGGCGCGGCTGCTAATCTCGCCGAGCATTGCATCAAGAAGGTCAAGGTGCAGGAGTATCCCGAGCTTGGCATGGAGGCGATCTGGCGCATCGAGGTCGAGGATTTTCCCGCTTTCATCGTTATCGATGACAAGGGCAATGATTTCTTCAAGGAACTGAATTTGGGGTAATCGATCGTAGATCTTTTCTTGTCGCCAGCCGCGATTCTCAGAGATAGACGCCGCCCGCGGTTGTGGGCGTCGCTCTCTGCGAGCCTTATGCCGCCCGACGTCGCGCGATGATGTTGACGCACCTGAAGGTCATTACCGCCACGCCGGTCTGATTCAACATCTCGACAAACGAGGTGACGGCGCCGCGATCGGGTTTCGATTTCGACGGAGTTGCTTTGAGCACAGTTACGCGCAGCGACAAGCGGTCGCCGGGACGCACCGGCTCGAGCCAGCGCAATTCGTCGAGGCCGGGCGAGGCGAGGCTGGCGACGTGGGTCAGATAATGCTCGACGTAGAGACGCATCATGAGCCCGCAGGTGTGCCAGCCGCTGGCGATGAGTCCGCCGAACGGGCCACGTTTAGCCGCCTCAGAGTCGGTGTGAATCGACTGCGGATCAAACCGCTTGGCAAATGCGACGACCTCATTAGCCTCGACGGCGATGCTGCCGCAGTCGTGCACGCTGCCTTCGACGTAGTCCTCGAAGTAGCGGTCGTCGATGGCGTGCTCAAAACTCATGCGTCAGCTAGAGGCCAGTGGCGAAGCGTGCCATGACCAAAATAATGGCGAGCTGCATAAGGCCCTGGACGCCGACCACGCGCACGTACCTACGCATCCAGCGCACCAACTTGTCGGCGTCAGGCGCGGGCTTCTGGATCTCAAAATAAAGGCGCAGGTTCATTGGCAGTAAATAGCCCATGCCTTGCACTGTGAGCACAGTCACGATCGCGAGCGCGGCGATCACCCACCAGAACTCGGGATAGCCGACGTTTAGGAAGCCCATGCGTCTGGCCAGGAACCAGCCGGCGGTCGACGTGACGATGGACAAGGTTGGCATCAGAATAAGCGTGCGCGGGATGATGCCAGCGATCATGGCGCGCCGTGTGTCGAGCGAGACATGGCGGAGTACCGGACCGATGACGAAGCCCATGAACAGGTCAATGCCGGTCCACAGGACGCCTGACATCACGTGCACGAAATCCAGGAACCAGATTGAGGGGTTGAGAATGGCCGCGATCATCACGCCGATGGCCGCCGCGGCAGCAGCGATGTAGGTTGGTCGCAGCGGGGTCGCGATGCGCGGCGCCGCGGCGCTCAGAGTCGCGTCGACCACGGTCGCGCTCCCGTAAAAAACGGAAGAGAAAGCTAGCGGCACTTGGCCGCGCTGCCAAGCCTTCTGATCTTATGGGCTCAGCGAGGCCTGGGGCGATTCGGCCGGCTGTGGGCCGTTGAAACGATACTGGCTCTGCGCCGCCAACTGCGCGCGTAGTTGCCGAAACACGTAAACACGGATCGCCGAGGACAAATTGCCTTCGCCACGTCCTTCGTCGATCTGCTGTACCAGCGTCGTCAGCTTGGTCTTACGGCTGCTGGCGATCTCCCGTAGCGCTTCCCAAAATTCCTGCTCGAGCGACACACTCGTCTTCTGCCCGTTGCGGACAATGGAGCGTTTGGTGTTCGAGGAATTCATGGTCTCTCCGATCGATCATTAATAGCGCGCTGCTGCGGGTCCGCATCTCAGGTTCAACTTGGTGGTTACCATGCACCAGCCCCGCGAGTTACGGTTTGACCAAGATCAAAAATGCGATTGGGGCCAATAAGTTCCCGCGAAGCACCATGAAAGCGGGGCTGCCTGGAACGGTGTTAGCGGTTGTTTTAACGGCGTTTTTGCGAGGCGGCCTGGAGACGGGAGTTAGGGATGCACAGAACCGCAGGTAGGTATGAGTTGGTGAGTGGCTCGACGATTCTCGTTGTCGCCTGGCGCCCTGCCGTTGTCCTCGCGCGATTTGCTCGCACACATGGCGATGCCGCAAGGTGTGACGGGTGCTCGGACGCGCGGTTGAACTCAATGACCTGCCCGCAAATGATTGGGGGGCCAACAGACGCCGACGCGCGCCGGGCAAATTGATCTACGTCAATGCCGGAACCCGCGACAAAACCAGGCAGGTTTCAGATGCCAGGCATGATCTAGGTCAATACCTCGCTCGTCTAAGCGCGGAAAATGCGCACATGTGGCAGCAAGCGTCCACCGCTCCGTTCGACCGCGATATTGAACTGGCCGTCATCGATGAAGACGGCCTGCACGCGCTTGTTTTTCCGTGCCGGCGCATTCTGAGCGGTTGGATGAAGGCAGAAACGAAAGAGCGTCTAGACGTGCGCCCTACCCATTGGCGGGAATGGCAAGAGCGCCAAAACGAGCGCCACGCGGTCTAGAAATAAACCGCCTTTCGCGCGGGCATATCACGCAGACCTCCACGAACGCGGCCGCCGAAGGGATCCCTCTTTGCTGATCGCTGTGCTGTTACGCGATCAGAAGTGGCGCCCGCCGCCGCCGCCCGAAGCGGCAGGCTCGGTTGTGGAAGGGCTCGCCGAGGACCTTGTTGATTGGCGTGAAGTTCTACGCTCGCGCCACCATGCTGCGGGCGCCGTCCGAGGTCTAGGCGTCGCCAGGAAGGGGAGCCAACGAGCCGAATCGTCTTGGTAAGTCGGCGGCTCGAGACGCTAACCCGAAGGCCTGAGAACGGCGGCGCGGCTGCGGGGCCTTTGCCTTGCGTCTCCGTGGCAGGCCGCCTTTAGGCGGGGGCCAGGCCAACACCGTTGGCGGCTGCAAGAACATATTGCGAACAGAGAACAAATGGTGTACATTGTCTCTCCGAACCGATTCCGACCTGTGTGGTGGCCACGTTTGTCGGGAGGTCGAATCTTAGGCCATAAGGAGCGCGACATTATGAGTCAGCCTGCCCTGCGTATCGTCGAAGGATCGTCTATGGATAAGTCGAAGGCCCTCTCCGCCGCGCTCAGCCAGATCGAGCGCCAGTTCGGCAAGGGCTCGGTGATGCGACTCGGCAAGAACGACAAGGCGCTGGACGTCGAGGTCATTTCCACCGGTTCACTCGGGCTAGACATCGCGCTCGGTGTCGGCGGCCTGCCGCGCGGGCGGGTGGTCGAGATCTACGGGCCAGAGTCCTCCGGCAAGACGACGCTGGCGCTTCACACCATCGCCGAAGCGCAGAAGAAGGGCGGCATCTGCGCCTTCGTGGACGCCGAGCATGCGCTCGACCCAGTTTATGCGCGTAAGCTCGGGGTCAATGTCGACGACCTCCTGATCTCGCAGCCGGATGCGGGCGAGCAAGCGCTGGAAATTGCCGACACGCTGGTGCGCTCCGGCGCGATCGACGTGCTGGTGGTCGACTCGGTCGCTGCGCTCGTACCGCGCGCCGAGCTCGAAGGCGAGATCGGCGACGTGCAGCCGGGCAGCCAAGCGCGGCTGATGAGTCAGGCGCTGCGCAAGCTCACCGCCTCGATCTCCAAGTCGCGTACCATGGTGATCTTCATCAACCAGATCCGCATGAAGATCGGCGTTATGTACGGCTCGCCGGAGACGACTTCAGGTGGCAATGCGCTCAAATTCTACGCTTCTGTGCGCCTCGACATCCGCCGCATCGGCGCTATCAAGGAGCGCGACGAGGTGGTCGGCAACCAAACCCGCGTCAAGGTGGTGAAGAACAAGCTGGCGCCGCCGTTCAAGCAGGTCGAGTTCGACATCATGTACGGCGAGGGCGTCTCCAAGACTGGCGAGCTGATCGATCTCGGCGTCAAGGCCGGCGTGGTGGAGAAATCCGGCGCCTGGTTCTCTTTCGACAGCCAGCGCATCGGACAGGGCCGCGAGAACGCCAAGCAGTTCCTCAAGGAGAATCCCGACGTCGCCGCTAAGATCGAAGGGGCGGTGCGCCAGAACGCCGGGATCGTTGCCGAGGCGATCATGGGCGGGGAGGAAAGGGACAAGGACGAAGAGGCCGCCGGGGCCTAGAAGTTGATTTCAGCCGTTCGTCTCCGCGAAAGCGGGGGACCCAGGAGTAGCAACACTGACTTGCAATTTTGGCTCCTGGATTCCCGCAGGGAATGAACGGAATAGCGAGAGTGAGGCGTGGCGGCGGCGCCAGTTCTTCGCCGCAACCAGTTGGTTGAAGTTCAAGCGTAAACGTCAGTCTCAAGGTACTGCGTTGAGCAATTCGCCCCCGTCGGCACCCGGCTGCGTAAAGTGGCCGCCACCGAGGACGGGGGCGAAAACATATTTGGGGCTCACTGCCCCCTAGGTGGAGCCTTGGAGCGGCCGGGTCAGCGGACGCTTCCATCACTCAGCTTCTCACGATGGGCCCCCTTATCCAGTTCGGAGTTTGGTCCTCGCCACCTTCTCCCCACGTGCAGGCAAACGGAACGCCCGTTCCTAGACTCCGCCCACTGCCATCGCTAAATACCTCCCGAAACATCAAGCCGGGTTGGGACTTAATCTCCGTAGGAGGTAGGGCAAGCAGCGTTTCGATGAGCGGCGTCAACGATATCCGCAAAGGTTTCCTGGAGTTCTTCGCACGCAACGATCACGAGGTCGTGGCGTCCTCGGCGCTGGTTCCACGCAACGACCCTACTTTGATGTTCACCAATGCTGGAATGGTGCAGTTCAAGAACGTCTTCACCGGCCTGGAGAAGCGTCCCTACAGCCGGGCGGTGACCGCGCAGAAATGCGTGCGCGCGGGCGGCAAGCACAACGACCTAGACAATGTCGGTTACACGGCGCGCCACCATACGTTCTTTGAGATGCTCGGCAACTTCTCGTTCGGCGACTATTTCAAGGAGCGCGCGATCGAGCTGGCCTGGCGCCTGATCACCAAGGACTTCGGCATATCGCCCGACCGACTGCTGGTCACCGTCTATGTCGACGACGACGATGCCTTCAAGCTGTGGAAGAAGATCAGCGCCTTCCCCGACAGCAAGATCCTGCGCATCGCCGGCTCGGACAATTTCTGGGCAATGGGCGACACCGGCCCGTGCGGGCCCTGCTCGGAGATCTTCTACGACCATGGGCCGCATATCCACGGCGGCCCGCCGGGCTCTCTCGAAGCTGACGGTGATCGCTTCGTCGAGATCTGGAATCTCGTGTTCATGCAGTACGAGCAGTTGGTCTCCGGCAAGCGGATCGACCTGCCGCGGCCATCGATCGATACAGGCATGGGGCTCGAGCGCGTCGCCGCGGTAGTGCAGAGCGTGCACGACAATTACGATATCGACCTGTTCCGCGCACTAATACAGGTTATCGCTGACCTCACCAAGGTCTCGTCCACTGGCCAGCACAAGGCATCGCACCGGGTAATCGCCGACCACCTGCGGGCGTCCGCCTTCCTCATCGCGGACGGCGTGCTGCCGTCGAACGAGGGCCGCGGCTACGTGCTCCGCCGCATTATGCGACGCGCCATGCGTCACGCCGAGCTGCTCGGCGCCAAGGAGCCACTGATGTGGAAGCTCGTCCCGACGCTCACGCGCGAGATGAGTCAGGCCTACCCCGAACTGCTGCGTGCCGAGGCGCTGATCGGCGAGACGTTGAAGCTCGAGGAGACACGTTTCCGCAAGACGCTGGAACGGGGGCTCGCTATCCTTGACGAGAAGAGCGCCGGCCTGAAGAAAGGCGACATGTTCGAAGGCGGCACCGCCTTCACGCTCTACGACACCTACGGCTTTCCGCTTGACCTCACGCAGGACGCGCTGCGTCCGCGCGGTATCTCGGTCGACATCGCCTCTTTCAACGACGCGATGGAGCGTCAGCGCGAGAAGGCCCGCGCCTCCTGGGCGGGCTCCGGCGAGGCAGCGACCGAAACGCTATGGTTCTCCCTGCGCGAGAAGGTCGGCTCAACCGAATTCCTCGGTTATGAGACCGAGAGCGCAGAGGGCGTGGTCGCCGCGTTGGTGAAGGGTGGCAGAGAAGTTTCCGAGCTCAAGAAAGGCGAGAGCGGTGCCGTCGTAATGAACCAGACGCCGTTCTATGGCGAGTCGGGCGGTCAGGTCGGCGACACTGGCGAGATGCGGCGCGACGGAGCGCACGCAACCGTTATCGACACGCAGAAGAAAGCCGGCGACCTGTTCGTGCATGCCGTCAAGGTCGAGCAGGGCACGATCAGGATCGGTGATCCGCTGCTGCTCGAGGTCGACCACGCGCGCCGCGCCGCGATCCGGCAGAACCATTCCGCCACGCATCTTCTGCACGAGGCGCTGCGCCAAGTGCTCGGCGATCACGTGGCGCAGAAGGGCTCGCTAGTCGCGCCCGACCGGCTGCGCTTCGACTTCTCGCACCCGAAACCGATTACGCCGGCGGAGCTAGAGAGGGTCGAGGATATCGCCAACGACATCGTGCTGCAGAACGCCCCGGTGACCACGCGGCTGATGGCGCTGGAGGATGCCCGCGCCTCCGGCGCGCGCGCGCTGTTCGGCGAGAAATACGGCGACGAGGTTCGCGTGGTGGCAATGGGCGATGGCAGCGGCAACACGCTTGGCTGGTCGGTCGAACTGTGCGGCGGTACACATGTCAAACGCACCGGTGACATCGGCCTGATCAGCGGGCTCACCGATTCAAGCGTCGCCGCCGGCGTGCGCCGCATCGAGGCCTTCACCGGCAAGACCGCGCGCAAGGTCGCCGACAAGCAGGTGCAGATTGCCAAGGCGGCGGCGGCCGAATTGAAGGTGCCACTCGAGGAAATGCCGGCGCGACTCTCCGCGTTGCTCGAGGAACGCAAGAAGCTCGAACGTGAGCTCACCGACGCGCGCAAAAAGTTGGCGATGGGCGGCGGCGTGGCCAAAGGCAGCGAGGACGGCGTGCGCCAGGTGAACGGCGTTAAGCTGATCGCGCGCTCGGTCTCTGGCATCGAGCTCAAGGACCTGCGCAGCCTTGCCGACGAGGGCAAGAAGCAGCTCGGCTCCGGCGTCGTCGCGATCGTCGGCCTATCCGAGGACGGCAAGGCGGGCCTCGTGGTAGGCGTTACCGACGACCTCACCACGCGCTTCAACGCTGTCGAGCTGGTCAAGCGGGGCGCCGCCGTGCTTGGAGGTAAGGGCGGCGGCGGTCGCCCGGACATGGCGCAGGCCGGCGGCCCGGACGGCTCCAAGGCAGAAGCGGCGCTTAAGGCGATTGAGTCCGCGCTCGGCGGCTGAAGACCCGTCGCTCATCGCCCGAGCCGGCCAGGTGCCATTTGATCGACCGCAAATCGGGCAAAGGCGTGTTAGTGTATTAATATCCCTCAGGATTCGCGGAGCGGCCATGGCACGCGACAGAACGAGGGAGTGGCGCCACCGGATATATCTGGCGCTCGAGCAGGGCCCGGTCGGCAATGCCGCCGGGCGGCTGGCCGACCGGCTGCTGGTCTTGCTGATCCTGGTCAACCTGGTGGCCGTCGCGATCGAATCCGTGCCGGAGATCAACGCGCGCTACGCGACGCTGTTCGCGCTGATTGAGATCTTCTCACTCGTCGTGTTCTCCGTCGAATACGGCTTGCGGCTGTGGACCGCGGTCGAGCACGGCCCGCATAATCGCCTGAGCCCCGTGCGTGCGCGCCTGAAGTACGCCCTCAGCCCGGCCGGCATCATCGACCTCGTCGCCGTTTTGCCGTTCTGGTTTGCCTTCGTGCTACCCGACGATTTGCGGATGTTCCTGGTGTTCCGCATCGTTCGCTTCTTCAAGATTGCGCGCTATTCGCCGGCCATGCGCTCGCTGCTCGACGTGCTCTACCGCGAGCGCCGCGCGCTGTTCGGCTGTCTGGTCATCACCATGGGCAGCGCGCTGGTCGCTGCCGCCCTAATGCACCTCGCCGAGGGGAAGGTGCAGCCGGACAAACTCGGCACCATTCCCGACGCCCTGTGGTGGGCCATCGTCACCGTCGGCACCATCGGCTATGGCGATGTGGTGCCCATCACTGTGCTCGGCAAGTTCATCGCCACCGCCACGATCTTCGTCGGCCTAATCATGATGGCGCTGCCGATCGGCATCATCGCCACTGCCTTCGCCGAGCAAATCCACCGCCGCGATTTCATCGTGACTTGGAGCATGATCGCGCGCGTGCCGCTGTTCGCCGAGCTCGACGCCGCCGAGATCTCGGACATCATGGAGCTCTTACGGGCGCAGGCGGTGGAGGCGGGCGAAACTATCGTGCGGGCTGGAGACGCCGCGCATTCGATGTATTTCATCGCCTCCGGGGAGGTCGAGGTGGCGTTGAAGAACGAGCGGCTGCGGCTCGGCGTCGGCCAGTTCTTCGGCGAGGTAGCGGTGCTGCGGCGCGCGCGCCGTTCGGCGACCGCGACCGCGCTCACGCGCACCAACCTCCTGGTGCTCTCGGCGCAGGACTTGCACGCGCTGATGCAGCGCGACCCGCGCATCGCCGCACGCATCAAGGACGTGGTAGCGAAACGCGTCGGGCGCGAGCTGGTGTCGCCGAAGGGCGATATCGTGACCGAGGAGATCGAAAAGGCGGATGTTGAGAGGTAGCGTCCCGCGCATCCTAAAACAAAATGGCCGAGTATAAGCTCGGCCATTTGCATCTTCTCTTCGCGAAGTGGCTTTAAGCCGCCATCGCCTTCCTCAGGTTCTCGTCGACCTTATCGAGGAAGCCGGTGGTCGATTGCCACTTTTGGTTCGGCCCGATCAGCACGGCCAAGTCCTTAGTCATGTAACCGGACTCGACTGTTTCGATGCAGACCTTTTCCAGCGTTGTCGCGAACTTGGCGAGTTGCGTGTTGCTGTCGAGCTTGGCCCGGTGGGCGAGCCCGCGCGTCCAGGCGAAAATCGAGGCGATCGAGTTGGTCGAGGTCTCCTTGCCCAGCTGGTGCTGGCGGTAGTGACGTGTCACTGTGCCGTGTGCTGCCTCCGCCTCCACAACCTTGCCGTCCGGTGTCATCAGCACCGAGGTCATCAGGCCGAGGGAGCCGTAGCCCTGCGCCACGGTGTCGGACTGCACGTCTCCGTCGTAGTTCTTGCAGGCCCAGACGTAGCCACCCGACCACTTGAGCGCTGCAGCCACCATGTCGTCGATGAGCCGGTGCTCGTAGGTGAGGTTCTTCTTGTCGAACTCGGCCTTGAACTCCTTGTCGAAGGTCTCCTGGAAGAGGTCCTTGAAGCGGCCATCATAAACCTTAAGGATCGTGTTCTTGGTTGAAAGGTAGAGCGGGTAGCCGCGGCTTAGCGCGTAGTTCATCGAGGCGCGCGCGAAGTCACGGATCGACCCGTCAAGATTGTACATCGCCATCACGACGCCGCTGTCCGGGGTCTTAAACACCTCGCGCTCGATCACCTGGCCGTCGTCACCCTCGAACTTGAGGGTGATCTTGCCCTTGCCGGGGAATTTGATGTCGGTTGCGCGGTACTGGTCACCATAGGCGTGGCGGCCGATGATGATCGGCTGCGTCCAGCCTGGCACCAGGCGCGGCACGTTCTTGCAGATGATCGGCTCGCGGAAGATCACACCGCCCAGGATGTTGCGGATAGTGCCGTTGGGCGAGCGGTACATTTCCTTGAGGCTGAATTCTTTCACGCGCGCTTCGTCCGGCGTAATGGTGGCGCACTTCACAGCGACGCCGACCTTCTTGGTCATCTCGGCCGAATCGATGGTGATCTGATCGCGCGTCTCGTCGCGTTTCTGGATGCCGAGATCGTAATAGAGCAGGTTGATGTCGAGGTACGGATGGATCAGCTTATCCTTGATCAGCTGCCAGATAATGCGGGTCATCTCGTCGCCGTCCATCTCGACGACGGGGTTTGCTACTTTAATTTTCGCCATTTCGGAAAGCCTTATGAACTCGCACGGGAATGGTGTGGCGGGCGTGCCTATAGCACTGCGCGGATTACCGCGCAAAGCGCGGATAAATACATAGCTGCCTCCAGCTTTTGTGGGGGCCGGTTGGCGGTGTCCGGCCACAGCCCGAACAGGAAAGTCAGCGAACGCGGGGAGTAAAGTGGCGCCGGAGCTCAGCACGATGGTGTTGGCAGGCGAGTAGACACCCATGAGAAGTGCACCGACAGCGGAACAGCGCATTTGCGCCAGCACCGTACCGTCGAGACGATGGACCAATTGTGGTATCGGGGTCGTGGACGACTTGTGCCGCCGATGCGGGAAGCAGAACGACACGCCGGCAGTAGCGGCCCGAAGGCGCCGCGGAAGTCAACCTAAATGAATGTATGGAGATAAGATCCCGTGCCAGTTCTACGACCGTTCCCCGTCGCTGTCGCGCCCACGCAATGCTAATGAACGATATCGATCTTGCGGCCGGCAATGCAGTGCCAGCCACCTTTGCGGAGACGGCTATGCCGGGCGCCGGTACAGACAAGACAAAACGCTGGAGCATTGAGCCGGCGCCGATTGTCGTCCTGGTTGAGCCCCAGCTCGGCGAAAACATCGGCGCAGCGGCACGCGCTATGGCCAATTTTGGACTGTCGCGCCTAAGGGTAGTCAACCCGGTGCAGGGCTGGCCAAACGAGAAGGCGCGAGTGATGGCGGCCGGCGCCGACCGCGTGCTCGAGGGCGCTGAGATTTATGACAGCGTAGCCCACGCGATCGGCGACTGCACCTTCGTGCTAGCTGCGACCGCGCGCAATCACGACCAAGCGAAGCCCGTGGTCGGGGCCGAAGAAGCGGCCGCCGAAATGGTCCCGCACGTTAAGGCCGGCGAGAACGTTGCCATCGTGTTCGGGCGCGAGCGCAACGGACTGGAGAACGACGAGGTCGCGTGCGCCGACTGCATCCTTACGTTGCCGGTCAACCCAGCCTTCGCCTCGCTTAACTTGGCGCAGGCGGTGGTGATCGTCGCCTATGAGTGGCGCAAGCGCGCGGACGGCGCACTGCCGTTCTCGATGCCGGAAAAGTCGCCGCCGGCGGCGAAGCAGCAGCTCGAGGTCTTCCTCGCCGATCTCGAGCGCGAGCTCGATCGTGTCGAATTCTTCCGCCCCGCTGAAAAGCGCGGCACCATGGGCGTCAACCTCCGCAACATCTTCCAGCGCATTAAGTTGACGCAGCAGGACATCCGCACGCTGCACGGCGTCCTCACCGCGATCGCGCAGGGGCGCAAAGGGCCGGCGCGCGGCGGTGTGCTCGACAACGCCGGCGCCGAGAAATTGCGCGCGCTCATCAGGGAGCACGAGGCTTCGCGCGCTCCGTCCGAGCGTACCTCGCTGCGCGGGCTGCCGCGGCTGTTGCGCAGGAACCCGACCGACGCCGAACGCGCCTTATGGCAAGCGCTTGTCAACGACCGCCGCTTCGCCGACCGCGCCTTCAAGCGCCAGGTGCCAATCGGCCCCCACATTGTCGATTTCGTCTCATTCCCGCTCAAGTGTGTGATCGAGCTACTGCCGACGGTGGAGAACGAGGTGGAGGCACATGCGCGCACCGTCAAACGCGCATGGTTGATCGACCGGGGCTATCGGGTGAACGATGTGAAGACGCCGGATGTGGAGAAGGACATCGGCAAGGTGCTCGACGACCTCGCGGGCATGCTATCGGTTCTGTAGCGCCTTCACCTGCGCCGCGGCACCCTCTCGCAAGGTGGCGAGATCATTGCTGATGGTTAGGAACTTGAAGCCGCGTTTAACCATGGCCAGCGCACGCTCGGTGTCGCGGCAATAGCAGCCGGGGATCTTGCCGGCCGCCTTCGCTGCTGCGCAGATCCGATCGATGGCGCGCTCGACCTCCGGTGCCTGCACATCCTGCGCCTTGCCGCCGGAGAGGGCCGTGGACAGATCGTAAGGACCGACAAAGAGTGCATCGATGCCGGGCGTTGCCGCGATGCTGTCGAGTTGGGCAAGGGCTGTCGGCGTCTCGATCATCGCCAGCGTGAGCGTGTCGTCATTGGCCTCGCGCAGGTAAGTGACCGGCGCGCTCTTACCCTGTAACGCCATGGCGTGCTGCGGGCCCCAGCTGCGTTCGCCGAGCGGCGGAAACTTGGCCGCGTCGGCGAAGGCGCGGGCGTCGGCCGGGGTGTTGATCATCGGCGCAATAATCGCCTCGGCGCCGAAATCAAGCGCGCGCGAAACGAAGCCGAAATCCTTGAGCGGTACGCGCACCACCGGCGCCGCGCCGGTGTGATGCACGGCGCTAATGCCGGCGATCACCGAAGCGGTGTCCCACAGGCCGTGCTGGATATCCAACACAACGGCCGCGAAACCTTCACGCGCGATTGTCTCGGCAACGATAGGAGAGGCCAGCGTGCACCAGGCGGCGTAAACGGTTTCGCCCGCGCGCAGGGCCTGTGCGAGCGCGAGGGTCGCCACCTCAGCTGCTCGCCTTGATCTGGGCAAAGGCCTGCGCCATTAGCTCTTCCACAGTGCGCCTGATTTCGTGAGCCAACAGAGCAATCTTCTTAGCGTCGAAATCATTGCGGATTTTCCCGACTTCCTTAGCATAGGCCTTCGCTTGGCGCATTCTTTGCCGCCTTGCATATCGCCGTGCCAGCGTCAAGGCAACATGACGCGCTGTTGAGCGTTGAGGACCTTGAGTGGAAAACGTGAAACAGCCTCGATTGTGTTGCCGCGACTGATCGGCTAGGTTGACCTCGTGCCCGGATCGTTCTAGCGCATTGTCGAATGGCCGGTCCCGCCGCCGCGGATCTGAATAGTCACGCACAGGAGCCACGGCATCCGATGGACTTTCAAAAACCACGGTACACTCCGATGAGCCGCCGTCGCCGCATTTACGAGGGCAAGGCGAAGGTCCTCTATGAAGGCCCCGAGCCTGGAACCTTGATTCAGCATTTCAAGGACGACGCGACCGCTTTCAACGCCAAGAAACACGAGGTTATTGAGGGCAAAGGCGTCCTCAACAATCGAATCTCAGAATATGTATTCCAGCACCTAAATGATATCGGGGTTCCGACCCACTTCATCCGCCGCCTCAACATGCGCGAGCAATTGATCCGCGAGGTGGAAATCATTCCACTCGAGGTGGTGGTGCGTAACGTTGCCGCGGGTTCGCTGGCGACCCGGCTCGGCATCGACGAGGGGACACAGCTGCCGCGCTCGATCATCGAATTTTATTACAAGAACGACGCGCTCAACGATCCGATGGTGTCGGAGGAGCACATCACCGCCTTCGGCTGGGCCGCGCCGCAGGAAATCGACGACATCATGGCGCTGGCGATTCGCGTCAACGATTTCTTGTCAGGCCTATTCCTCGGCGTCGGCATCCGATTGGTCGACTTCAAGATGGAGACGGGTCGGCTTTGGGAGAACGACGTGATGCGTATTGTGGTGGCGGACGAAATTTCACCCGACTCGTGCCGTTTATGGGACATCAAGACGAACAACAAGCTCGACAAGGACCGTTTCCGTCGTGATCTCGGCGGTCTTCTGGAGGCCTATACCGAGGTGGCCAAGCGGCTCGGCATTATGAGCGAGGGCGAGCGCCCGCAGGGCTCCGGCCCGGTGCTAGTGAAAGGCTAAATGACGGCCCGATTTCAGTCATTTTCGCCGTGAAATACCCGAAGCCCGGACTTGTGCCGGGCTTTGGCGTCTCTAGTTTAGGTGTGGATGGCCCGTAGCAGTCAGGACGGGCGGGGTTAGTCATGCAATAAGCCGTCAACGATGAAAGCTCGCGTCACCGTCACCCTAAAATCCGGCGTCCTCGATCCGCAAGGCAAGGCCATCGAAGGCGCACTGCGGTCGCTGGGCTTGACCGGTGTCGCCAGCGTGCGCCAGGGCAAGGTGTTCGACGTCGAGCTCGAGGGGCACGACCGCGCCCAGGCCGAGGCGCTCCTCAAGCAGGCGGCCGACAAGCTTCTGGCCAACACCGTGATCGAAAATTACCGGGTCGAGGTGGTGGGATGAAAGCCGCTGTCCTCGTCTTCCCCGGCATCAACCGCGAGCGCGACATGGCGCGCACGCTCAAGCTCATTTCCGGCCGTGAGCCAGCGATGGTTTGGCACGCTGAGCGCGAGCTTCCGGCCGGCACGGATCTGGTGGTGATTCCCGGCGGCTTTTCCTATGGCGATTACCTGCGCTGCGGTGCGATTGCAGCGCGCGCTCCGATCATGGACGCGGTGTTTGCCTTCGCCGGCAAAGGCGGGCTGACTCTCGGTGTCTGCAACGGCTTCCAGATCTTGTGCGAGGCGGGCCTTTTGCCTGGCGTGCTGATGCGTAATGCGCGACTGCGCTTCATCTGCCGCGATGTCTTCCTGCGCGTCGAGCATTCCGATTCGCCGTTCACGCGCGGCTATAGCGTGGGGCAGGTGATCCGCGTGCCGGTGGCGCACGGTGAGGGCAACTACATCGCCGACGCGGAGACCATCAAGCGCATTGAGGACGAGGGACGCGTGCTGTTGCGCTACTGCTCGCCGGACGGCAAGCTAGACGAAGCGTGGAACGTCAACGGCGCCATCAACGCCATCGCCGGCATCGTCAACGAGCGCGGCAACGTGCTCGGCATGATGCCACATCCGGAGAACCACGTGGAAGCCGCGCTTGGCGTCACCGACGGCCGCGGCCTGTTCGTCGGGCTGATGGAAGCGCTGGAGCGCGCGGCGTGATGGCGCGTCGCTCCGTATGCGGGGAGAGGCCGGATTGCCAACCAATCCGGGTGAGGGGGCCTCTCCGAAGGTTGGGCCTTGGGAAATGCGTCGTCACCCGGCGCGGTTTCGACAACATGGAAAGCTCGCTACCCTCTCTGCGCAACCGGGGCGAGGGAAGAACGTGCGTCGGGTGGATATCGCAGTGATCTCCAACGAGCTAAACATGAGCGCCGAACTGGTCGCCGAGCACGGACTCAAGCCTGACGAATACCAGCGCTTGCTCGACCTGATTGGTCGCGAGCCGACGCTGACTGAGCTCGGCATCTTCTCGGCGATGTGGAACGAGCATTGCTCGTACAAGTCCTCCAAGGTTCACCTGCGTTCGCTGCCGACCAAAGGCCCGCACGTGATGCAAGGCCCGGGCGAAAACGCCGGCGTGATCGACATCGGCGACGGGCTCGCATGCGTGTTCAAGATGGAGAGCCATAACCACCCGAGCTACATTGAGCCCTACCAAGGCGCAGCGACGGGCGTGGGCGGTATCCTACGCGACGTGTTCACCATGGGCGCGCGGCCAATCGCCTGCCTCAACGCGCTCTCCTTTGGCGATCCCAAGCACCCGAAGACGCGGCATCTGGTGTCCGGCGTCGTAGCTGGTATCGGCGGCTACGGTAATTCCTTCGGCGTGCCGACGGTCGGCGGTTCGGTGAGCTTCCATTCGCGTTACGACGGCAATTGCCTGGTCAACGCTATGGCGGTCGGCATCGCCGAGAAGAACAAGATATTCTACGCGGCGGCCTCCGGCGTCGGCATGCCTATCGTCTATCTCGGCTCCAAGACTGGGCGCGACGGCATCCACGGCGCCAGCATGGCGTCGGCTGAATTTGGCGAGGACGCCGAGGCTAAGCGGCCGACTGTGCAAGTAGGCGATCCGTTCTCGGAAAAACTGCTGCTCGAGGCTTGCCTTGAGATCATGCAGAGGGGTTGCGTAATCGCGATCCAGGATATGGGCGCGGCCGGTCTCACCTGCTCGGCAGTGGAGATGGGCGCCAAGGGCGATCTCGGCGTCACCCTCGATCTCGATAAAGTGCCTTGCCGCGAGACCGGCATGAGCGCCTACGAGATGATGCTCTCGGAGAGCCAAGAGCGCATGCTCATGGTGCTCAAACCGGAGAAGGAGGAAGAGGCGGAGGCGATCTTCCGCAAATGGGGTCTCGATTTCGCCATCGTAGGCGAGACCACGCCGACCAAGCGCTTCATCGTGCGCCATGGCGGCGACGTGATGGCCGACCTGCCGATCAAGGAGCTGGGCGACCAGGCGCCCGAGTACAAGCGGCCCTTCGTCAGCATGCGGAAGCCGGAGGTGATCAAGGCCGACAACGTGCGTGCGCCGGTAGGTTTGGCCGACGCGTTGGAAAAACTCATCGCCTCGCCTGACCTCTGCTCCAAGCGCTGGGTCTGGGAGCAATACGACCATATCATCCTCGGTAATACCGTACAGCGGCCGGGCGGCGACGCCGCAGTAGTGCGGGTCGAGAACGGGCCGAAGGGTCTTGCCCTCACCACCGACGTGACGCCGCGCTATTGCGAGGCCGATCCGTTCGAGGGTGGCAAGCAGGCGGTGGCGGAATGCTGGCGCAATCTCACTGCTGTGGGCGCAAAGCCGCTCGCCATCACCGACAACCTCAATTTCGGCAATCCGGAACGGCCGGAGATGATGGGCCAGTTCGTAGGCTGCATCCGCGGCATTGCGGAAGCGTGCAAGGCGCTGGCCTTCCCTGTCGTGTCCGGCAACGTGTCGCTTTACAACGAAACCAATGGGCGGGCGATACTGCCGACGCCCTCGATCGGTGGCGTCGGGGTGCTCGACGATTTCACCAAATCGGTCTCACTCGCCTTCAAGCGGGGAGGCGAGGCAATCCTGCTGATCGGCGAGACCACAGGCTGGCTCGGCCAGTCGATTTATCTGCGCGAACTCTGCGACCGCGAGGAGGGTGCTCCACCGCCGGTCGACCTCGTCGAGGAACGCGAGAACGGCGATTTCGTGCGCGCCCTGATTCTCGATGGAGTTGCCACCGCAGCGCATGACCTCTCCGACGGCGGGCTGGCGGTGGCGCTTGCCGAGATGGCCATGGCGTCGGGTATCGGGGCGATGCTCAGCGCTGCGCCCGACGACATCCCGGCCCATGCCTATTGGCTCGGCGAGGACCAGGCGCGCTATCTGGTGACGGTGCCGGCGGCGCAGGCCAAAAGCGTGCTTGCCCGCGCGCAGGCCGCCACCATTCTGGTCTGGGCGATCGGGACGACCGGCGGCGATGCGTTGACGTTGCCGGGCGAGCGTCCGATCACGGTTAAGCAACTGCGCGAGCAGTTTGAGGGCTGGCTGCCGGCCTATATGGCCGGCGAGCTCTAAGCTCACTTCAGGGTGATCCCCAGCGACTCGCGACGATAGCGCGGGGTTACGCGCGGTGAGGCACCGACGAGACGGTAGTGATTTGCGCCTGCGTACCCGTCAGCGTAAGCGCGGCGAGCAGAGCGGCAATTGCGCGCGCTAGCGTTTCCCCGACTTGTGCATGGCTGATGCTGGGGAAGTTTTGCCGTATTGTCATGTGCAAAAATTTTGGCACAAACTGCGCCTACAAGGCGCAGATTCGAGGAGGTCCCCACCCATGGCGATGGATGCCAGCGAGATCGAGCGGCTGATCAAGGCGGGTATCCCCGATGCGAAGGTGACGATCCGCGACCTCGCGGGAGACCGCGACCACTATGCTGCGACGGTGATCTCTGCCGCGTTCAAGGGCAAGACACGGGTGCAGCAGCACCAGCTCGTTTACAACGCGCTCAAGGGACAGATGGGTGATGTGCTGCACGCACTCGCCCTCCAGACTGCGGCGCCCGACGCCTGATGGCAGACGTCCGCATTCTCTCACCCGATGGTGCGATTGCACCGACCGGCACTTGGAGCCTCGGCACGCGCGCCGGCGATTTCGTCTTCGTTGCCGGCATGCGCGGCATCGATCCCAAGAGTAACACCTTGGTCGACGGCGAAGAAGCGCGGATACGACAGGCCTTCATGAATATGAAGAAGATCGCCGACTCCGCCGGCGCCGGGCTTAGCGACTGCGTGCGACTGACTGTTTTCGTTACGGATATAGGGCGGCTACGGCCGCTGGTGAACAAGGTGCAGGATGAGCTGTGGGCCGGCGGCACCTATCCGCCGCGCACTATCGTCGAGGTGTCGCGTCTCAACCAGGACGACATTTTCGAGGTCGAAGGGACCTTTTACGCTCCGTCAAGGCTTTGAGCGGCACCAATTTCACCGGATTTGAGGTGGCAATCGAATCTGCGCTACATATATCCTGTCAGCGACTCGGACGGCTGACCGCCGCCAAACGGAACAAGAAACATGGGTATCGAGCAATTCATCGACAACGAAGTGAAAAGCAATGACGTTGTGCTATTCATGAAGGGCACCCCGCAGTTCCCGATGTGCGGATTTTCGGGCCAGGTAGTGCAGATCCTCGACCACCTCGGCGTCACCTATAAGGGCCTCAATGTTCTCGATTCCGAAGAACTGCGAAACGCCATCAAGACCTATTCCAACTGGCCGACCATCCCGCAGCTCTACGTGAAGGGTGAATTCGTTGGGGGTTGCGACATTGTGCGCGAGATGTTCCAGGCGGGCGAACTGCAGCAGACGCTCAAGGAGAAGGGCGTCGCAATGAAGGCTGGCACCGCGGCTTGATCAGCTTATGCGTCAGCTGTTGCGGCGCGTGTGTCGGGCCTCGCCGCCTTCTTGCTGACCACGGCTATCGTTAGTGAACGGGGCCAAAAGTGTGCCGGATCAGCGCGAGTAATACTCAACGACCAGATGCGGCGCCATCTGTACGGCATAGGGTACGTCGTTGAGCACCGGGACGCGCACGAGCTTGGCGGTCATCTTGGAAGTATCGACCTCGATGTAGTCTGGCACGTCACGCTCGGCGAGCGCCATGGCTTCGAGCACGAGCGCCAGCTGCCGCGACTTCTCCTTGACCTCCACCAGGTCGCCGACCTTAACGCGGAAGCTCGGAATGTTGACGCGCTTGCCGTTCACCTTGATGTGGCCGTGGCTGATGAACTGGCGGGCGGCGAACATTGTGGGCACAAATTTCGCGCGATAAACCACCGCGTCGAGCCGCCGCTCCAGCAGGCCGATCATCTGAGCGCCGCTGTCGCCCTTCAGGCGGCGCGCTTCCTGGTAAATGCCACGGAACTGACGCTCGGAGATATTGGCGTAATAGCCACGCAACTTCTGCTTGGCGCGCAGCTGCACGCCGTAGTCGGAGAGCTTGCCCTTGCGGCGCTGCCCGTGCTGGCCGGGGCCGTATTCGCGTCGGTTCACCGGGCTTTTCGGGCGACCCCAGATGTTCTCGGTCAACCGGCGGTCGATCTTGTACTTGGATTCACTGCGCTTGGTCATCGCGTCCTCAGTTTGGTTTTCAGGTTTGGAGGAACCGCGCCCTCCTTTGTCCCGAATCCCTCCGGGACCGACAGGCTGGACCTCGAAAGCGCAAGGTCCTGCCGCGGGTCGCGAAAACGCCCGACGGGCCGTAAAGACCCATCGGGCGTCGGGTATTTAGGGGTGAAGCGGGCGGCTGTCAAACCGCTGCAATGGCTTGCAGGTCGCAGACTGCAAGCTCGATCACGACGGCATTGTCGCCGGCCAGCACTGGGTCGTCAGCCTGTTGCTGGAGGGCAGCATCCTGCCCTTGTCGGTTTGTGTATGTCGTGGCGGCAGGTTTCGGCTAGAAGCCGTAGGCCGCGAGCCCCTTGGCGAGTGCGGGCGCAGGCACGTGGCCGGAGGTGAAGACAATTTTCGGCGCTGCGGCAGCCGATGCGCGTAGCGGCCGGTTGCGCAACAGTTCGGCGACGCGTCGGGCGATCGCCAGGGCCGGGTCGAGCCAGTTGACCGGCCAGGGCGCGACAGCCTTGAAGCGCGCGGTGAGCAGCGGGTAGTGCGTGCAGGCGAGCACGACAGTGTCTGTGCGCCTCCCTTGAGCGTCGACGAAGCAACGAGCGATTTCTTCCTTGATGGCATTGTCACCGACCGGCGTGCCGGCGAGCTCGCCTTCCGCATATGAGGCGAGGTGCGGCGAACCGACCAGCACGACATCGCAGCCCGATGCAAATTCGCGGATCAGCGCGTGGGTATATTCGCGCGAAACAGTCGCCTGTGTGCCGAGCACCGCGATGCGCTTTGAGCGCGATTGCGCGCAGGCAGGCTTGATTGCTGGCACGGTCCCGACGAAGGGCACGGAGGAATAGCGCGCGCGCAATTGCTTCAGCGCCAAAGTGGAGGCGGTGTTACAGGCGACGACTATGAGGTCCGGCTTATGCTCGGCGATGGCCTTGCCGATGACGTGGACGACGCGCGTGATTAGTGCCACTTCCGGCATGTCGCCATAGGGGAAGCCAGCGTCGTCCGCGACATAGGCGTAAGCCGCATCGGGCCGCGCGGCGACGATTTCACGAAAGACAGTCAGCCCGCCGACGCCGGAATCGAAGACGAGGACGGTCGGCGCGGGCGACGTCATAGGTGATTGCCAACTTCGACGAGCGTTCTGATGCGTTCATGATTCTCGTCTGGATTGGAAATGTCGCGCACGTTGATGGCGCTGACCGAGGCATTGCCAAACCCGAGGGCGGCGAAGGGGTTGGTAAAGGACGGCGCTTCGATCGCGGACGTGAGGAAATGGATCCTGCGGAGGCCGTGCAGGCACTGGAGGAAGCCCTTACGCAGAGTGACCTTTTTGAGTTCGGTGAATTTAATAACCTTGCGATGGATGGTCAAAAATCGTCGAACGGTCTGGTCGGCGTAGAAATCATGCTCGGTGCTCTCGTAATTGAGGTTTTCCCCCAAATAGGCCACCAGCGGAATGCCGAAAAAAGCCAGCACTCCGAGAAAGAGAAACGGTACCCGCGAGCTGCGATCGAAGATGTCAAGCGACGTAACCGCACCGCCAAAAAATCCGCCGCTCCAAACTGTCAGGAAAAGCGAAAACGGCAACTGCTGCAGCAGCGTCATCCGGCCGACGGAGGTAGGTCGCAAGGTGAACTCCGTACCGCCGGTCGTTTGGCTCATGATGCGCCAAACACCCGCTTGAAGATGGCGTCGACGTGCTTGAAGTGGTGGTCGAGGTCGAAGTTGGCCTCGAGTTCCTTTTCGGAGAGCCGGGCGCGCACATCTTTATCGGCTTTCAGCAACGCCAGAAAATCCTTGTCGCCGGCCCAGACCTGCATGGCGTTGCGCTGAACGAGGTTATAGGCGTCCTCGCGCGGTACGCCCTTCTGCGTCAGCGCGATCAGGACGCGCTGCGAGTGTATCAGCCCGCCGAGCTTGTCGAGGTTCTTCTGCATGGCGGCGGGGTAGACGACCAGCTTGTCCACGATATCTGCAAGCCGGGCCAGCGCGAAATCGAGCGTCACCGTGGCGTCAGGGCCGATCATGCGCTCGACAGAGGAATGCGAGATGTCGCGCTCGTGCCACAGCGCGACGTTCTCCATGGCGGGCAGCGCATAGGCGCGCACCATGCGTGCGAGCCCGGTGAGGTTCTCCGACTGCACCGGATTGCGCTTATGCGGCATGGCGGAGGAGCCCTTCTGCTTCTCAGAGAAGAATTCCTCGGCTTCCAGCACCTCGGTGCGCTGCAGATGGCGGATCTCGGTGGCCAGCCGCTCGATCGAGGAGGCAACGACGGCGAGCGTCGCGAAATACATTGCGTGACGGTCGCGGGGGATGATCTGGGTCGAGACCGGCTCGACCGAAAGCTCCATCGCCTTGGCGACACGCGCCTCGACGCGTGGATCAACCTGCGCAAAAGTGCCGACCGCGCCCGATATGGCGCAGGTAGCGACCTCCTTGCGCGCGGCGAGGAGCCGCTCCCTGGCGCGGGCGAACTCGGCATAGGCGTAGGCGAGCTTGAGCCCGAAAGTGGTCGGCTCGGCGTGTATCCCGTGCGAGCGGCCAACGGTCGGCGTCAATTTGTGCTCGAAGGCCCGGCGCTTGAGCGCGGCGAGCAGGTTGTCAACGTCCTCGATCAGGATGTCGGCGGCGCGCGTAAGCTGCACGTTGAAGCAGGTGTCAAGCACATCCGACGAGGTCATACCGGAATGCACGAACCGCGCCTCCGGTCCGACGATCTCGGCAAGATGCGTCAGGAAGGCGATAACATCGTGCTTGACCTCCGCTTCGATCGCGTCAATGCGGGCAACGTCGAACTTGGCGCCCTTGCCTTTCTCCCAGATCTTCTTGGCCGCGTCCTTCGGGATTATGCCAAGCTCGGCCATCGCGTCGGCTGCGTGAGCCTCGATCTCGAACCAGATGCGGAATTTGGTGTCCGGCGACCAGATCGCGGTCATCACAGGGCGGGAGTAGCGCGGGATGGTCACGCCGCTTCCCCGCGCGCTAGCGCCGCCGCTTGGCGGATTGCCGCGATGTTGCCCTTGTAGTTGCCGCCCTTGAACACGGCGGAGCCAGCGACAAGTACATTAGCGCCGGCGCGCACCACCTTCTCGGCGTTGTCGGACGTCACACCGCCGTCGATCTCGATGTCGATCGGGCGGGCGCCGACCAATGTGCGCACTTCGTTAAGCTTGTCGAGCGCTGCCGGGATGAAGGTCTGGCCGCCGAAGCCGGGATTGACTGACATGATCAGCACGAGGTCCACCAGGTCCATTACATGCTCGATGCTCGACACCGGCGTCGCCGGATTCATGGTCACGCCCGCCTTCTTGCCGAACGTGCGAATCGCCTGCAGTGAACGGTGCACGTGCGGACCGGCCTCGACATGCACGGTGATGATGTCGGAACCGGCCTTGGCGAAGGCCTCGAGATAGGGATCGCAAGGCGCGATCATCAGGTGCACGTCGAGCGTCTGTTTGGTGAGCGGGCGGATCGCCTGCACTACCGCCGGGCCGATAGTGATGTTGGGCACAAAGTGGCCGTCCATCACGTCGACGTGGATCCAGTTGGCGCCGGCTGCCTCGACTGCGCGAATTTCGTCGCCCAATTTGGCGAAATTGGCCGAAAGAATCGACGGCGCGATGAGAAGCGGGCGCATGATGCTCTCCAGGGCTTTCGCCTATCATGTGAAGCGCTTAGGGGCAACGTTGGGCGGCCAAAACCGTCCGCGCTGTTAACGCTTTTTCGCAAGCTGTTTGGCCAGCGCCGCGGTCGCGACGATGAGGAGTAGACGAACAATTGGAGCGCGAAGAGGTGGTCCGCGATCACGTTGCGCGACACGCTTTCCACGCCAAGATGAATACAGCGATTGACGTCGAGCCCGTCGCGCACATCCTTCTGCCGGTCGATCCATTCCGTGTCGCGTATCGCGCAAGGGATGGCCCCGGGCGTGGCAAAGAACAGGAACAGCTGGATGTCAAGCTTGATAAGCGAGAACCGTACGGAGCTGAGAAACAAATCGCTGAAGGTGACCATGGTGACCGGCGACATCGCGTTTGTGATGATTAACGTCGCCAGCGAGAAGGCGACATCGAGCCCCATAAGCTCCGCGGACCAAAAACCGAAAGCACGCGCGAGCTACACCAAGGCGGCACGCACCGCCATCAAAATCGCCATCAATTAAAGCTCCGCTGCAGTGTTTCGCGATGGTCATAGCGCCAGCGCAGGATCCATTCCATATAAGGGCACCGTGCAACGCACGGATGGAGAGTTCATGGCTCGCACGGACACCATCGTGCTCGGCGCTGGGATCGTCGGCACCTCGGTAGCGCTGCACCTCGCCAAGCGTGACTTGAGTGTGGCGCTGATCGATCGCGCCGGTGTCGGCGAGCAGACCTCCTACGGCAATGCCGGCATCATCGAAGGCAACACGGTCTTCCCGCCAGCCTTCCCGGTTGGTCTCGCGACGCTGACGCGCATCGCGTTCAAGCGAGCGAGCGAGGCGAACTACCACCTGTCATTCCTACCGCGTGTGGCTCCATGGCTCATGGCGTTCCGCGCCGCCTCGCGGCCGGAGCGGCTCAACGAAACGGCGCGGCTGATCCGCCCGCTTTTCGCGCGCGCGGTGGCAGAACATGAGAAGCTGCTGGCGGAGGCGGGAGCGTCGCGCAGCCTGCGCAAGACCGGCTGGCTGAAGGTCTATCGCAGCGGCCGCAGTTTCCGCGCCCTGCAAGGGGAATTCGATCTGGCGGCGCAATTCAGCCTGCCCCTGCAAGCGCTCGATTCGTGCGGGGCGCGGGCGCTCGAGCCGTCACTCAAACCGGTGTTCACGCATGCTGTGTTCTGGCCGGAGGCGGCGAGCATAAGCAACCCGCTCGACGTCACGCGCGCCTACGCCGCGCGCTTTACTCAGCTTGGCGGCGTGACGCTTATTGGCGACGCGCGTTCGCTGCACCGTTCCAGCCTACGCTGGCGGGTGGAAACCAACGAGGGCGGTATCGATGCGTCCGAGGTCGTGGTTGCGCTCGGGCCGTGGGCTGGAGACCTACTCGCTTCGCTCGGGCTCAAGTTGCCTTTGATGGGCAAACGCGGTTATCACCGACACTTTCGCACGCAGGGCAACGCCGCGCTGTCGCGGCCGGTGCTCGACGCCGACATCGGCTATGTGATCACTCCGATGGAGCAGGGCATCCGAATGACCACCGGCGTCGAATTCGCCGCGCGCGACGCGGCGCCGACGCCGCGCCAGCTCGACCAGGCTTTGCCGAAGGCGCACGAACTGTTTCCGCTGGGCGACCCCGCCGACGACAAGACCTGGCTCGGCTGCCGGCCCTGTTTCCCGGATTCGCGGCCAGTCATCGGGCGGGCGCCGGGTCTTCCCGGCTTGTGGCTTGCCATCGGCCACGCGCATTGGGGCCTCACCCTCGGGCCGGCAACCGGCCGCCTGCTGGCGGAGATGATGGCGGGCGCGACGCCGTTTTGCGATCCGGCGCCCTATCGCGCGGAACGCTTCCTCTAGCGGCCGAACTTGTCTTGCCAGCTCAGTAGGTCGCTGGAGAAGGGCGAAGCCTTCGCCTCGTAGACGCCGCGCGCGATCGCGCGCGCCACTAAATTGGCGCCGACCATCCCCAGTTCAGCGAGGCCGAAGTGCGGATCACCAAGTGGTTTAGCGCCAGTCGCGGCGGCGAACACCGCGTCGCCATCGAGCGGCGTGTGCACCGGATAGAGAGCGCGAGCAAAACCATCATGCGCCATTACGGCGAGGCGATGGCATTGCGCCTTGGTCAACTTGGCGTCAGTGGCGAGCACGGCGAGCGTCGTGTTTTTGATCGGGCCGCCTTTGGCGCGGAACGCGAGGTCTGCGGCGGAGAAGGACGCCGGCCAGCCGCGCCCGCCGAATTCTTTGTTCTGCTCGAACGGCGCTGCCCAGAAGTACGGGCCGTCCCCAATCGTCGCAGTGCCGACGCTGTTAACTACCGCTAACGCGCCGATCGTGATGCCGCCGTTTGTCACCGCCGAGACGGAGCCGACGCCGCCTTTGAGTGTGGCGGTAGTGGCGCCGAGCCCGGCACCGACGCTGCCGAGCTCAAAGATGTCGCTGGCATTCTTCGCCGCCGCGTAGCCGAGTTCGCGATAGGGCGGGTAACGGCCCCAATTCTTGTCGCCGCCCGAGAGCAGGTCGAAGAGGATCGCAGCGGGCACAATCGGCACGCGCGCATCGCGGACCCGAAAGCCGCGGCCCTGCTCGTGCAAATAGGCCTGCACGCCCGAGGCGGCATCGAGCCCAAACGCCGAGCCGCCCGACAGCACGATGGCGTCGATGCCTTCCACCGTCTGCGCCGGATCGAGCAGCGCGGTTTCACGCGTACCGGGACCGCCGCCGCGCAGATCGACGCCCGCCACGGTGGCGGCGTCAAACACCACGACCGTGACGCCGGAGGCGAGTTCGGCGTCGCCAGCCTGGCCAACCCGCAGACCGGCAATATCGGTGATCAGATTACGCGCAGCGCCCATGGCACAACCGCTTATCACATCTATGCAATTGCGGTCAGGGCAACCTTGCCAGTGCCATACTTGCCGAGGCATTTAAACGCCCATGAACGGCAACGTGTCCATCCTGACCGCCTTGATCGCGGGCCTGGTCAGCTTCCTCTCCCCCTGTGTTCTGCCCCTGGTGCCGCCTTATCTGGTGTTTCTGGCGGGCACGTCGCTGGAGCGCCTAGCGGATGAAGAGCCGGAGCCACGAGTGAAGTGGGAAACCACCTTCGCCGCCGTGCTGTTCGTACTCGGCTTCTCGACGGTGTTCGTGACGCTTGGCGCCAGTGCCAGCGTGATCGGTTCGCTCATCCGCGCCTATTCCGGCCCGCTCGCCATTGTTGCTGGGATCGCGATCATCGCCATGGGCCTGCATTTCCTCGGCGTCACGCAGATCGCGATCTTGCATCGGCACAAGCGGTTGGAGGTCGCAAAGCCCGTGGGCCTGTGGGGCGCCTATGTGATGGGGCTTGCCTTCGCCTTTGGCTGGACGCCGTGCATCGGGCCGATCCTTGCCGCCATTCTCGCGGTGGCGGCCTCCGAACAGACGGTCACCAGGGGTGCCGGCCTCCTCGCGCTCTATTCGCTGGGCTTAGGCATTCCGTTTATCATCGCCGCCTTCGCGGTCGAGCCCTTCGCGGCCTTCCTCTCGCATTTCCGCAAATATCTGCGGCGGGTCGAGCAGACCATGGGCGCGCTCCTGGTGCTCACCGGCGTCGCCTTTCTTACCGGCAGCATAAACCAGATGAGCATTTGGATCCTGGACATGTTTCCGGCCCTGGGCCGGATCGGCTGATGAAAAAGCCCGGCACCGGACTTTATTGCAATGAATTTCTATTTCACATTCGTGCAGTCGGAGCCCGGGCACTCAATATAGGTAACCTTGCCGCTGGCGTCCTTCTTCCAAATGTACATCACGTAATCGAGCTTGGTGATGTCGCCCTTCTTGTCGAAGGAGAGATCGCCGAGCACGGTCTTGAACTTCATCCCGGAGTGCATCTTCTCTGCGACCTTCTTCGGATCGAGCGATTTCCCCGCTTCCGCCGCCTGCTTGATCACCTGCACGCCGGCGTAGGAATAGAGCGTGTACGCTTCCGGCTCGAATTTGGCGGCGCGAAATTCCTCGACGATCGACTTGGCTTCCGGCTTGTTGCGCGGGTCGGGGCCGTAGGTCATCAGCGTGCCCTCGACACCCGGTCCGCCGACAGCGGCGAATTCATCCGAAGTGATACCGTCGCCGCCCATCAGCGGAGCCTTGACGCCCTGGTCGCGCATCTGTCGCACGATCAGACCGCCCTCGGTATAAAGGCCGCCGAAATAGACGAGATCGGCGCCCGACTGCTTGATCTTAGATACCAACGCTGAATAATCCTTCTCGCCGGTGTTGATGCCTTCGTAGAGCACTTCCTTCATACCTCCGGCGTTGATCGTCTTCTTCGTCTCGTCGGCAAGGCCTTTGCCGTAGGTTGTCTTGTCGTGCACGACAGCGACCTTCTTGCCTTTGAAGTGCTTGAGGATGTAGTCGCCGGCAACCTTGCCCTGCTGATCGTCGCGGCCGCACACGCGGAAGATGTTCCACATCTTGCGCTCGGTGACGGTCGGGTTGGTGGAGGCGGGCGTGATCTGGAGGATGCCGTTCTCCTGATAAACCTCGGAAGAGGGAATGGTGACGCCAGAATTGTAGTGACCGATCACGAATTTCACGCCGTCGGCGGCAAACTTGTTGGCGACCGATACACCCTGCTTCGGATCGGAGACGTCGTCGCCGTATTCGACGGCGATCTTCTCGCTGAGAATGCCGCCGGCGGCGTTGATATCCTTGGCGGCTTGGTCGACGCCGTTCTTCATTTGCGCGCCGGTGGCGGCGCTCGGTCCGGTGATCGGTCCGCCGACTCCGAATTTGACCTGTGCCTGAGCCGAGTTCCCGGTGAGCGCGATGGCGAAGGCCAGCGCGAGGCCGAGCGTAGTTATCCTTTGCATCCGTTTCCCCCTTCAGGCAAAGCCGGGCAGGCTCCGATCGCCGCAATGTTACGTCAGCCCGGCTTTCGGCGCCAGCGCAGCAGGCCGCGCCGTTCGTTCAGCCAACGATATTGCGTGACCATCTGCGCGGCGCGGGCGGCCCGAAAACCGACCGCGCCGAACAACAGGCAAACGGCGCTATCCACCAGAAAATAATGCAGCGTCAAGAAGGTGGCCTGGAACAGGGCAAAGTGAAAGAAACGCACCGCACCGCCGAGGATGAAGGCATAGAGGACGACCTGCCACCACGGCCGCCAAGTGGTCGCGATCGCGCGGCCGGCGAGTACGGCAGCCCCGCCGCCAAGGATGACCGTAACCAGCAGGAACACGGCGTAAGAATCCTCGTAGAAGAACTCGGGGATCGAGAAGGCGGTGCTGACGTCGCTCAATGCCGCCCCCCTTCGAGATACGCCGATTTGATCTCCGGCCGCTCCAAGAGCTCATGGCCGCTTCCGCTTAACGTGATCAGGCCGTTGACCATCACGTAGCCGCGGTGTGCTAGCTTGAGCGCGTGATAGGCGTTCTGCTCGACCAAGAAGACGGTGAGTCCATTCTGCGCATTGAGCGCCTTGATGGCGTCGAAGATCTGCCGCACCACCAGCGGCGCGAGCCCAAGCGACGGCTCGTCGAGCAGCAACAACCGCGGCCGCGCCATTAGCGCGCGGGCGATCGCGAGCATCTGCTGTTCGCCACCCGACAGCGTGCCGCCGCGTTGGCTGATGCGCTGCCGCAGACGAGGAAAGAGCGTAAGCACGCGCTCGAGGTCTTGTGCAAAGGACGAGGGGTCGGCGGTCGTAGCACCCATCTGCAAATTTTCCATCACCGTCATGCGCGAGAAGATGCGGCGGCCCTCTGGCGCCTGCGCCAGATTGAGGCGAGCGATCTCGTGCGTGGGCAGGCGGGTGATGTCGCGGCCGTCAAACAGGATCGAGCCTTCGCGCGAGCGCGGATTGCCGCAGATCGTCATCATCAAGGTGGACTTGCCGGCGCCGTTGGCGCCGATCAGCGTGACGATCTCGCCCGCATTGACGTCGAGGTCGACCCCTTTGAGCGCCATCACGCGGCCGTAGAAGGTCTTCACACCGCGCACGGAGAGCAAGGCGCTCATAGCCCGACCTCCGCTTCGACTTTTGCGATGTCCTTGTCCGCAATGCCGAGGTAGGCGGCGATTACTTTGGGATCGTCGCGCACGGCGGCGGGCGCGCCATCGGCGATCTTGACGCCGTAGTCGAGGACGATGATGTGGTCGGAGATCTCCATGACCACCGACATGTCGTGCTCGATCAGCAGGATCGAGATCCCGCGCTCCTTGCGGATCGCGAGCAAGAGCTCGTTGAGCTCGGCGCTTTCGCGCGGATTGAGGCCGGCCGCCGGTTCGTCGAGGCAGAGGAGCAGCGGGTCGGTGCACATCGCGCGCGCGATCTCCAGCCGCCGCTGCGCACCGTAGGGGAGGTCACCAGCGGGATCGTCGGCACGCTCGGTGAGGCCGACGCGATCGAGCCAGAGCTTCGCTTTGTAGATCGCGGCGCGTTCGGCCAAGGCATAAGAGGGAAAGCCGAAAATGCCCAGGAGCGTGTAGCCGGAGGCGATCATCAGCTGGTTGTGCTGAGCAACCAGCATGTTCTCGAGCACCGTCATGCCGGGAAACAGCCGTATGTTCTGGAATGTGCGGGCGACGCGCGCCTGCTGCGTCACCAGATATTCCGGCATGCGTTCAAGCTGGTAAAGCGCACCGCCGGTACGCGCAAGATGGCGGGCGCCGCTCTCGGTGAGCGCATCGAGTTCGGCCCAGACGGCAGAATCGCCGTGGCGCAGCGATAGCCGGCCCTCGCTCGGTTTGTAGAAGCCGGTGATGCAGTTGAACACAGTAGTCTTGCCGGCGCCGTTGGGCCCGATCAGCGCGGTGATATTGCCGGCCCTAGCCTCGAACGAGAGATCATCCACCGCGATCAGACCGCCGAAGCGCATGGTCAGGTGCTCGACGCGAAGCAGGATATCGGCGACGTCCGTCATCCGTGGCCTTCCCGCGTGAGTTCGCCTGAGATGCTCTTGCGTTCCTTGAGGAAGACTGAAGGCGCGCGCGTCGTGATCAACCCGCGTGGCCGCCAGATCATGATCAACACCATGGCGAAGCCGAACAGAAGCATGCGGTACTGCGTCGGATCGAAAGTCGGGCCGAAAATCCGCCTGAGGAAATCCAATTCGCGCATGATCTCGGTGCCGCCGATCATCACGACGGCGGCGATGGCGACGCCGATCTGGCTACCCATGCCGCCGAGCACAACGATCGAGAGGATCGTCGCCGATTCCAGGAAGGTGAAGGACTCCGGCGAGATGAACCCCTGCCGTGTGGCAAAGAATGAGCCGGCGAAGCCGGCGAACATCGCACCCATAGCGAAGGCGGTGAGCTTGGTGTTAGTCGTGTTGATGCCGAGCGAGCGGCACGCAATCTCGTCCTCGCGCAGCGCCTCCCAAGCGCGGCCGACCGGCAGTCGGCGCAAGCGCAACGTAACGAAGGCGGTGAGCAGCGCGAGCACTAGGATGATGTAATAGAGAAAAACCACGCGATAGAGCGGCGAGAATTCCAGCCCGAACACAGCGGCGAAGCCGTTATCGTCGGCGTTAAACGGAATGCCGAAGAGGGTCGGACGTGGGATGCCGGTAATGCCGGCATAGCCGTTGGTAAGATCGACCCAGTTGATGATGACGATGCGGATGATCTCGCCGAAGGCGAGTGTGACGATGGCAAGGTAGTCGCCGCGCAGCCGCAAGACCGGGAAGCCGAGCAGAATGCCCCAGAACGAAGCGAGGATCCCGGCGAGCGGCAGCAGCAGCCAGAAGGACAAGCCGAAAGTCTTGGCGAGCAGCGCATAGGAGTAGGCACCGACCGCGTAGAAAGCGACGTAGCCAAGGTCGAGCAGGCCGGCGAGTCCGACCACGATGTTCAGCCCCCAGCCCAGCATCACGTAGATCAGAATTTGGATTCCGAAATTGTCGATCCACTTGACCGCTCCGGCAAAACCCTCAAGTAGGACAACGATGCCCGGATAGGCGACGACGAAGGCGATGGAGAAGGACACGAACCATTTGCGCATCCAATTGCGCGCCGCCGAGGGTGCTGCGACTGGCCGCTCGCGGCGCTGCGTGAGGTATGGCGCGATGGCGATGGAAAAAACGAAGCGCGCGATGCCGACGAAGGCGACGAGGCCGAACAGCAATGGCCAGCGTGTGACCAAGACCAGATTATTGCGGGTGTCGGTGATGGTTTGAAAGCCGATTAGCGGCAGCAGCAGGCCGAGGGCAAGCACGGCAGTGAAGCCGGCATCGCGCAATGCGCGGGCCATGTCGACGCGCTGAGCGGACGCGCCGTCAGCCATCTCACACCTTTTCGACGTCCGGTCGGCCGAACAGGCCCTGCGGCAGGAAGATCAAAGTGATGGCAAGGATCGAAAAGGCCGCGACATCCTTGTAGTCAATAGAAAAATAAGCCGACCACATCGTCTCGATCAGCCCTATCAGGAGACCGCCGATCACGGCGCCCGGCAGCGAGCCAATACCGCCGAGCACTGCGGCGGTGAAGGCCTTCACGCCCGGCACGAATCCGTCCGAAAAGGTCACCACGCCGTAGTACATCAGGTACATAGTGCCAGCGACGGCGGCGAGCGCAGCGGCGATCACGAAGGTCATCGAGATGGTCCGGTCAACGTCAACCCCGACCAGCGCTGCCATCTTCTGGTCCTGCTCGCAGGCGCGCTGCGCCCGGCCGAGCGGCGTCTTTGCCACTAGATACCAGAACGCCACCAGGAGCACGGCGGTGACACCCCAAATGATGAGCTGTCTCACCGACATCGTGACGGCGTAGTCGTTGCGGTTGAGCAGCACGAACTCGCCTTGCACCATCGGGGGGATCGGCTTATTGCGCGGGCCCTGGCTCACCTGAACGAAGTTCGACAGGAAGATCGACATCCCGATTGCTGAGATCAGGGGCGCCAGACGAAAGGAGCCGCGCAGTGGACGATAGGCGACGCGCTCGATAACCCAGTTGACCAGTGAGGTGAACAGCATCGCCACGATCAACACAATGAACAATGCGAGCGTGATCGAAGAAACGCCAAGCCATGCGGTAAGCAGTAGGAAGGCGATCAGCGCGATGAAGGCCGACATCATGAACACGTCGCCATGAGCGAAATTCACCATGCCGATGATCCCGAACACCATAGTGTAGCCGATGGCGATCAGCCCGTAGATCGATCCGAGAGTAATGCCGTTAATGAGTTGCTGGAGAAAGACTTCCATGCGTGCGCTCGCGACTTTCGCCTTTGGCCGGTCCGGCGAGCGGCCAGATGCGACAAGGCTTAACAGGGCATGGCGGGAGCGGCAACGCTGGGCCGCGGCGTGTGACTAAGTCATGCGGAGACTGATGAGGCTTGCGCAATTCAGACGCTGGCGCGCGCGCTTTTGGCGTGATCCGCCGAACGCCCATGGCAGGACGAGGATCTGCAACGGTAAAGCAGCAGATAGGGTCCTATGTTCAATCCTTCACTGGACGCCATGGTAAGTCGGCTGCCTAGATGCCGGTTCCTGCGTCCAGCGTGGGCTGAGCACGGAACTATCGATTCGTCAACGCGTCATCGATGCGTTCGGAGGAACGTGAAATCAACCAGAACCCCGATCGGCCGCGCCAGCGAGAGCGGAGCGGAGCAGAAGCCGGGCGAGCGGCAATAGCAGCGGCCAAGGCCGGGCCAAGCGGCCAAGAGCAGGGCCGCCAACGCGCTGCAACAGAATGAGGGAAGCCCCGCCGCACGGTGCGGCTTTTTCGTTTGTGGCTTACGCGTTGGCGTCGCGCGCGCGCTGGCGTATCCTCCACGCACTATGACCGCATCCGGGCTCCCGCTGTTTCATTTGTACGGCGATCCGCCGGACGATAGCGCGTTTGACTTCATCCATATTGAGACTATCGCTTCGCGCTCGTCGGTGCACGACTGGACGATCCGCGCGCACCGCCACCGCAACCTCTTCCAGATTCTGCTGATCGAAAAGGGCGGCGGCGAGATGAGCTTCGAGACCGCTACCGTGAAATTTGCCGCGCCGGCCGCGATCCTGGTGCCGGCGACGACGGTACACGGTTTCCGCTTCACGCCGCGCGTCACCGACGGCTGGGTGGTGAGCTTTACCGAAGACGTAGCCGATGCGCTCGGCGACCAATCCGGGGAGGCGTTGGCGCGGCTCAAGGCGGTGGCGGCCCACCCGCTGGTACCGCTGACGGGCGCGGGCGAAACCAAGCGGCTGTCGGCGCTCTGCAACGATCTCAACGAGGAAGCCTCGCTCGCGCGCGAAGGCTATCGGCTGGCCATGCGTGGGCTGCTGGCGCTCATTGCCATCGAGGTGGTGCGCCTCGCGGTGAGCCGTCAACGCTCAGGTTCGGTGACGCTGACGCGCGCCGATGAGCGAGTGGAGGACCTGCGTCGGCTCTTGGACGAGCATTTCCGCAAACAGCGGCTGATCAGCTTCTATGCCGAGAAGCTGGCGATGACCGCCGACCGGCTCAACGATCACGTCAAGCGCGCGACTGGGGTTACGGCGGGACATATGATCCGCCAGCGCGTGCTCACTGAGGCCAAGCGCCAGCTCGTCTTCACCAACCAGCCGATCCACGAGATCTCCTACGATCTGGCGTTTTCCGATCCGTCGCACTTCACGCGCTTCTTCCGCAAGCAAACCGGCATGACGCCGCAAGCTTTTCGCGAGGGCCACGGCGGCTGAACGCCGCGAATCCAACTGCTTGGTTAAGCGGCTAAGGTTAAGCGGCTAACAAGTAAGGTAAAGGCTCGGTTTTTTTTGAAATCGACGTTTGAAGCGAATACGCATTGTTCCAAAGATCGAGGAGGAACGCATGCGTAAGCTCTCTCGCGCTGCCGTTGCGACGATCCTGGCAATCGCCTTCTACTTCACCATCGTGTGGGGTTTCGACGGGCTGCATGCGCTTACCTCGCCGGGGTACGGCCTCGATGACGCCTGGCGCTCGCAGTTCTTGTTCGGTCTCGGTAGTCTTTTCGGCCTCGGTCCAATCGGATTGCTGAAACTCGCCGCCTTCTTCGCGGCACTTAAGCTCGCGGTGGCCTCGATTTGCGCCCTGCATATCTTCGACCGCATGCGCGCGTTGGTGCGCGGCAGGGCGGACTCGAAAATCCTCGAGGGCGGCATGATCCTAGTGGTGCTCGTCAGCATCGCGTCGGTTGGTCCGGGAGTGTGGCTGCAGAACGCCGAACTGGTACGCGATGGTTTCGTGCAATTGACGCTGGCGGCGGTCGCTGTCGCTCTGTGCAACGTCGAGCGGCATTACAGCCGTCCGGCCGAAGAGAAAGAGTCGGAGCCTCCACAGGAGCTCGCCGCTGCGGAGCGTAGCGTGCCTTGGTTCTGGTCCTTCCGCTGAACGCGGTTATTTGGATCTTGTGAACTCGGCGATCACCTCGGCGGCTTCCTTGAAGGCGTGATTGGCGGCCGGCACGCCACGACAGATCGCCTGCTGCAGGATGATTTCCTTGATGTTAAGTTTGTTGAAGCCGGATTCCTTGATGGCCGCGCGCACGTGCACACGGAATTCGTCCCGCTGCACGGGTGCCGATCTTATTCGTCGTAATGCGGCCGGCCAGCTCCACGCATAGCGAGTGATGAGCTCCTGGAATTCCTTGTTGAACGCGGTCTTATTGGCGTAGGCACGGTCGACCCATTCATTGCCCAGCACGCTGCGGCGCCATGCTGTCATCGTAACGCTTCTTCTTCTCCATGATCAGTTGAGCAGGAAGTTGAGCGCCACTTCGGTGAAGGCCTTCGGCTGCTCGACGTTGGAAATGTGCGCGGCGTCGAGCTCGACCAGTTTGGCGTCTTTAATGGTTTTCGCAATGTGTTCACCAGCGGCCGGCGGCGTTGCTGGATCGTGCTTACCGACGATAACCAGCGTCGGCGTGGTGACACGCGGATTGGTGTCGCGGAAGTCTATGTCGCGTACCGCCTCGACGCAGGCGATATAGCCGTCACGATTGCTGGAAAGGAACATCTTGGTCATGCGCGCGATCTGGTCCGGCGCGCGGTCACGGAAATCCTTAGTGAACCAACGTTGCATGTTCATGTCGACGATGTCCGCCAGGCCATGCTCGCGCACGGTCCTGATGCGATCCGTCCACGGCGACTTGTCGGCGTAATATAAATTGGTGTTGGCCAGCACCATCTTCTTGATGCGGTCGGGCGCGTTCGCTCCGAGCCACTGACCGTCCATGCCGCCCATCGACAGACCGCACCAGTTCATCTTATTAATCTTCAGCGCATCCATGATCTTGAGGATGTCTTTGCCGAACAGGTCGAAGTTGTAAGGACCCTTGGTAGTGCCCGACTTGCCATGGCCGCGGCGGTCCCAGCGCACTAAGCGGAAATGCTTGGCGAAATCGGGCGCCTGGTCATCCCACATGTGTAGATTGGTGCCGAGCGAATTCGACAGCATCAAAACAGGGGCGCCGTCGCGGCCGTCGACCTCGACATTGATCGGGCAGCCATCGTTGGTAGTGATCGTCGGCATGAATTCTTTCCTCAGAAGACTTATCGTGTGCGTTGCTAAGCGACACCCTTAGAGGGCGGCGCGCGCGCTGCAAAGCTCTTTTCAGCGGCTTCGCGAGGGCTTAAAGCCCTTGGCTCGCTCGCATTTGACAGGAGACGGCGATGGCGATGACAATGTCGGCGGAGGTTCAACTCCCTGCCAGTCGCGAGGCGGTCTGGGCAAAGCTCAACGATGCCGACGTGCTCAAGGCCTGCATTCCCGGCTGCGAAGAGCTCACTAAGACCTCAGACACCGATTTCCAGGCGGTCGCCACTACCAAGATCGGGCCGGTCAAGGCGCGCTTCAAAGGCAAGGTACATTTGACCGACCTCAACCCGCCCAGCGGCTACCGGATCTCCGGCGAGGGCGACGGCGGGGTCGCGGGCTTTGCCAAAGGCGGCGCTACCGTCACGCTGACCGAGAAGGACGGCGGCACGCTGCTCACCTACAATGTGGAGGCGCAGATCGGCGGCAAGCTCGCCCAGCTCGGCCAGCGGCTGGTTAACGGTGCCGCCAAGAAGATCGCGGACGAATTCTTCAAGAATTTCGCTGCCATTGTGTCGGGTGTACCGCCAATCACCACGGTTTGAGCGGCTTTCTTCGCCGTTTGATCGCTTGACCCAGCGCCCGCTCGGGGTTCAGAGTTATTTCAGTCCATAGGCGTATTCGGGCTGAAATCGAACAGATTCTGAACCTAATCCGCCGCCGCCCGGTTGGACGAAGCGAAAAGAGGTCTTTTGGCCCCGAACTTGGGAGGACGGTTATGCCTGCGGTGTCAATGACGGTGAACGGGAAATCCGTCGCCGGCGACGTCGAAGCGCGCACTTTGCTGGTGCAATTTCTGCGCGAAAACTTACGCCTTACAGGTACACATGTCGGCTGCGACACCTCCCAGTGCGGTGCCTGCGTCGTGCATGTCGACGGCATCGCCGCCAAGTCCTGCACGCTGCTCGCGCTCCAGTGTGAGGGCGCCAAGATCACTACCATCGAGGGCTTGGCCGAGCCGAACGGGCCGCTGCACCCGATGCAGGAAGCCTTCCGCGAGCACCACGGCTTGCAATGCGGCTTCTGCACGCCCGGCATGATCATGTCAGCGCTAGACATCGTGCGCCGCCACGGCCACGAGCTCGACGAGCGCACCATTCGCGAGCAGCTGGATGGCAACCTCTGCCGCTGCACCGGCTACCACAACATCGTCAAAGCGATCGGCGCCGGAGCGCGCGCGATGGTTAAGAGCGGCGCGCCGCGTCAGGCCGCCGAGTAGTTTAAAAAATTCAGACGTTAGGGAGACCGCCATGAACGCGACCGGGATCGGCGCGGCGGTGCGCCGAAAAGAAGATTTCCGATTTGTTACCGGGAATGGCCAATATACCGATGACGTGACGCGGCCGGGCGTAACCCGCGCCGTGTTCGTGCGCTCGCCGCACGCGCGCGCCAAGCTTAGAGGCATCGACATCAGCGTTGCAAGGAAAATGCCGGGCGTCGCAGCAGTGCTCACCGGTGCCGAGCTTACCGGCGACAAGATCGGCAACTTGATATGCGGCTGGATGATCCACTCCAAGGACGGCTCGCCGATGAAGATGGCGCCGCATCCGGCGCTTGCTTCCGGCACGGTCAACTATGTCGGCGATGCGGTGGCGGTGGTGATCGCCGATACGCTAGCGCAAGGACGCGACGCCGCCGAGAAGGTGAAGGTCGATTACGAGGTACTGCCGGCGGTCACCGATCCGGCCGAGGCGAAGTCCGGCCCGCAGATCCACGAGGTGGCGCCGAAGAATATCATTTATGAATGGTCGCTCGGCGACCAGAAGGCGGTGGACGCAGCCTTCGCGTCCGCTAAGCATGTTACGCGGCTCGACATTATCAACAATCGCCTGGCGCCAAATGCGATCGAGCCGCGCGCGGCGCTCGCTGAATACGACGCCGGTACCGACCAGCTTACGCTGTGGAACACGACGCAGAACCCGCACGTGTCCCGGCTCGTCATCGCTGCTTTCGTTGGCATGGCGCCGGAGCACAAATTGCGGGTGATCGCGCCCGACGTCGGCGGCGGCTTCGGCTCGAAGATCTTCATCTATCCGGAGGAGGTCGTCTGCCTATGGGCCGCGCGCAAGGTACACCGGCCGGTGAAGTGGGTGGCCGAGCGCTCGGAATCCTTCCTCACCGACGCGCATGGTCGCGACCACGTCACGCACGCAGAGCTCGCGCTTGACGGCAGTGGCAAGATCGTGGCGTTGCGCGCCAAAACCATCGCCAATCTCGGCGCCTATATGTCGACTTTCTCCTCGTCGGTGCCGACCTATCTTTACGGCACGTTGCTGTCGGGCCAGTACGACATCCCGCACATCTATTGCGAGGTGGACGCGGTCTACACCAACACAGTGCCGGTCGACGCCTATCGCGGCGCCGGGCGGCCAGAAGCAACCTTTGTGGTCGAGCGGCTGGTGGAAGTCGCGGCGAGGCAGATGGGCATCGAGCCCCCCGAAATCCGCAAGCGCAACTTTATCAAGGCGTTTCCGCATCAGACACCCGTTATCATGGCCTATGACGCTGGCGACTATCACGCGTCGCTGAGGCAGGCGATGGAATTCGCCGACGTGAAGAGCTTCAACAAGCGCAAGCGCGAGTCCGCGCGTAACGGCAAGCTGCGCGGCTTGGGCTTTTCGACCTATATTGAGGCCTGCGGCATCGCGCCGTCGCAGGCGGTCGGCTCACTCGGCTGCGGCGTCGGCCTGTGGGAGAGTGCCGAGGTGCGCGTCAACCCGACCGGCAGCGTAGAAGTGCTCACCGGCACGCACGCACACGGGCAGGGGCACGAGACCACCTTCGCGCAGCTCGTCTCGGAGCGTCTCGGTATCCCGTTCGAGAACGTTTCCATCGTGCATGGCGATACCGACAAGGTGCAGTTCGGCATGGGCACTTACGGTTCGCGCTCGGGCGCGGTTGGCATGTCGGCGGTCGTGAAAGCGCTCGACAAGATCGAGGCCAAGGCGAAGAAGGTTGCCGCCTATATGCTAGAGGCAGCGGAGGGCGACATCGAGTTTAAGGACGGCAAGTTCACCGTCGCCGGCACCGACAAGTCGGCGCCGTGGGGAGATGTCGCGCTCAACGCCTATATCGCTCACAAATTCGCCGGCGCCGATCTAGAGCCGGGGCTGAAGGAAACTTCTTTCTACGACCCCACCAATTTCACCTTCCCGGCCGGTTGCCATATCTGCGAGGTCGAGGTCGACACCGAGACTGGCAAGACCGAAATCGTCAATTGGACTGCGGTCGACGACTTCGGCACCGTGGTCAACCCCATGATCGTGGAAGGCCAGGTACACGGCGGCATCGCGCAGGGCGTCGGGCAGGCGCTACTCGAGGGCGTGGTCTACAACAAGGACGGCCAGCTCGTGACCGGCTCGTTCATGGATTACACCATGCCGCGCGCGCACGACCTGCCATTGTTTCACCTTGGGCTGACCGAGACCAAGTCGCCGTCCAACCCGCTCGGCATCAAGGGCTGCGGTGAGGCCGGCGCGATCGCGGCGCCCGCCGCGGTGATCAATGCCATCACCGACGCCATCGGAACCGAGGAATTGTCCATGCCAGCTACTGCACAGGCGGTATGGTCGGCGCTCAAGCGCGCGCACGGCGTGCGCCAGGCCGCATAATGTCAGGGAGATAACAATGTACAATTTCACCTTCCATCGTCCGACCACGGTTCGCCAGGCGGCCGGCCTGTTGGCGCGCAACCCGGATGCCAAGCTGCTAGCCGGCGGCCATTCGCTGATCCCTGTGATGAAACAACGGCTGGCGAACCCATCGGCGCTAATCGATCTGTCGTTGGTCGAAGGCCTCTCCGGCGTCGAGCAGAAGGGTCGCTCGATCGTGATCGGCGCGATGTCGCGCCACGCCGACGTCGCCGTCTCGTCGGTGCTGCAGCAGCTGTTGCCCGGCCTTGCCGCAGTGGCGGCCTCGGTCGGGGACCCGCAGGTGCGCAATCGCGGCACCATCGGCGGCTCGATTGCCAACAACGACCCGAACGCCGACTATCCGGCGGCGGTGCTCGGCTTGGGCGCCACCGTTATTACCAACAAGCGGCGCATTGCGGCCGACGATTTCTTCACTGGCATGTTTTCGACTGCGCTCGAGGACGGCGAGATCATCACGAAGATCAGCTTCCCGATCGCCAAGAAGGCGGCCTACGAAAAATTCAAGCACCCGGCGTCGGGCTTCGCGTTGGTTGGCGTGTTCGTGAGCAAACGCGGCTCGGAGATCCGCGTAGCAGTGACCGGCGCTGGCGCCAACGGCGTGTTCCGCGTGAAGTCGTTCGAGGAGGCACTGAAGAAGCGCTTCGCACCGAAATCGCTTGACGGCATGACCATTCCGGCGACCGGCATGAACAGCGACATCCACGCCGGCGCGGACTATCGTGCGCATCTCGTCAGCGTACTGGCGCGCCGCGCGGTGGCAAAGGCGACAGCTTAAGCGAGAAGTCGCGTTGCTCACTTAAAGTCGACATAAAAATTCTTCTCGCGGCAGCGATGGTGCTGGTGCGTATCATCGCGTAGCGCCCGCGATAGGCACTTACGCCGGCTTGTCCAGTTCGGCCAGCAGGTCGTGCAGGTCTAGCGGATGTGTGTACATCTGCAGGCTGCCGTCCGACTTGTGCGGCCACTGTTCTTTCGGCCGGTCGCGATAAAGCTCGACACCGTTGTCGTCCGGGTCGCGCAGATAGAGCGCCTCGGAAACCCCGTGGTCGCTGGCGCCCTCGAGTGGGATCTTGGCGACGATCAGCCGGCGCAGCGCGTCAGCAAGGAGCCGCCGGGTCGGGTAGAGGATGGCAGTATGGTAAAGGCCGGTGGTACCGCGCGCCGGCGGCTGTCCGCCCCGGCTCTCCCAGACGTTCAAGCCGATATGGTGGTGATATCCACCGGCCGAGATGAAAGCCGCGCCGGGGCGGCTGGTGGTCAGCTGAAAACCCAGCACTCCGCAATAGAAATCGAGCGACCGCTGCAGGTCGGCGACCTTCAGGTGCACATGGCCGATCCTCACCCCCGGGTCGATGGTGGGAAAGCGTAAAGCTTGTTTTTCGAGGATTTCGGGCTTGTTCATGGGCTGATCCTGGCTGTCCGGCGCTTCGATGCCCACATGTAAGCCACGCGCTTGGTAGGATAAAGTCCCCGCATGTCCAATAAGACTCTTCCCGCTTCGATCGATGCCACCCTCGCGCTGCTGAGTAAGGCCGACTACATCGCTGACCGATCGCTCGCAACCGTGCTCTATCTTGCCTTGCGCATGGGGCGGCCGCTGTTCGTGGAGGGCGAGGCGGGTGTCGGCAAGACGGAGATCGCCAAGGTGCTGGCAAGGACGCTCGGACGCAAGCTGATCCGCCTGCAATGCTACGAGGGGCTCGATATCTCATCGGCCGTTTACGAATGGAATTACGGCGCGCAGATGATTGCCATCCGGCTCGCGGAGGCGGAAGGTGCGGGCGACCGGGCGCGCATCGAGCACGATGTCTTCTCCGAGCGCTTCCTGATCCAGCGACCGTTGCTGCAGGCGTTGGAGCCGGACCAAGCCGGCCCGCCGGTCCTTCTGATCGACGAGGTCGATCGCACCGACGAGGCCTTTGAGGCCTTCCTCCTGGAAGTGCTGGCAGACTTCCAGATCACGGTGCCGGAGCTCGGCACGGTGAAGGCGGCGCATCCGCCGATCGTGGTGATCACGTCCAATCGCACGCGCGAGGTGCACGATGCGCTCAAGCGCCGCTGCCTCTATCACTGGGTGGACTATCCCAATGCCGAGCGCGAGTTGAAGATCTTGCGCGCCAAGGTGCCCGGTATCGGCAAGAAACTGTCCGAACAGGTGGTCGCGTTTGTGCAAGCCCTGCGCAAGGAGGACCTGTTCAAGTCGCCCGGCGTCGCCGAGACGCTCGACTGGGCCGGCGCGCTCAGCGAGCTCGACGTAGTCGCGCTCGATCCGGTTACGGTGTCGGACACGCTCGGCGCGCTGCTCAAATACCAGGACGATATCGCCAGGCTCGACGGTAGCAAGGTAAAGGCGCTGCTCGACGAGGTGAAGTCGGAGCTGCGCGCGGCGGAGTAATTTCAATGACCGACGGCCGCCTTGCCGAAAACATTCTCTACTTCGCACGCACGTTGCGCGCTGCGGGCATTCCGGTCGGCCCAGGCGCGGTGCTCGACGCGCTCGACGCGCTCGATGTCGCGCGCGTCTGCGACCGCGAGGATTTTTACTGGACGCTGCATGCGTTGTTCGTGAAGCGCCACGAGCATATGGCGCTGTTCGACCAGGCCTTCCGCATTTTTTTCCGCAAGCGCGGATTTATCGAAAAACTGATTGCCCAAATGCTGCCCGGCGCGCCGGCCGCCGCGCCAAAGCCGCCGGCGCCAGGCGCGCAGCGCATCCAGCAGGCGCTATTCGGCGAACTCAACAGGCGCGAGGAGAAATCGGAAGTCGAGATCGACACGCGACTCACCGTGTCCGACCGCGAGGTACTGCAGAGGAAGGATTTCGCGCAGATGAATGCTGCGGAGATCGCAGATGCGAAGCAGGCGATCGCGCGGCTCGCTTTTCCGGTCGATCTCTTGCGCACGCGCCGGCTTGCGACGAGTCGCCATGGCCACATAATCGACATCCGCCGCACCTTGCGCGCCAGCCTGAAGGCGGGCGGCGCAGTCATCGACCTCAAATATTTGGGTCCGCGCGAGAACGAGCCGCCCATCGTGGCGCTCCTCGATATCTCAGGGTCGATGAACCAATACACCCGGTTGTTCCTGCATTTTCTGCACGAGCTGACCGAGCACAAGAGACGCGTTACGACGTTTCTGTTCGGTACGCGTCTCACCAACGTCACTCGCGCAATCCGCCAGCGCGATCCGGACGAGGCGCTCGCCGCATGTTCGGCGCACGTCGTCGATTGGTCGGGCGGCACCCGCATCGGCTCCTCGCTGCGCGAGTTCAACAAGCGCTGGTCGCGGCGCGTGCTCACGCAGGGCGCCGTGGTGCTGTTGATCAGCGACGGACTTGAGCGTGACGCCGACGACACGCTATCCTTCGAGATGGATCGGCTGCACCGCTCGTGCCGTCGGCTGGTTTGGCTTAATCCGCTTCTGCGCTTCGAAGGGTTCGAAGCGCGCGCGAAGGGTGTGCAAACCATGTTGCCGCATGTTGATGAACTGCGGCCCATCCACAATCTCGATTCTATGAACGAACTGGTGCGCGCCCTGTCGCAGGCGCCGTCCAAGGATTGCGATCCGAAGCTGTGGCTGCGGCGGGTTGTTTGATGGAGATCAAAATGCTTTCGCGCGATGAAGACATCCTGAAAGCCGCGGAGGACTGGAGCAAGGCCGGGCGCGGCGTGGCGCTCGCCACCGTGGTCGAGACCTGGGGCTCGGCGCCGCGGCCAGTCGGCTCTAATCTAGTCATTGACAATGAGGGCAATTTTCTCGGAAGCGTGTCGGGCGGCTGCGTCGAGGGCGCGGTGGTGACCGAGGCGCTCGACGTGATCGAAAGCGGCAAGCCCAAGATGCTCGAGTTCGGCGTCGCCGACGAGACTGCCTGGCACGTCGGTTTGTCTTGCGGCGGCACCATCCGCGTCTATGTGGAGAAAGTCGGGTGAAGCTTGACGTCCTTTCCACGCTCAACGCCGAACGGGCCGCCCGGCGTGCGGTGGCCGTCATCACCAACGTCGAAAGCGGCGCGCAGCGGTTAGTAAAGGCCGCCGACGTGGGCAAGGAGCCGCTGCACGAACTGATCGAAAAGCATCTGCGCATCGCCAAGAGCGGCATGGAAGAGACGCCGCACGGCCGGGTCTTCATTACCGTGCACGTGCCGTCACCGCAGCTCGTGATCACTGGCGCGGTGCATATCAGCCAGACGCTTGCGCCGATCGGCAAAATGCTCGGATACGACGTGACCATCGTCGATCCTCGCACCGCTTTCGCCTCGATCGAGCGCTTCCCGGATGTCAAGCTGATTGCCGAGTGGCCGGACGTGGCGTTGCCGCCGCTCAATGTCGATCGCTACACTGCGTTCGTCGCGCTCACGCATGATCCGAAGATCGATGACCCGGCGCTTAAACATGCACTGGCGCGCGACTGCTTCTATATCGGCGCGCTTGGCTCTAAGAAGACGCATGCTAGGCGCGTAATGCGGCTGCAGGCGGCTGGCTTGAGCAACGCTGAGATCGCCCGCATCCATGCGCCGATCGGGCTCGCCATCGGCGCGGCGTCGCCGGCGGAGATCGCTGTTGCCATCATGGCTGAGATCACGGGGCGGCTGCGCCTGAAAGCGGAGAAGGCGGAGGCGGCATGAAATTCGGCCCCGTCGCTTCCGCCGACGCTCTCGGCGCCACCGCCGTGCATTCCATTCGCCAGGGCGACCTGGTGCTCAAGAAAGGCACGCCTATCGGGCAGGCGGAAGTCGCCGCGCTGAGGGCTGCAGGCGTCAAGGAAATTGTGGTGGCGCGGCTCGAGCCGGGCGACGTGTCGGAGGACCAGGCGGCCGCCGAGATCGCGGCCGCTGTCGCCGGGCCGGGTGTGCGGCTCGACCGCGCCTTCACCGGGCGCTGCAATCTGTTCGCGGAAACGGCCGGCGTGCTGGTGCTCGACAAGGATGCGGTCGATCGCCTCAACCGTATCGAGGAGGCGGTGACGCTGGCGACATTGCCGGCGTTCAAGCCGGTGGTGGAGGGCGAGATGATCGCGACCGTCAAGATCATCCCCTTCGCGGTCGCCGCTTCCGCACGCGACAAGGCGGTGGCCGAAGCGGCCAAGGTAAAGCCGGTGCTACACGTTGCGCCTTACGTGGTGCGCAAGGTCGGCGTTGTTTCGACGCTGCTGCCGGGCCTCGCGTCGAAAGTGATCGACAAGACCCTGAAGATCACCGCCGCCCGGATCGCGCCGGCGAGCGCCGAGATAGTCGCCGAACGGCGCGTGCCGCACGAACAGGGCGCGTTGGCTCGCGCCATTGACCAGGTGCGCAAGGCCGGCGCCGAACTGGTGGTCGTGTTCGGTGCTTCCGCCATCGCCGACCGCCGCGACGTCATCCCAGCGGCGATCGAGGCGGCCGGCGGCGAGATCGAGCATTTCGGCATGCCGGTCGATCCCGGCAACCTGATGCTGATCGGCCGCCTGCGTGGACAGGCGGTGATCGGTGCGCCGGGGTGCGCGCGTTCGCCGAAGGAGAACGGTTTCGATTGGGTATTGATGCGGCTGCTTGCGGGGCTGCCCGTTAGCCGCGCCGATATCACCGGCATGGGCGTCGGCGGCTTACTGATGGAAATCGTCACGCGGCCACAGCCGCGCGAAGAGGCCGCGCCCGAGCATGGACGGCAAGTCGCCGCCGTGGTGCTGGCGGCCGGCCGCTCCACCCGCATGGGCGCAATCAACAAGCTGATCGCCGAGATCGGCGGCAAGCCACTCGTGCGTATCGCCGCCGAGCATGCGCTCGCCTCGCGCGCCAAGCCGGTGATCGTGGTCACCGGACATGAACGCGAGAAGGTCGAGGGCGCGCTTGCCGGTTTGCCGGTGCGCTTCGTCCACAATCCTGATTATGCCGAGGGCCTCGGGACATCGCTTAAGGCCGGCATCGCCGCGGTGCCGGCCGATGCCGATGGCGCCATCGTCTGCCTCGGTGACATGCCGCAGGTCGACGCCGCTTTGATCGACAAATTGCTCACCGCTTTTGATCCCGAGCGCGGCGCGCTTGTGGTGGTGCCGACCTTCGATGGCCGCCGTGGCAATCCAGTGGTCTGGGCGCGCCGGTTCTTCCACGATCTGATGGCGATCAGCGGAGACATCGGCGCTCGCCACCTGATCGGGAGCTATTCCGAAGCGGTGGCCGAAGTGCCGGTCGCCGGCGAGGCGGCGTTGACGGATGTGGACACGCCCGAGTCGCTTTCCGCCGTCAAGGCCGAAATCGAGCGCGCCTGAAGCTCGAATCATTGATCGCGTCTGCGACTCACCCCTTATCTAAAGGCGGGCTTGGGTAAGCGACAGGTGATGACGCACAGCTTCACGCCAGTGGTGCACGCGCTTGTGGTTGCGACGCTATTGCTCGCCACCGCGACTGTGATGCTGGTGACCGTCAATGCAGCGCGCGCGGCCAATGCGCTGGCGATCGGTGTCTGCGGCGCATTCGGCAAGGGATACGATTTCATCGACGTCGAGGACGCGCGCAACAGCGTGGCACTTGCGGGGTGGTGACGGCCCCAAGCGCAGCCGCGCGACTTCACCCCGCGGCGCGCTTCGCTTTGCGAGATCAGAGGCCCACGCCTCGGCGGTGCGTTAAACCGCGAGGAGTGCGTGACCCGCATTTTCTTCTGCGACGTCTTGCTTCTGCTTCTGCGACGTCTTGCGTCGAGCCAACGATTCGGTTCGCGCGCGGTTCGGCCCTATCTTGTTACCTTCAGTAAATTCTAATTGATCCATTTAATTGAGGTTTTCGAGGCCTTGCGTGCTGGCCGCTGTCGCAGTAAATAATGACTGACTGGTCAGTCATAGAGTACTGGTATGACCACCACGCATCCCCGTTCCGGCCGCATCCGCTCGCGCCGCCGCCGTAGGCCCGTTAGGGCCCATCGCGGCAGCCCCGCGCTCCGTAACGAGGTGCGCAAGGCGCGGAGCGCCGCCCGCCGCGAGGCGGTCCTTTCCGCTGCTCTCGACGAATTCTCCTCGCGCGGTTTCGAGGCCGCGCGGCTCGACGACGTGGCGCGGCGCGCCGGCGTCGCCAAGGGCACCATCTATCTTTACTTCCGCGACAAGGAGAGCCTGTTCCAGGAACTGATCCGCACGATGCTGACGCCACTCGTCGGCACCATCGAAGCGCTCGGGGCCGCCGATATTCCGCTCAACACGCTCGCCGATCAGATCGCGGACCTGTTCGTGCGCGAGGTCTACGAGACGCGCCGCAAGGACGTCATCCGCCTGATGATCGCCGAAGGGCGGCGCTTCCCCAAGCTCGCCGAGTTCTATTACCGCGAAGTGCTCTCGCGCATCATCGCCGCGGTGCGTGCGCTGCTGCACCGCGCGGCTGGCCGTGGCGAGATACCGGCCGGACTTGCCGATTTCCCGCAGATCATCGCCGCGCCCGGCCTGGTCGCCATCATCTGGAGCGGCCTCTTCGAACGTTTCGAGCCGCTCGACGTTCGCAAAATGATGAAAACCCACTTCGAGCTGTTGTTCGCGCCGAGGGGGATGCCATGAAGGGGATATTTGCCGTCATGGCCGCAGTCGTGCTTGCCGGTCTTTCTCTCGCTGGTTGCGACAACGCCAATCAACGCAAGATGCAAGGCTGGGTAGAGGCCGAGCTGATCTTCGTCAGCCCCGACGAGCAGGGCCGCATCGAGCAACTGAAAGTGCGCGAGGGCGACTGGGTCACGCAGGGACAGCCGCTGTTCACCGTCGACGACGATCTGCAAAAGGCGGATTTGATGGTGAGGCAAACGACCGTAGTCAACGCGCAGCAGAATTTCGATCGCGCGAAAGAACTGGTGCGCACCCAAGCCGGCACGCAAAAGAACTATGAAGATGCGGAAGCGGTGCTGCGGCAGGCCAAGGCCAACCTAGCCTGGTCGGAGACTCGTCTCAGCCGCCGCAACGCCTACAGTCCTGCCGACGGCACCATCGAGCAGGTCTATTATCGGCCGGGCGAGACTGTGCCGGCCGGCCGACCGGTCCTCGCCTTGCTGCCGCCGCACAACCTCAAATTTCGCTTCTTCGCGCCGGAGTCGCTGCTCCCGGAGATCAAACATGATGGCACCGTCATGATCACTTGCGACGGCTGTGAGAAGGGACTAACCGCGAAGGTTAGCTTCATTGCCCGCAGCGCCGAATACACCCCGCCGGTTATCTACAGCCTGGAGGAACGCGCCAAGCTCGTTTACCTGATCGAGGCGCGGCCGGATGAGCCAGACAAATTCCGCGTTGGCCAGCCGGTGAGTGTCATGCTGCCGAAATAGGTGCTGAAATGAATGAGACGAATGGCGCGCAAGGCCAAGACATTGTCATCGATGTCCATCACCTGACCAAAAAGTTCGACGGCAAGGCGGTGGTGCGCGATCTGTCGATGCAGGTCAGGCGCGGCAGCATCTACGGCTTCCTTGGGCCGAACGGCTCTGGCAAGACTACGACCATCCGCATGCTGTGCGGTCTGCTCACGCCCGACGAAGGCGACGGCACCTGCCTCGGCTACGACATCCGCACCGAGACCGCCAAGATCAAAAGCAAAGTCGGCTACATGACGCAGCGCTTCAGCCTGTATCAGGATCTTTCGGTGCGCGAGAACCTGGAGTTCATCGCTCGCATCTACGGCCTCGAGCGGCCGGTCGAGGCGGCGCGCGCAGCAATCGAGCGGCTCGGCCTTTCCGGCCGCGAAGAGCAGATCGCCGGCGAGTTGTCGGGCGGCTGGAAGCAACGGTTGGCGCTCGGCGCCTGTACGCTGCCGAGCCCGCAGCTCTTGCTGCTCGACGAGCCAACCGCGGGCGTCGATCCCAAAGCGCGGCGCGAATTCTGGAACGAGATCCACGCGCTCGCCGCCGACGGCCTGACCGTGCTGGTCTCCACCCACTACATGGACGAGGCCGAGCGCTGCCATGAGATCGCTTACATTGCCTATGGCGACCTGCTGGTGCACGGCACAGTCGGGCAGGTAGTCAGGGCCTCGCACCTGACCACCTATGTGGTGAGCGCCGAACACGGCGAGGGCTTGAGCCAATTGTCGCACGAGCTCACCGGCACGCCGGGCATCGACATGGTGGCACCGTTCGGCACCAGCCTACATGTGTCCGGGCGCGATGAGGCGGCGCTCGAGGCGGCGATCGAGTCCCATCGCATGAACCGGAGCCTCGATTGGCAGCGTTCCGAGCCTTCGCTCGAGGACGTCTTCATCGACCTGATGAGCAAGCGGCGGGATAATTTTCAATGACCCACCTGCTCCCGATGCAGACGGCGCGTCGCGTTCTCGGCGACGGATTTGTACGCAGGAGCTGGGCCATGCTGGTGAAGGAATTCATCCAGCTCCGGCGCGACCGCGTCTCGTTCGCCATGATCATAGTCATCCCCTTGGTGCAGTTGACACTGTTCGGGTATGCCATCAACACCACGCCGCGCGATCTGCCAACCGCGGTGCTGCTGCAGGAGCAAACGGATCTTTCCCGCTCGATCCTGGCGGCGCTCGAAAACACCCGCTATTTCAAAGTCACAAAGCTGCCGCGTACAGAGGCGGAAGTCGATGCGCTGCTCGCTTCCGGCAGCGTATTGTTTGCCATCGAAATCCCTGCGAATTTCGAGCGCTCGGTGCGGCGCGGTGACAAGCCGGCCATGTTGGTTCTGGCGGACGCGACCGACCCCGTAGCCTCAGGTTCAGCGCTCAGCGCGCTCGGTCAGGTGCTGCAGACGGCGCTTTCACATGACCGCGACGTGCCTGATCCGCCAGTGCTGCCGTTCGAAATCCGCACACACGCGCGTTACAACCCAGCGGCTGAAACCCAGCTCAATATCGTCCCCGGGCTGGTCGGCACTATCCTCACCATGACAATGCTGATCTTCACGGCGCTGTCGGTGACGCGCGAGATCGAACGCGGCACCATGGAAAGTCTGTTATCGATGCCGATCTCGCCGGTAGAGATCATGCTCGGCAAGATCGTGCCCTATGTCATGGTCGGTTTCGCTCAAGCCACGCTGATCATCAGCATTGGCGTCCTGCTGTTCGGCGTGCCGGTGATCGGCAATCTCGCCGTGCTCGCTGCGCTCAGCACGCTATTCATCGCCACCAATCTGTCGATCGGCTACACGTTCTCGACGGTAGCGCAGAACCAGTTGCAAGCGATGCAGATGACGATCATGTTCTTTTTGCCAAATATATTACTGTCCGGATTTCTGTTTCCATTTGCCGGCATGCCGGTTTGGGCGCGATATGTTGGCGAAGCCCTGCCGCTTACGCATTACCTTCGCATCGTGCGCTCGGTGATGCTGAAAGGCTCGTCATTCATGGATCTGCGCTATGACGGCGTGGCACTATTCCTGCTGATGCTGATTGCGATGACCATCGCCGTTACGCGCTTCCGCCGTACGCTCGACTAGCGGAGCGTCAATACGCCGTTGCGGCGTAGGGGCTCGCGCGGTGGTCGCAATCTTTTCTACCAGCCGGCGGCAGCCGGCCATTCATAGTCGCCTGTCTCATGTTCATGGGCGACGTTCGAACCCAAACTAATTGCGGTCCAGTCACCGAGCAGGAACGCCGCGCAGACGGTTGGAGGGGCCGTAGGTGATGTCCTTCTTGAGGTCGATCGCCGGCGAATAGCTCAGCTCAAGCCGCGCCGGCATAACCTGCAGCTCTCCTTCAGCGCCGATCACCCAGCTTGCCGAGTGGCCGGACTGCGGAACAGCCAGCCGAGGTGAGCAATCCTTTCGCGTCAAGCGTGCTGGGCTCAGCCGCGGCAAAAAGCTTCGCCGCGCTGAGGTGCCGCTTGCAGCACATGGAGGCCCCAACCCCAGCAACCCGACGGGGGTTATGGATACAACTTAAGCGTACCAGTCTGGGGGTCGAGGCTGCGAGGCAAAGCACAGAATGGCAGTAGGATGGCTGCGCGGCACGCGCTATATGGATGCAAGCGGCGGGCTGCTCGCCATGCGAGGCTTTATGCAGATTTCAATCGGTGGTCAGCTCGATGAGCATGCGCGGCGACGCTCGATCGCCTTTCTCAATTGGGCACACGCGATCGATCATTTCGTATTGCTGATCTACCCGACCGTGGTGATCGGGCTCGAGGCCGTCTACCAGCGTGGTTATAGCGGCCTGATCGCCCTTTCCAGCACGGCCTTCGTCGCCTTCGGGTTTTTCTCGCTGCCGGCCGGGTGGCTCGCCGACCGCTGGAGCCGTCGCAACATGATGGCGGCGTTCTATATCGGCTGCGGCCTTTCGCTGGCCTTGACGGGGCTGGCGTCGAACCTGGCGATACTGGCGGTCGGCATGTTCTTTCTCGGCACCTTCGCCGCCATCTATCACCCGGTCGGCATGGCGATGCTCATCGAAGCCTCGCAGGCGCGCGGGCGCACGCTCGCCTTCAACGGTGTCTGCGGCAACCTCGGCGTCTCGCTCGCCGCCGGGATCAGCGCTGCACTCGCGACCTGGTTCGGGTGGCGCGCCGCGTTCCTAGTGCCGGCCGCGCTTTGTATCGCCACCGGGATCGTCTATCTCAGGCTCACGCCCGGCGACCGTCACCAGGTCGAGACGCGCCAATCAAAGCCGGCCGTGCCGTTGACCGCCAAGCACGCGGTCATCCTGTTCGGCTTGTTCCTGATCATCGCGATGAGCGCCGGTCTCGTCTTCAACCTGCTGACCATCGCCTTGCCGAAAATCGTGGATGAGGGCATCGCTGCTTCAATGCCACTGGTACTGGTCGGCAGCATCGCTACCGGCGTTCTGGTATGCGGAGCGCTGGCGCAGCTTACCGTCGGCCGCCTGGTCGAATGGGTGCCGCCGCACGTTATCTTTGTATGTGTGACTGCGCTCGGCTTTGCCGGCAATCTGTGGGCGACATATGCGAGCGGTGTGTCCCTCATGATCGCGCTCGCCATCGCCATTGCGGCGATCTACGGGCAGGTGACCGTCAACGACATCATCTTGGCGCGCTATACGGCGGATGCCTGGCGCGGCCGCGTTTATGCCGTGCGCTACTTCACACTGTTTATCAGCGCCGGCGCCGCGGTAGCGCTGATCTCGCTGCTGCATAAGAGCGGCGGATTCAGTTTGGTGCTCGGCATCAATTCACTGATCGCGCTTATCATGTTCCTGTCGACGCTCGGTTTGGTGACGCTAATCGTGAGCATCGAGGGGCGCGCGGGTGCGGTACAGCCGGCGGAATAAAGGCTCGGGCGATGCGGGGCGTTACTCCCGCTCTTTCAGCTCGTCGGCGTCCCTTGCATCGCCGCCTTTTTGGAGAGTGAAGAGCCTACCGCGTCACCGCGGCGATCGCCCGAAATCTCGAATTCGTTGTGCCCAATATATGCATCGACCAGCCGCGATATCAACCGTCGTGCTACTCAGAACATCACCGGGATCAGATCGTTGACCTTAACGCGCGTGCGCTTCTTGATGTTTGACACGATGCGGCTACGGTGGCACCTCTTGGGATCGCGACAATAGCACAACAGCGCGACGCGCTTGCCGGATCTGATCAGCGAAACCAATTCACCAAGCTCTGCTTGCGCCTCGGGAATCTTGGCGTGCTTGTCGTAGATGCGCCAAAGTGCATCGGTATCGCCTGCGCGCGCTGCCTGACGGCCTTCCGCCGGCGTGCCGAGCTTCTGCAGATGCAGATAATCAATGCCGGCTTCGTCGAGCGCGGCGGCGAGCTGACGCTTAGAGAAGCCGGATCGGCGCGAGGCGGCGACCGCGCGGATATCGACCAAGAGATCCACCTTGGCGCTCTTGAGCTCGCGCAAGACCGCCGCAGGCTTCACCTGCTCGTAGCCGATGGTGAACAAAGGCACGCTTTGGCGACCATCATAATCTGTTGATCAGTGCCATGGCGGCGGCGGGCGCGCGCAGCTTGGCCTCGTGGATGAAATAGATGAACGTATCACGCGGCTCCTTCCTGGCCGGCGTCTTGTTGACGCGTGGCAGATCCTTCGGCTGGCCGCCCAGCGCCCAAGATTTGGCACGCGCGGCCCAGGCGTCCAGCGCCTTGGGCGGATAACCGGCTTTCAACTTTTCATCGCCCTTCTGCAGTCGCGCATAGACGAAATCAGCGGTGACATCGGCAACCTCAGTGTAGGTCTCGTGTTCAGCGTAGACGACGGCGATGCCGAACTCGCGTAGCAGCGCGACGAATGCGGGCGTCTTGAAGCTGTCGTTACGTACCTCGACCACGTGACGCAACGTGCGGCCGTCGAATGCGGGTGGCAGCAGCTCGAGGAATTTGCCGAAGTCGACCTCGTCGAATTTCTTGTAAGGCGTAAACTGCCAGAGCAGCGGACCGAGGTGCGTGCCTAGTTCGGTCACCCCGGATTCGAGGAAACGCTTGATCGATTCGCCGGCCTCCGCCAGCACACGACGGTTGACCGCATAGCGCGGGCCCTTGACCGAGAAAACGAAGCGGTCCGGGACCTCGGCGGCCCAGGCGCGGAAGGTGGCGGGCTTCTGCGTGCGGTAGAACGTGCCGTTTATCTCGATCGAGGTCAGGTGTTCGGCGGCGTACGCTAGTTCACGTGCGTGCGGAAGGCCCTTGGGATAAAACACGCCGCGCCAGGGCTCGTAGGTCCAGCCGCCGATCCCGACGTAGATGTCGCCTGCGTGCCTTGTCATGCTCCTGTCATGTCGGAGATGTAGCGTGATTTGCAAGGGCGATGGAGTGTGCTTTGTGCCATCGCCGACGGCCACGATGAAGGGCGACGCCGGATGAACGCGCGCCCCTCAGATGTGGTCGTTTTCATTTCTGGTACTGTCCGCCGCAAGCTGCCAACTGAAAGCAAAGGCCCGGGATTTTTCCCGGGCCTTAGTGTTCTTGATTAACGGACCTTAGAAGTCCATGCCGCCGCCGGGAGGCATCGCCGGCATCGGCTCTTTCTTCTTCGGCAACTCGGCGACCATCGCCTCAGTGGTGATCAGGAGGCCGGCGACGGAGGCCGCGTCCTGCAAGGCTGTGCGCACGACCTTGGTCGGGTCGATGATGCCCTTGGTCGTGAGATTACCGTACTCGCTGGTCTGAGCGTCAAA